>Ga0257120_1000047_pt1 | contig 102913 bp, 88 predicted proteins | sample SI106_10metaG_FD_190153 | JGI IMG/M metagenome (GOLD analysis project Ga0257120, IMG submission 190153) | Marine microbial communities from Saanich Inlet, British Columbia, Canada - SI106_10 | ecosystem: Environmental > Aquatic > Marine > Inlet | place: Canada: British Columbia | collected...
GCATACTTAGTAAATTAGCGGCATGTGCAATCACGTCTTGGGGTGGCGCAGGATCATCATCGCACATGTTATAGGCGGCACCCGGATTCGGCCGTTGGATCGACGCCCACAAGATCTGCGCAATGTCCTCAACGTGGATACGCGAAAAAACCTGTCCCTCTTTGACAACCCGCCGCGCAGTCCCATTGCGTACTTTTGCGAAAGGACCACGGCCCGGACCATAAATACCTGCCAAACGAAAAATATGAAGCGGCAACCCTGCGACAGAAGACCAATCTTCTTCAGCTGCTTTGCGTAACTGCCCACGTTTCGTTGAAGGATTTAGTGGTGTCATTTCATCGACCCACGCACCGTCAAAGTCTCCATAAACGCCAGTGGTCGACAAATAGCCTGCCCACCTAAGTTCTGAACTTTTCCGTGTAATTTGATCGCGCAGTAAATTCAGCGTCGGGTCCCCGTCCCCGTCCGGACCTGCTGAAATTAAAATATGATCCGCCGCTTCAATCGCCGCACTCATATCACTGTCGGGCCATATCAACGGCTCCACACCTGAGGCCAACAATTCATCCGCCTTTTTAGACGTCCGCGTTGTGCCAATCACCCGCCAGCCATGAGGCAACAAATGTTTAGTCAATTCACGGGCTGAATATCCGTGGCCAAAAGAAAGAAGTGTATGTGTCATGGCCTATAGGTGCCGCGCCTCCTTGCTGAACACAAGGGGTTGCGCAATTTACCACAGTGCGTTCCACTTCCTTTATGACAAACAAATCTGATCTAGATGGGGCATATGACCTCAAAACAACTGAAGAATCACTTTGCCTCTATCGCGATTGGGCGGAAACATACGATGAAGCCTTTGCCAAAGAACACGACTATATCATGCACCAACATGTCGCGCGGGCCTATGTAAATGCAGGAGGCTTCCAACCCGTTTTAGACGTGGGTGCGGGAACAGGATTGTGTGGGCAAGCACTGCGTGAACGTGGATTAGATCACATCGACGCAACCGACATTTCTCCGGACATGCTAGCAGTCGCAAAAGCCAAAGGTATCTACCACACCATATTTGAAGGCGACATATTGGCTGGCTTAGATGTCGAGGCTGGCATTTATGCAGGCATCACCAGTTCAGGAACCTTCACCCATGGACACGTTGGACCAGAGGCAATTGATGAACTGATACGGCTTGTTCGAAGCGGCGGATGGATCGTTATTTCGATCAACAGCGGACATTTTGCCGCTCATGGGTTTGAGGCAAAATTTGCATCTCTTGGCGATACAATCACAAACCTAGAATTTCGAGAGTTGCCGATTTACGCGGCCAGCGGTTCTGGAGAACACGCCCAAGACACAGGTCTCGTCACATTGTTTAGAAAAGCCTAACGACCCTTCCAAACCGGATCACGTTTTTCAGAAAATGCTTTGGCACCCTCCAACTGATCCTCAGACGCATACAACTTATCGACAGACGGTAGCTGGCGTTTCGTGATACGGTTCATCGTATCTTGAAAATTTGAATCCTCAGCATCGCGCACAATTTCTTTGATCGCAGCATAAACAAGAGGGGGACCAGAGGCCAACAAACGCGCCAATTCCCATGCACGATCCATCAATTGATCACCTGAAAGGATCTCATTCACAATGCCCCACCCTTTGGCCTCACTTGCGTCAAACCAACGGCCCGTCAGCAATAGTTCCATCGCGATGTGATAGGGAATGCGCTTGGGCAATTTCACACTTGCGGCATCCGCAACTGTACCTGAGCGAATTTCAGGCAAAGCAAAGCTTGCGTAATCTGCCGCCAGAATCATATCCGCACTCAGCGCTAATTCCAACCCGCCACCACAGCAAATTCCATTCACTGCTGCGATGATAGGCTTGTTCAAATCGCGCAATTCTTGAAGGCCGCCAAAACCACCAACGCCGTAATCACCATCTACCTCATCACCATCAGCCGCAGCCTTCAGATCCCAACCGGGGCAAAAGAACTTTTCGCCGCCACCAGTAATTATAGCGACCCGCAGTTCTGGATCATCACGGAAATCAGCGAACACTTTTCCCATTATTCGACTTGTTTCCAAATCGATTGCATTCGCTTTGGGACGATCCAAAGTAACCAGCAAAATAGCGCCTTCACGGTGTGTCTTAATCGGGTTCATAGGTCAGGTCCTCTTGGGGCAATACGGATTAAGGCATCCGCAGCAATGGCATGAGTTGGTGTACACATCATTGGGTTGATTTCCACTTCTTCGATTCTGTCAGCATGCGCAATCACATAAGATTGCAACGCCATTATCCCATTGATTAATTCATCGATATTTGCAGCTGCTGCACCCCGAAAACCCCAAAGCAAAGGGTATGTTTTTAAGCGTGGCAACGCGGCGCGAAGAACTTCTGCAGGGGTCGGCACAATAAAAGAAATGGCGTCTTGCATAATTTCCGTCAAAACACCTCCAGCACCTATAGTAAGGATAAATCCATGCGCCGGATCACGCACGACGCCAATCAGCATTTCAGCAACAGAACCTGTTATCATCTCTTCAATCAAGACACCTTCACCAGGCATGGCTTTGACAACCTTCGCCAGTTCAGCATGAGAGACATTTAATGCAACGGCCCCTGCCTCAGATTTGTGCACAAATCCTGTTCCTTTAACCGCGAATGGTTCAGCTAAAGCAGCAGCAGATTCAACGTCTGCCGCTTTTTGTGGAACTCGCATGCCATAAAACGCCAACGATGCCTTTGCGTCGCTTTCATTCAAAACGATCACGTCTCTATCGACACCCGCGGGCAAGGGTAAATCTGCAAACGAAACGAAAGTAGATGAGGCAATTTCAGCCGCAGCAACTGCTTCACGCAAGCCATTCAGTGGTGTCACTCCAGCAGCTAATAATTTCTGGGCAATATTGAGTGGCATCAATTCTGGTAAAGTCGCGACAACAGCAACTGGCCTGCCGCTCTTTTCTCGGATTGCAATCGCAGCATCTGTTGCACAGACCCAATCACTTGCATCTGTATGGGGATAATCCACAATCAACATGGTCATCCCGATATGCGGAGCAGTCATCGGCAACCATGCGCGTGTCATCGCTTCAGTATCACGCCAAATGTATGTGTTATAATCAAGCGGATTGGAGAGAGCGACCATAGGGCCCAAAGCCCGTGACAACTCGATCTTTTGGCCCTCAGTCAATGCAGGAAATATCATCGAAGTATCATGCGCAAGATCTGCAATTAGACTAGCTTCACCACCCGAACAGCTGACAGACGATAACGTGGGGGCATCCAAGCGCCCATTGCAATGCAACACCATTAAAGTCTCAAGGAAGGTCGGCAAGTCGTGAACGCGCCCAATACCTAAATAGCGCAACAGTGCATCTGCCCCAGCGTCGCTGCCTGCAAGAGACGCTGTATGAGATACTGTCGCCCGTTGGGCCTGATCGGATTTCCCAACCTTCAACGCAATCAATGGCACGCCACGCTTATGTGCTTTACGCGCAAGCTCAGCCCACTCGGTAATGCCTGAAAACCCTTCAATATGCAGGCCAATTGCTGTAACACGCGGGTCATCTAAAAGTGAGGCCGCAATCTGGGCCTGACTTGTTTGCGCCATGTTCCCACAAGCAATCGTGTACGCAATCGGCAACCCACGTTGTTGCATGGTCAAGTTAATCGCAATGTTTGATGATTGAGTAAGAATTGCTACGCCAGTTTCAACCGGCGTGCATCCATGCTGATCAGGCCATAGCAACGCATTGTCCAACGCATTGACGAAACCATAACAATTCGGACCCAAAAAGGGCATCTCGCCAGCTGCATCAATTAACGCCGCTTGTAGATCAGCGCCTGATGCATCCTCGGCAACAGCCTCAGAAAACCCCGAAGCAAAACAGACGGCTCCACCCGCGCCCATCAACGATAACTCACGCATCAACTCAATCGCAAGATGGCGGTTCACGCCCAAAAATACAGCGTCCGGAGCAAATGGCAGCGCAGCCAATGAAGCAACCGCTTTGACACCACAGACCTCAATTTCACGCGGATGAACCAACCAAATCTGTCCAGGAAATTTTATCTTCTGGCACTGAAGGATGATTTGCTCGCACCACGCACCGCCTCCAACAACTGCAATGGACGTGGGACGTAACAGACGGGAAAGATCACGCATAGCGCTTAACATTCTCAAATGATAGAATACCTCTGACGGGGATATTTAGAAATAGAAGAAGCAACAGTTTATCAACCCTCATCTTATTATTTGGTGATGCAGAACGGGCGGGGACGCCGATGGCTATAACAAGAGAAGCACTTGCGCTTTTCAAGCGGGTACCGAAATTTTTGGTACCCGTTTTTTCTATTTTCAAATATCCCCACCGGAGGCACAAAGCCCTTTATGCTCCCAAAGCGCGTAATAAGTCGCGACTGATGATGTGGCGTTGAATTTCTGAAGTGCCGTCCCAAATTCGTTCTACACGCGCATCACGCCAGAAACGCTCCAGAGGGTAATCATCCATCAACCCCATGCCACCGTGGATTTGGATTGCTGCATCGGTTACGCGTGACAACATCTCGCTCGCATATAGCTTCGCTGATGCAATTTCACGGTTAGCAGGCAACCCTTTGTCCAGCCGGTCCGCCGCTGCAATTGTAAGCAAGTCTGCAGCGTCAATTTCGGTTATCATGTCAGCGAGCTGAAAACTTACACCTTGGAACTTGCCAATAGGTTGACCGAATTGCTCGCGTTGCGCTGAATAGTCTAGCGCGTAGTTAAATGCACGACGTGCTCGTCCCACTGACATTGCAGCAACCGTAATCCGAGTGGCGTAAAGCCATTCGTTCATCACCTCAAATCCACCATCAACTTCACCCAAGACCTGAGCATCAGGTATACGGCAATCGTCAAATTCAAGGATCATGTTTTTGTAACCGCGGTGGCTAACAGACTTATACCCATCGCGAATGGTGAAACCGGGGGTGCCCCGATCAACTAAAAATGTTGTGATCCGCTTTTTCGGTCCACGGGGGGTTTCGTCCTCACCTGTTGCGATAAAAACAATGATGAAGTCTGCGTGTTCTGCTCCAGAAATGAAATGTTTAGTGCCGTTCACAACCCAATCACCGCCGTCACGGACAGCGGCGCATTTCATACCGCGTACGTCGGAGCCTGCCCCGGGCTCAGTCATAGCGAGTGCATCCATGCGCGAACCGCGAACCGCTGGCATTAGATACCGTTCAATCTGCTCCCCTTCACATGCCATCAAGATGTTTTGAGGTCGCCCAAAAAAATGGTTCAGCGCCATAGAGCCACGCCCCAACTCGCGCTCTACAAGCGCAAATTCAACGTGGTTCAGCCCAGCGCACCCAACGCTTTCAGGAAAATTACAGGCATAAAAACCCAGATCCAGCGTCTTTTGTTTGATCTCTTGCGCAATTTCTGCGGGGACTTCGCCGGTGCGTTCAACAAGTTCCTCGTGAGGATAAATTTCTTTCTCAACAAAAGATCGGACCGTGTCCGCAATCATCAACTGTTCGTCTGTTTGTCCGTAGATCATGTGTTCAACTTCTTCATAGAGGTGTAAGTGGCGCCGTGGATTAGCTGGCGTAATTGGACCCTTCGTCGTCCAAAATCGCTTTTAATTCAGCCAAATGACGTGCGTCTTGTTCGGGATATCCCTCAAGTTCTTGCGCTGTCTTTTCTGCAATATCGTCAGGGATCACACGAAGTGGCTGTCCTGTTTGCAGGGCAGTGATGTATGTCATGCACGCCCGCTCAAAATAATACAGTCGATTGAACGTATCTGCGACCGTGTCGCCAACAATCATTATGCCATGGTTTCCCATAACCATGACCTTCTTCTTCGGATCATCAAACAATTTTGCGCAGCGCGTGCCCTCTTCTTCAAATGCCAAGCCGCCATAATTTTCGTCAACAACATAACGATTGAAAAACGTGCACCCATTCTGATCCACAGGTGGCAAGCGGCTGTCAGCAAGAGCTGCCAAAGCAGTAGCATAGGGGGAGTGAACGTGCATTGCGCAACGCGCGTGCGCGCAGTGGCGGTGCATCCCACCGTGCAGTCCCCACGCCGTTGGGTCCGGCGCATCTGGCCCTTCCATGCTGGCAGGGTCATTTGCATCCACTTCGATCAGGTCACTGGCCTTGATCCGACTGAAATGCACCTGATTTGGGTTCATCAGGAACTTGGTTCCCTCGTCATTGATTGCCAAAGAAAAATGGTTGGCGACCGCTTCATGCATGTTCAATCGCACGGTCCAGCGGAATGCTGCCGCAAGGTCTACTCGCTCCTGCCAGTGATCCATATTGGCTCCGGATTCGCCATTTGCCATTTCAAGTCTCCTCAGTGACGTTTGAAATGGAGCGTGGCTAAACTAGACCCTTTTGTCACGCGATAAATTACACGTTTTACAAAGAACGTGTTGGGACCCAAGCATATCCATTTTCACACAAGATATACGCCTCGCATAGGCCATGTGGTTTATCCGTGGGCTCCTGCAAAACAACGGCATCTGTCACCTTTGCCCTTTCAACAGCCTCTTCAGGATTGGTGTCATAAAGACGTATCTCAAGCCCAGCACCTCGCGGTGGGTTGTCAGGCAAAAGCCCGAGCAATGGATTGGAGTGATAGGTGCCGTCGCTGTGCAACTGGAAAACTTGATCACCGTAGGTCACGATGGCAAAGTCGGCGGAAACGCGATGCGTTTTCATATCGAATACCGCAGCAAGAAAATCACACTGCTTCACGACATCTCGAACGACTAGGTTCAACCCTATTCCGCGCAAAGATTTACCAAAGTCTTCAGGACTTACTGTTTCAAAATCCATATCAAAAACATGGCACAATCACTTCGACGTTGTCATGATAAATCAACGCGGTTGCCTTCTTCATCGATCAACAGTGTTCCGTTTTTAGCGTTGTAAGGTCCTGCAGGCCACTTAGGCAGCAGTTCAAGAACATCTTCTGATGGACGACACAATGCTGTTCCATATTCTGTTACAACAATCGGGCGGTTCACCAGTTTGGGGAACTGAACCATAGCGTCAATAATCGCTTCTTCACTTACACCCTCTGCCGTCAAACCCAGCTCTTTTGCGTTGGTTTTGTGTATGCGCAAGGCACGGCGAGCTGTCATGTCAGCGGCTTCAAAAAGCTCAATTAACTGCTGCTTTGTCCAGCCCGTTTTCATGTATTCCACAACGATAGGATCGTAACCTGCGTCACGAATGATTTGCAGTGTGTGGGCTGATGTCCCGCATTCGGGAAAGTGATGTATTGTGATATCCATACCCTCTAAATACCCCACGCATTGTAACAGTTTCAAGACACGATACGATACGAACGCCCCTTGCGCCTGCTGCAAATCCCTGAATAATCAGTACATGGAACATCACACTTTCCAAAGCTGGCCCGACGTCGCCCACCATCTGATAGAAGTAGCTGCAGGAAGCACGCCTGCACAGACCGTTATTAGTGGTGGTATCTGGGTGAATGTACACACCCGTGAAACCCTTCCAAATCATGATATCGCCATTACGCACGGGCGGATTGCCTGCGTCGTACCTAACGCAAGCTATTGCATTGGAGACGACACTGAGGTGATAGAAGCCGAAGGTCGTTACATGATCCCCGGCCTTTGCGATGGCCACATGCATATTGAATCAGGCATGTTGACGCCTGCGGAATTTGCGCGTGCCGTTATCCCACACGGCACGACGTCAATGTTCACAGACCCCCATGAAATCGCCAACGTTCTTGGTCTTAAGGGCGTACGCTTGATGCATGACGAGGCGTTGTTGCAGCCCATCAATGTCTTCACACAGATGCCGTCTTGCGCGCCATCAGCTCCCGGCATGGAAACAACTGGTTTTGAAATCAGTGCAGAAGATGTGGCAGAGGCCATGACTTGGCCAGGTATCATTGGCTTGGGCGAAATGATGAATTTTCCGGGCGTCAGTAACGCCGATCCCAAAATGTTGGCCGAGATTGCAGCCACGCAAAACGCAGGCAAAACCGTAGGCGGACATTATGCTTCTCCTGATCTGGGTCCTGCCTTTGCGGCGTATGTCGCGGGCGGCCCTGCGGATGACCATGAAGGAACTTGTGAAGAGGATGCCATAGCGCGCATGCGTCAAGGAATGCGGTCCATGATCCGCCTTGGCTCTGCATGGTATGATGTCGAAAGCCAAATCACTGCAATCACCGAAAAGGGTTTGGATTCACGCAACATGATCTTGTGCACAGATGATTGTCACTCTGGCACCTTGGTCAATGACGGGCACATGAACCGCGCAGTTCGCCATGCAATCGAATGTGGGTGTGATCCTCTGGTGGCCTTGCAGATGGCGACGATCAATACAGCCACCCATTTCGGCCTGGAACGCGAGATCGGATCGCTGACTCCAGGACGGCGTGCCGATGTTATTCTAACTTCTGATCTGCGTACGTTAACCATTGAGAAAGTAGTTGCCCGTGGGCAACTTATTGCAGTGGACGGCACCATCATTACGCGCTGCCCGCATTTGGATTGGCCCGACAGTGCGCGCCAAACCGTTAACATGGGCAAAACCCTTTCAGCGACTGACTTTGAAGTTAGCGCACCGAGTGGCGCAAATTCGGTTACGGCCAATGTGATTGGTGTTATCGAAAATCAGGCACCTACCAAAGCACTGAAAATGGATCTGCCTGTTTTCGATGGGTTGGTTGAAGGTGTGAATGGCACCTGTCAAATTGCGCTGGTTGAGCGACACCGCGCGACAGGTCGCGTAGTAAATGCCTTTGTTTCAGGTTTTGGGTACGAGGGCAAAATGGCAATGGCGTCAACCGTGGCGCATGACAGCCATCATATGATCGTTGTGGGAACAGATCGTGCGCATATGGCGATGGCCGCCAACCGTCTGGCTGAGGTCGGTGGCGGAATTACGATTTATCAAGACGGACAAGAAACAGCATTGGTTGAACTGCCTATTGCAGGTCTTATGTCTGACAAACCCGCAACAGAAGTGGCTGCGAGTGCCGAAAAAATGATGCAAGCGATGCGCGAGTGCGGCTGCACCTTGAACAATGCCTACATGCAACATTCGTTGTTGGCACTAGTCGTGATACCTGAACTGCGCATTTCTGACCTGGGATTGGTCGACGTGCGTACATTTGAATTTATACCCGTAATAGAGTCGTAAAATGAGCAAAGAGATTTCAACACCCGACGTAGACGCCCCAAAACAGTTTGATGACGCAGCATCCGCAGTTGCACAGCTGGAAAAGTTGTACACCGAAGCAACTAAATTCTTATGTGATGCTTTCACCACGGCAATGGTTGACGGCGCACCTAAGGGAAGTATTCGCGCGTTTTACCCAGAGGTGCGCATAACCACGACCAGCTTTGCCAAAATTGATACTAGATTGGCATTTGGCCACGTCTCATCACCGGGCACATATGCGGCGACAATCACACGCCCCGACCTGTTTCGTGACTATCTAATTCAACAAATCGGATTGCTAATCGAAAATCATAAAACATCCGTTCAAGTAATGTCTTCGACCACGCCAATCCCAGTTCATTTCGCAGTAGCAAGTGACCCTAGCATCACTGTACCCCAAGAAGGCGCAGCAGACTTCACACTTCGTGACTTCTTTGATGTGCCGGACCTTAGCACAACAAACGATGATATCGTGAATGGTACATATGTATCGCCAGACGACACCGGACCACTGGCCCCGTTCACCGCACAACGCGTCGATTATTCGTTAGCGCGCTTGTCACATTACACGGCGACTGATCCATCCCACTTCCAGAACCACGTCTTGTTCACAAACTATCAGTTCTATGTGTCCGAATTTGAATCCTACGGACGCAGCCAATTGAGTGATCCCCAAAGCGGGTACACCGCCTTTGTTTCAACTGGGAATGAAGTGATCACCAAAGGCGACGAGGAACTTTCGACCTCAGACAAAACGCCACAAATGCCGACCTACCATCTAAAGCGTGCTGATGGTTCTGGCATCACGTTGGTCAACATCGGTGTTGGCCCTTCAAACGCCAAGACCGCAACTGACCATATCGCCGTGCTGCGCCCACATGCATGGTTGATGGTTGGTCACTGTGCTGGATTGCGCAACACCCAAGCCTTAGGCGATTTCGTTTTGGCACATGCTTACTTACGTGAAGACCACGTTCTGGACGACGACCTTCCTGTTTGGGTTCCAATCCCAGCCTTAGCAGAAATTCAGATCGCACTGGAAACCGCCGTGGCCCAAGTGACCAAACTTGAGGGATTTGAACTGAAGCGGATTATGCGGACAGGAACTGTCGCAACCATCGATAATCGCAACTGGGAATTGCGCGATCAATCTGGCCCTGTCCAACGCCTCAGCCAATCACGCGCTGTCGCTTTAGACATGGAAAGCGCAACGATTGCGGCCAACGGATACCGATTCCGCGTTCCTTATGGGACCTTACTTTGTGTCTCTGATAAACCACTCCACGGGGAGCTAAAACTGCCTGGAATGGCCTCAGATTTCTACAAAACTCAGGTCGCAAATCACTTAATGATCGGAATTCGGGCGATGGAACATTTACGTGAAATGCCGCTAGAACGCATCCAAAGCCGCAAATTAAGGTCTTTTGAGGAAACCGCATTCCTATAAATCCGAAAAAAAGCGCCAAAATCACGTATTTTACTACTTTTACCTGCTACAATTCGTTGTGTTTGGACACAACATTCCGTTACATTCTTTAAATGAGGCCCAACATCGGGCGGACGAAGGAGACCTAAAAATGGCTAAACCAATGACAAAAACCCAACTCGTCGCCGCACTGGCTGAAGAAATGGGCGCAGACAAAAAAGCAGCAGGCGCAGCTCTTGAAGCAGTATGTGCACTGATCACAAAAGAAGTTTCTGGTGGTGGCGCAGTCACTTTGCCAGGCGTTGGCAAAATCTATTGCCGCGAACGTCCAGAGCGCATGGTTCGTAACCCTGCAACTGGCGAGCAGTTCAAAAAAGACGCAGACAAAGTTGTCAAAATGACAATCGCAAAAGCGTTGAAAGACAGCGTGAACGGCTAAGCCTTCATTCTGCATGAATTCAGGAAGGGTCGCCAATGTGGCGGCCCTTTTTGTTTACACACCCTATCCCTTGAACACTAACCTAATTTGCGAAAGAACCATTTGGGAAATAGGGTGGAGAACAAAAATGGACTTACGTGCAATCGGCATGGGACTTTTGTTCGCACTGATCTGGTCATCAGCCTTCACATCCGCTCGCATTATCGTGGTTGATGCCCCTCCGTTAGCATCTCTTGCTTTACGGTTCTTCCTCTCAGGTTTAATCGGGGTCACGATTGCACGCGCGTTGGGACAATCCATGCGGCTGACATCAGAGCAATGGAAAGCAACTTTCGTTTTTGGAATGTGCCAGAACGCCCTGTACCTAGGTCTGAACTTTTACGCGATGCAAACAATCGAAGCATCTGTTGCCTCAATCATTGCCTCAAGCATGCCATTGATGGTCGCTGTGGCGGGCTGGCTACTCTTTAAAGAACGCCTCCCGATATTTGGCATGGCAGGTCTTGTACTGGGGCTCGTTGGTGTCACGATGATCATGGCGACAAGGATTGAGGCTGGCGTGGACGCGACAGGGATAGCCCTGTGTATCATTGCGGCTGTCGCACTGACGGTTGCGACGCTTTCTATGCGCAATGCATCCTCTGGCGGAAACCTGTTGATGATTGTTGGTCTGCAAATGTTAGTAGGTTCCGCAATATTGGCAATCGCTTCGATTGCGACGGAAACATTCACTGTGAACTTCAGCTCACCACTAATCGTTGCCTTTATCTACACCACTTTAGCGCCAGGGCTTTTAGCAACCTGGATATGGTTCAAATTGGTCGAGCGGATTGGGGCCGTGCGCGCAGCAACGTTTCACTTCCTCAACCCATTCTTTGGGGTAGCAATTGCCGCCGTTATCTTGGGAGAGCAGTTAGGGTTGTATGACATTGTAGGCGTTGTGATCATCGCTGCAGGCATTTTAGCGGTACAACTGTCACGCCAAACAAAAGCCTGATTTTTGACCGTATCAGAGCCATTTTGGTTCCCTATGGTTCGCCAATAGATTTAATTGGTGTACCGACAGAAATAAAGATTGCTTCAACACCATCAACAGCTTCTGCCAAATCCCCTGAGAATAACAAGTGACCAGCGGCAACATTTTTTGCCATAAGTGCATCAAGGCCGAGTTCGTAGATCGGAACCTTACCTGCTTCAAGGATTTCAATTTTGGATGGGTCTTGATCTACGTTAACAGCGTCATGCCCAAAGTCTGAAAAACAGACACCAACCCAAAATAGCCTGTGCCGATCATCGCAATCTTCATGCACCTACCACCTTAAAAACTTTTCCTTTTGAGACGATCCAAGCATACCAAGCTGTCAACAATCAGTCTAAATTTCTAGAATTTCCCACAAAATGGCACCTATCTGGGCACATCACAAACCGCACGCTTAAAGTCGTTCAGCGGTACGCTCTTCTAGCCGCAAACGGACTGAATTTCGCTTAGATACCAGTGACGCAATGATCACCCCACTGGCCACCAGTCCGATCAAAATGGAGCTCAGCGCATTTATCTCAGGGCTCACACCCAATCGAACAGACGACCATATCTTCATTGGCAACGTGGTACCGGATGGCCCAGTCGCAAACGAGGCAATAACCAAATCATCCAGAGACAGCGTGAAGGCTAACAACCAACCGGAAACAACTGCAGGCGCAATAATTGGCAGGGTGACTAATCTAAATGCTTGAAACGGCGATGCACCCAAATCAAGGGCGGCTTCTTCTAATGAGCGATCAAACGTTGCCAATCGTGACGACACTACGACTGATACAAAGCACATCGAGAACGTTGTGTGCGCTAAGACGATTGTCATAACTCCTCGGTCCATTCCGATACCAATGAACAACAAGAGTAACGACAAACCGGTAATGACTTCAGGCATTACAAGCGGCGCGTAAATCATTCCAGAAAACAATGTACGCCCAAAAAATCGGCCACCTCTGACCAGAGTGTAGGCTGCCATCGTGCCCAACACGGTAGCAATTGACGACGATATCACAGCCACTTTCAACGTCACCCATGCAGCGTCAAGAAAGGCGTCATTGCTCAATAAATCGCCGTACCATTTGGTTGAAAACCCTGCCCAAACAGTCACTAACTTTGATTTGTTGAAACTGTAAATCACCAGGATCAACATCGGTAGATAAAGAAACGCAAAGCCAAATGTCAGCGACACAACATTAAATGAGCTAAGGCGGTTCATCCTTCGGCCTCCTGTTGGCGTTGTTCATTTCGTTGAAACAGGATAATTGGGATGATCAAAATTATTAGCAAGATTACTGCAACCGCACTCGCAACCGGCCAATCTCGGTTCGAAAAGAACTCCTCAAACAGCACCTTACCAATCATCAAAGTACCAGATCCACCCAGCAATGATGGGATCACAAACTCGCCCAACGCTGGAATGAAAACTAAGAAACATCCTGCAATTATGCCACCTTTAGACAGTGGTATTGTGATCAACCAAAACGCTTTCACCCTTGAACAGCCCAGATCTTCAGCCGCTTCGATTAGCGAAGCATCAAGACGTTCAAGCGCCGCGTAAATCGGTAAAATCATAAACGGTATGTAGGTGTAAACGATACCAATATAGACGGCCGTGGATGTGTTCAAAATCATCAACGGCTCACTGATTGCCCCGATCCAAAACAAGAAGCGGTTCAACAGACCTTCCGTGCTTAGAATCCCCACCCATGCATATACGCGGATCAAAAAACTGGTCCAAAATGGTAGGATAATAAGCATCATCAAGGTAGCCCGCCACTCGTGAGGGGCGCGTGCCATCGCGTATGCAATTGGGTAGCCTAACAGCAGCGTCAGAACGGTTGAGATAAACGCGATTTTAAGACTGCTTAAGTACGCCTTCCAATACAAGTCATCTTCAGTCAAGAATACAAAATTCTCAAAATCCAGCTGCGATAACATCGCGCTTAAACCGTCTTTCATCGTAGGCATGTAGGGCGGGATCGCCAGCGCAGCGTCAGACAACGCTATTTTAAACACGATTACAAACGGAATCAGGAACAAGGTCAGCAGCCATAAATATGGCACGGAGATGAGGACAAAGCGTCTCAAATCAGCGATCCAAAAGAACGCCAGCTGTGGCGCTCCAACTAACCCAAACAGGATCTTCCCATGTAAACGCGCGACGTGAAACACGACGTGTGTTTGCAGTTTGCGCTTTAATGATTTGACCGTTCGGCAACTGCACGTGATAGGTACTTAAGTTACCTAAATACGCAATATCCAGTACCTTGCCTTGTACAGAATTGGGCCCTTCAGGGCGTTCCACGTGAATGCCAATTTTCTCCGGGCGAATTGCCAAGTGTGCGGTTGCACCCTCAGCAAAGGTTCGGTCACTGGCTGCGGTCATTGGCTCCATCCCATCAAAATCCAGTAAATATGTGTCGGCACCAACCGCCTTAACTGGACCGGTCAGAATGTTCACGTCACCAATAAAATCAGCGACATAAACAGAATTGGGTCCTTCATAAATTTTCTCAGGAGTAGCAACCTGAATAATGCGTCCCTCGTCCATAACAGCAACGCGGGATGCAACCGTCATTGCCTCTTCTTGATCGTGGGTGACAATTACAAAGGTCGTGCCCGTCTGTTCCTGAATATCCATCAGCTCAAACTGTGTTTCTTGGCGCAGCTTCTTGTCCAACGCTCCAAGAGGTTCATCTAACAGCAACAACTTTGGTGCCTTGGCCAACGAGCGGGCTAATGCAACACGTTGGCGTTGCCCACCAGAAATCTGATGTGGTTTGCGTCGTCCAAATTTTTCCAACCGCGTCAGTTTAAGCATCTCTTCAACGCGGGTATGTAACACATCTTTGGCGACGCCGTCACGGCGCAACCCAAAGGCGATGTTCTCCCAAACGGAAAGATGCGGAAACAATGCGTAGGATTGAAACATCATGTTTACAGCCCGCTTGTTCGGTGGAATCCCCGCTATGTCATGACCAGACAATGACATCGAACCCGACGTGGGGTTTTCAAACCCCGCCAGCATACGCATCATGGTCGTTTTGCCGCAGCCCGATGGCCCTAACAAGGCAAAAAACTCGCGCTCAAAAATGTCCAACGTCAAATCATCGATGGCAACAAAGTCGCCAAAAAATTTTGTCACGTTTTTGAATGAAATAAGTGGGTCCGCGTTAGGATCGGACCAAGGTTCGAAAACAGTCTCTACCATAAACAATCCTTGAATATGAAAGTGGGGCGCAACACAGGCTGCGCCCCGTCCTTAGATTCTTAGGTACCAGATTTGATCTTGGTCCACATGCGCGTGACAACGCGCTGAACTTTTTGTCCATACGGACCTTTAGTATACAGATTTTCCAGTGTTGCAGCATCTGGATAGATTGCCGTGTCACCGATTACGTCTTCGACCAAAAATTCTTGCGAAGCTTTGTTACCGTTGGCGTAATAAACATAGTTTGAAGCATCCGCCATATTTTGCGCATCCATAATGAAGTTCAAAAATTTATGAGCCGCATCAGGGTTCGGCGCATCAACTGGGATCGCCATTTGGTCAAACCACATCAATGCACCCTCAGATGGGGCGTTGTATGCGATCTCTACACCGTTTTCGGCTTCAGCAGCACGATCACGAGCCTGAAGGATATCACCGGACCAACCAAAGGCGACGCAGATGTCACCGTTCGCTAAAGCGTTGATATATTCAGAACTGTGGAATTTGGTGATGTACGGGCGCACGGCTGACAATACAGCCTCAGCTTTTTTGATCACATCAGAGTCTTGGCTGTCTGGGTTTTCACCGATGTATTGCAACGCAGCAGGGATCATTTCAGATGGCGCGTCCAAGAAATGAACACCACATTCAGCCAATTTTTCCATATTCGCTGGGTTTAGCACCAATTCAAGTGATGAGATCGGCGCGTCGGCACCTAAAATTTCAGCAACTTTACCAGTGTTAACGCCAAGGCCAGTAGTGCCCCACATGTAGTTTATAGAATGGACATTGCCCGCATCATACTGAGCAGTGCGATCTTTGATCACGTCCCACAGGTTCACAGCATTTGGCAGCTTCGACATATCAAGCGGTTGGAAAGCACCCGCTGTGATTTGGCGCTGCAAAAATTCACCTGACGGCACCACAACGTCATAGCCAGATGAACCAGCCAACATTTTGGTTTCCAAAACTTCGTTGCTGTCAAAGACGTCATAGATCAGCTTGATGCCGGTCTCTGCTTCAAATTTGGTCAGCAATTCTTCATCAATATAATCGGACCAGTTATAAACCCGAACTTCTTCAGCCCATGCGGCCGTGGAAGCGATTGCCAATACGGCAACGGTGCTTAGCATTTGTTTCATTTTAGTCTCCCGTGTTTCGGGTCGGGTTGGTCCCGACTTAGGCCAACTTGATCAAGTTTTACTCTCTTGATCAAGACTTCTTATGTTTCAACTTTGGATCACCCGCACAAATCAACCATTTGTTGGTGCGATACCTGTGTTGACTTGGCAGTGATTGATCATATTCTCGGCTCAAATACACTCGGCCTTAACCAAGGCCCGCTTTCAAAGGAAAGTCTAATGCCCGCCATAACCAATCACCTTCCCACTGCTGAACTGCAGGCCTTAGACGCTGCCCACCACATGCACCCGTTCACAACAAATAATGAATTGGCGACGCAAGGCGCGCGGATCATTACCCGAGCAAACGGTGTTTATCTGCACGACAGCGAAGGCAACAAAATCTTAGACGGCATGGCTGGTCTTTGGTGTGTAAACATCGGTTATGGACGCGAAGAACTGGCCGAAGTGGCAGCCCGTCAGATGAAAGAACTGCCGTACTATAACACCTTTTTTATGACGACCCACGTGCCCGCAATTGCACTTGCCAAAGAGATCGCCACACTTGCTCCTGCTCACCTGAACCACGTGTTCTTCGCAGGTTCTGGTTCCGAAGCGAATGACACCAATCTGCGCATGGTACGCACATATTGGGCGATGAAAGGCAAACCTTCAAAAACCGTCGTGATCAGCCGTAAGAATGCATACCACGGTTCATCAGTTGGTTCTGGATCACTTGGCGGCATGAGCCCTATGCATGCTCAAGGTGGCCTGCCGATCCCTGACATCACGCACATCAATCAGCCGCATTGGTGGGCAGAGGGTGGCGACGCAACACCCAACGATTTTGGTTTGGCCTGCGCAAAAGAACTAGAAACAACGATCCTCGCCATGGGCGAGGATCGTGTTGCCGCCTTTATCGCGGAACCCATCCAAGGTGCTGGTGGCGTAATAATCCCACCAGAAACCTACTGGCCCGAAGTCCAACGCATCTGCGATAAATATGAGATCCTGTTGATCGCAGACGAAGTAATCTGTGGCTTTGGCCGCACAGGGAACTGGTTTGGGTCAGAGACAGTAAACATTCGCCCAGACATCATGACCATCGCGAAAGGGCTTAGTTCTGGCTATCAACCCATTGGTGGTTCAATCGTTTCTGATGAAATCGCTACGGTGATCAATTCTGGCGAATTCAATCACGGTTATACGTATTCCGGCCACCCTGTGGCGGCCGCTGTGGCGCTCGAAAACCTGCGTATCCTGCAAGAAGAAAACGTTCTCGATCACGTCCGTAATGTGGCGGCTCCTGCCCTTGCCGAAATGTGGAATGGTCTGGGCGATCACCCGCTGGTTGGTGAAACAAAAATAATCGGCATGATGGGATCACTTGCCCTAACACCAAACAAAGAAACACGCGCCAAGTTTGCAGCTGACGCTGGAACAGCAGGCTACTTGTGCCGCGAACGCAGCTTTGCCAACAAACTGATTATGCGCCACGTTTATGACCGCCTGATCATCTCACCACCACTCGTGATCACTCCAGAAGAGATCAAGTTGGTTGGCCAGCGTGCACGCCTAGCACTAGACGAGGCCTATGTGCAGATGAAGAACTTGAACCTTCTGAAAGAAGCGTCCTAGTTAACTCTATTTGGTGGCAAATTTAGGAGATACGCCACCAAATACCTCTGCTGCCCCATCCTCAGCGATTCGAATACTCTGACCTATTCCTACATTGGCACCTGAAACACTCAGAGTTGGGCAGACATGAAACGTCATATTCGGCTCTAAAATTGCTTCGCTATCAGCATTCAATGAAATCACATCATCTGCCATGCTTGGTGGATAGGCTACGCCAATCAATCCACCAAACCCTTTACCGATATCGTCGCCATCTCCCAATGGACCCGCCAAGGCTTTAGCCACGTCGCTAACCCTATTTCCTGCTGTTGCAGCAGCAATTCCGGCGTCCAAACTTTCGATCAAAGCAGCTTCAGCGCAACGCTTTTCAACTGACACTTCACCAAGAAAAATGGTCCGGCAAAGTGGCGCATGATAGCGACGGTAGCATCCTGAGAATGAAAAAATCATGTCCTCCCCAGCAACCAACGGACTGCCACTCCACGTCAGCAAGCGCGCAGCTGGGTCAGAACCTGACGGCAACATAGGTGGCATGGCTGGGTAATCTCCCCATGCATCATCCACTCCTTGCATCGCATCACGATAGGCCAATGCAACCAGCTGGTTCTTGGCCATGCCAATATCTGCATACTTCATAACACCTTGCATGACGCTATCAGAAATAGTCGCTGCCTTACGCATAAACTCAATCTCAGGTGCGGATTTGATAGCGCGCTGAAGGCTAACAATTCCTGTTGCGTCAGCAAAACCAACATCAGGTAGAGCCTGCAAAAGAACTGAAAATCCTTTGGCAGAGAAATGTTGACTGTCCATTTCAATACCAAGGTTTTGAATACCCAACCCACTAATGTGGCGCGCTAAGTCTTCAATCGGATGGCGCTCCATTGAGTTCACAAGATCGCTTTCATAGCCGATCACACAACCCTCCAGCATCCAGACGGTGCGCATTGCCCCTTGCGTATCTTGTTGACGGCCCCACCAAATTGGATCCGCATCCTGCAGAATAATCGCACCCTGATGATGGTTGAACGTCCAGGCATCATAACCAGTCAGCCACTGCATATTTGCGGGATCACTGACAAACAAAGCATCCAATCCCGCAAGCGCCATTGCCATACGGGTCATCAAAAGACGGCGATCATATTCCGCCTGATCAAAGGGCAATCGTTTGATAGTCATACATGGATCCTTTTGCGCCCAAAATGCGGCCTCTACAGGTTAGGCGCAATAGGAAACCCATCAGAACCAGCGCCCAATCGAAGTCAACTGAAGCTATCCACCTGTTGCACTGACATGGGCGAATGCCACAGCGCTAGAAACGGATGTAGTCGCTTGCCCTGCACTAACCCATAGGTTCGCCACATCACTCACAGCCCCACCTGACACAACTGGCGCTGCAATAAACCCACTAAGGAATTTCCACGTTTGGGTTGCCAATTTAAACGCAACTCCAACGGATGCATAGCCATCAGGGCGCAGGCTTTTGTTCAGCTGGGACGCACGAACAGCGTTGATAGTTTTGGGGCCAATCAGGCCATCCATATCTTCGGTATCAAACCCTTGCGGCCTTGCACTTCTTGACGCTCCACAAACGTCAGGGCGCATTACCAGTGATCAGGTGCTGTCTTCTTATGTAGATCGTGTCGACGCGGCCCTTGATTAAGGCCGCGAACGATTCACTTTACGCTTCATCTTGGCGCTTTTGTGCTTAGCTTGCCCCGCTTTGCGGCGTGGTGAGCGACCTGCAGGAGATGAACGCCCACCGCGTGGAACCTCTTTGCCCTCAACTGACAGCAACTCAAGCGCAACCCCACCAGTAATCGGCGCGGCCTCTGTCAATTTTGCGGTGACCTGTTGACCAATGCGGTAAGTAAGTCCCGTAACTGCACCCATCAACGTTCCGGCTTCGCGATCAAAGTGGAAGTATTCACCACCCAATGAGCGGATTGGGACCAGACCATCGGCACCAGATTCATCCAGCTTGATGAACATCCCAAACTTGGCGATCCCGTTGATGCGGCCAGTGAACTCTTCGCCCACACGCTCGGACAAATAGCTCGCTAAGTAGCGATCTGTCGTATCCCTTTCCGCCATCATCGAACGGCGTTCCGTGTCAGAAATATGGGTCGCTGTTTGCTCTAGCTCGTCCACATCCGCAGGCGTCAAACCATCGTCACCCCAACCATGTGACGTGACCAATGCACGGTGCACGATCAAGTCAGAGTAACGGCGAATAGGTGACGTAAAGTGCGCATAACTTTTCAGCGCGAGGCCGAAGTGACCAAAGTTGGTCGGGCTATAATAGGCCTGCGTCATGCAACGCAAAGTCGTCAGGTTGATCAACTCTTCATCATCCGTGCCAGCAGCTTGTGCAAGCAAGCGGTTCAAATGCGAGGTCTGCAAAACTTGACCACGGGCAATGTTTAGACCTGTCGCACTAGCGGTCTCACGTAGGGCATTCAACTTCTCTGTTGATGGCTCTTCGTGAACACGAAACAGTTGCGCAGTTTTCTTAGCGATCAGCGTTTCAGCCGCAGCTACGTTGGCCAGCACCATCAGCTCTTCGATCAACTTGTGCGCGTCTAAACGATCCTTGAAATTAACGGACTGTACAGTTCCGTCATCACCCAAAACGATCTGGCGTTCTGGGAGGTTCAGCTCAAGCGGCTGACGCAATTGGCGGGCCTCAACAAGCGCTGTATAAGCTGCGTAAAGCGGTTTAATAACAGGCTCTAACAGGGCCACAGTGCGTTCATTAGGGTTGCCATCCATCGCTTCTTGGACTTCTTCATAATGAAGGGAAGCAGGCGACCGCATAAGGCCACGTACGAATTCGTGGTTTAACTTTTGACCATGAGCATCAAGCTTCATACGCACTGCGATACAAGCGCGCGGGACACCTTCGTGCAAGCTGCACAAATCGCCAGACAAGCGATCAGGCAACATAGGCACAACGCGGTCTGGGAAATAAGTAGAGTTCCCGCGCTTGCGCGCTTCGCGATCCAGTGCAGAACCAGGCGTCACGTAAGCTGCAACATCAGCGATAGCGACCCATACGATATGGCCGCCTTCGTTTTCTGGATCGTCATCAAGATGCGCATAACATGCATCATCGTGGTCACGTGCATCTGACGGATCAATCGTGACCAACGCCATTTCACGCAGGTCTGTGCGGCCATCCAATTCCATCGGTGTATGCGCGTCGGCCTCGGCCACGACGTCATCAGGGAAATCGTCAGGGATGTTGTGCTGGTGGATCGCAATCAGTGACACCGCTTTTGGTGCCGATGGATCGCCAAGACGTTCAACGATACGCGCCTGCGGACGGCCCATGCGGCCCTTTGGACCGGACTGCTCTGCTTCAACCAACTCACCGTCTTTGGCACCGTGCATCGCACCAGCGCCAACAAGCCATTCATCGCTTTGGCCTTTGTCGATCGGAACAATACGGCCGCCTTCGGCACCTTTACGAAAGACCCCCAAGACGCGTTGTGGGTTTGTACCAACGCGGCGGATCATGCGACCCTCATAGGCGTGCGTATCGCCCTCAACAGCAGTTAGGCGTGCAAGGATTCGATCACCTTCGCCCAGCGCTGGTTCAGATGCTTTGGTCACCAGCAGAACAACAGGCTCCGGACCAGTGCCGTGCCACTCCATCGGTTTGGCATACAGATCACCGTCTGTACCCACACCCGTCACTTGCAACACACTGACAGGGGGCAAACGATCTGGGTCGTTATAGGATTTCTGGCGCTTCTCAAGATGTCCTTCGGCTTCGAGTTCTTTGAGCAAGCGTTTTAAGTCGATACGCGCAGCCCCTTTGATCCCAAAGGCCTTCGCGATATCGCGTTTGGCAGTCAGCGTCGGATTGGATGTGATCCAATCAAGAATTTCGGGCTTTGTAGGGATACAGCTCATGGCGCTCGAATAGCACGCTAATGCGCCAACGTCATCGCAAATCGTCTGCCGTGTCTACGTCTTGCAATTCATCGATTAAAGCGACCCTTAGCCCGCCTAGGTTAGTAAGGGTATCGCCAAGCGCATGTTCCGTCGACCAGCGTACATCTTGGAACAATTTTGAAGGCATTGGATTAGTTCGCTTCAACCCAACCAACCAAAACCCACCGTCAGGGGCGGGGCCAAACACGGCATCAGATGTACCCAGTGCTGCAAAAGCGCGCGCAATTTGAATAGGGCCAATGTCAGGAATGTCGGCACCGATTACGCATACTGGCCCAACAGGTATGACCTGCATAACCCGAGCCATACGGTCCCCCAAATCGCCCTGACCTTGTGCAATGCGTTCAAAATGCGCAGGCCAAACACGACTGAGCATTCCAGCGCGATCAGGCGCAACAGCCAAAACAACTTTCCAACGTGGATCATCAATGCGGCGCAGCAGACGTTTCACCTGTTGACGGAACCACCATGCCGCAGCCGTTAGACCGATATCTTTGCCAAGGCGTGTCTTCACCCGCCCAGCGCGTGGTTCTTTGAGCATGATGATCAAAGTCGGACGGGTCATAAATCCAGTTCCATATCACGATGTTCGATCTCCGCATCCAAAAAGATCGGACCATAGGCGCGGTATCCAAGTTTCTCATAGAACGGAATCGCGTACATTTGCGCCCCTAACATGGACCTTTTTACGCCTTCTTGAGCTTTGCAAACCGCAATGGTTTTGCGCATCAAAGCAGCACCAAGGCCAGTCCCACGCTGATCTTTAAGCACACAAACGCGCCCAACCTTTGCGGTATCACCTTTGATCAAAACCCGTGCTGTTGCTTTTGCAACACCATTAACCGTCGCCAAAACATGTATCGAAACAGGGTCTAGATCATCGATCTCTTCTTCCTCAGAAACACCCTGTTCACCAACAAAAACCGTGCGACGCAAATCACGACAGGCTTCGATGTCGTCGGTTTGATGAATCTCGATACTCATGCAAAATAGTCTCTCAGGATACGGCCATAGATCGATTTCAGTTGGTGAATATGCGCGACTTTCACATGCTCATCGACTTGATGCATCGACTGCCCTACCAGTCCGAATTCGACGACAGGGCAATGGTTCTTGATAAACCGCGCATCAGACGTGCCGCCTGTGGTACTTAGCTCTGGAACAATATTGGTTTCCACTTGAACAGCAGCGCTGACCAAGTTGGACAACTCACCTGGAGCGGTGACAAAACTCTCACCTGAAATCTTGATCCTCAGATCAATCTCTACCCCAAAATCTGCGATAATCTTATCCGCCTCAGCTTGCAGCCAATCACTTAGGCTTGCACCGCTATGGCTGTCATTAAAGCGAATGTTTACCGCAGCAGAACAATCCGCGGGAATCACATTGGTCGCTGGATTGCCTGTATCAACGGTGACAACAGCCAACGTAGACGCATCAAAATGATCAGTACCTGTGTCCAGCTCATGCGAGGCCAAACGATCCATTAGGCGCATCATCGCAGGAAGCGGATTGTTTGCACGGTGCGGATAAGCCGCATGCCCCTGTTTGCCAGTAAGCTTAAAGAAGGCTGTCAGCGACCCGCGACGTCCGATCTTAATCATATCACCCATCTCATTCGGGCAAGTTGGCTCACCAACCAAGCAAACGGACATCGCCTCGTTATTGTTGTCCATATGCTCCAGCAACGCTGTAGTACCATCGATAGCATCTGCTTCTTCGTCGCCAGTGATGGCAATGATCAGCGCACCATTGGGTGGCGTTTCTTTGACGAAATCCACCGCGGCAGCAGCAAACGCAGCAACGCCAGATTTCATGTCAGTGGTACCGCGCCCATACATGATGCCATCTTTGATTTCAGCACCAAATGGGGGCATGGTCCATGCCGCCTCATTGCCAAGTGGAACAACATCAGTGTGACCATTAAAACCAAAGGTGCGCGCGTGCCCTTTTGCGCCCCAACGAGCGAACAAATTCCGTATTCCACCGCGGTTTGCCCAGCTGAGCTGAAAGCCCGCATCGCCCAATAAGTTCGCAAGTATGTCTAACGCACCCGCGTCAGCAGGTGTGATGGACGGGCAGCGTACTAAATCTGCTGTGAGTTCGGCGGGATCTATACCAGACATAGTGTTTCCTATGGTTTTCATCAAAGTTGCTTATAGGAATGTGGCGAAAATGGCGCGATGCCAAGTCCCTTCTGACTTAATTCATTAACAAAACGTAAAAAACTCCTGCTATGTTGACGGCAATAATATGATCCGAGGCAGGGCACTTAGCAGTACAAGCCGCCAATGAACGACGCTCATACCAACGTTGTACGTTATAAAAGCACAGGATAACCTGTGGGCTGTTGGCGTGTTTTGTCTCCTAAATTGGGCAGAGGCAAAATGGTAGTGCATCGGAACTTTCGATCGATACAGGCGCGACGGCCGGTGAAATGGAACAGATTAATCAATCAATTTTGAAGTTCTGCGAAGATGAACCCTATGCAGAAATCTACCTGAAATGGTTTGGTAAAAATCCATAAAGGTTAATCGAAGAACGGCGTCATCTGCGCAATGATGACCGAATTTTCTTCCAAGGCACGTTGCATCAACTCGCGCTCACCTTCTTCGATCTCGTGACCTTCGGCTTCGCGTTCTTCCAGCGTGCCGTAACCCGACACGTCCAATGGGGCAGTATCAGCCTGTTTAAGGATCGCAACGGTTTCACGTACGGCTTCGGCTTCATCCACGCCACTGGCAAAACACATCAGTGCGGCACCAGTCGCCTTCTTAGGAAGACCATCGCCCTCTTTGCGGCCAATCTCGACCAAGAGTGTGTAAACTTTTTGCTTTGACCCAGCCATTGTGCCGATCCTTTGTTATGTCGTTTTGGATTAACGCATTTATTGCGCAGCGCCCACAAAAAAGGGAAGAGGTATGGCACCCCTTCCCCTCTGTCGAATTGAGTGCAGTTCTTAATCGCGCAGCAACTCGTTGATCGATGTTTTCGAACGTGTCTTTGCATCCACCTTCTTCACGATCACGGCGCAATACAGGTGCACACCGTTTTTGGACGGCATGGAACCCGCAACAACAACAGAGCCTGATGGCACTTCACCGTAGAACACTTCACCCGTCTCACGGTCCAAAATCTTGGTGGATTGGCCAATAAATACGCCCATGCCCAAAACAGAACCTTCGCGCACAATGCAACCCTCAACAACTTCAGAACGCGCACCAATGAAACAGTTATCTTCGATAATTGTCGGACCCGCTTGCATTGGTTCAAGAACACCACCGATGCCAACGCCTCCGGAAAGGTGCACGTTTTTACCGATTTGTGCGCATGAACCAACAGTCGCCCATGTATCAACCATTGTGCCTTCATCGACATATGCGCCAAGGTTCACGAAGGATGGCATCAAAACAACGCCCGGTGCGATGAATGCAGATTTACGAACAACACAGTTTGGGACCGCACGGAAACCGGCGGTCTTCCACTCAGCTTCGCCCCAGCCTTTGAACTTAGAATCAACTTTATCCCACCAGCCGCTGCCTTGTGGGCCACCGTCTTGTATTTCCATATCTTTGATGCGGAAACCCAAAAGAACAGCCTTCTTAGCCCACTGATTCACGTGCCAGTCGCCATTACCCTGACGCTCTGCAACGCGCAGTTTGCCGCTGTCTAGGGCAGCAAGCGTATCTTCAATTGCGTCACGCTGATCGCCACTTGTGGCAGATGAAATAGTATCGCGTGCATCCCATGCGGATTCGATCGCGGATTCTAGCTGTGCATTTGACATGTCAGTTCCTCTGAAAATAAGTTGCCGCGCTTAGACAACAATACTGTGAACAGTGCAATCATATCTGGGCAGCTTAGTTCTTGCACGGTACCTCTTACGCAACCTGGATTTTTAAAGGATAGAAATTATGATCAAAGACCCAGCCAAGCCATTTCGCGATGCACAAACGGACCGCGCCGCCGCGCAAGATGCGCCAGATACCCCACAAACACGGGCGCCAGCATATAAACTGGCCTTTGCTGATGACGAATTTTTATGCCGTGACGAATTGCGCCCCGTGCGGCTACAACTTGAATTGCTCAAACCAGAATTGATGTTGGACGAAGCAGGCATCAGCAGCACAATCGTTTTGTTTGGTGGTGCACGCATTCCAGAACCGGCGAAAAAAGAAACTGCGCGGACCAAAACGTTGGCTGACCTTTCGTCCTTTTATGACGAAGCGCGTGAATTCTCACGACTGATGACGCTGAAGTCGAAGGAAAGTGATGGCAAAGAAAACGTTATCGTCACCGGTGGTGGGCCCGGTGTGATGGAGGCGGGTAACCGCGGTGCAATCGATGCGAACGGCGCATCAATCGGGCTGAACATCGTTCTGCCGTTCGAGCAGGCACCAAACGAATACGTCACGCCTGAACTGTGCTTTAACTTCCACTATTTTGCGATCCGCAAGATGCACTTCTTGATGCGCGCACGCGCAATCTGTGTTTTCCCCGGCGGCTTTGGCACGCTTGACGAAATGTTTGAAGCACTGACGCTTATTCAAACGGGCCGCATGCAACGCGTACCCTTCTTGCTGTTCGGTAAAGCCTTCTGGGAAGGTATCATCAACTGGGATGTGCTCGCGGATTCAGGCACGATCTCTGATGAGGATTTGGATCTGTTCCGCTTTGTCGACACAGCTGCAGAAGCAATGAATTTAATCAAGAATTGGGAAACCAGCTCACGTCGCGAGGAAGTCCCCGGCCGCTAAACTTAGCCCACACTCAATTCATCGCTTAGGCAGCAATTTTGGCCGGAAAAGTGCAAATTTCAACCTGGTGCGGTAGTATTTCAAGCACATCGCCTGCGGTTGTTTCGCGGATACCATAGCCTTAACCTACCAAGCGGTGCTTCCACTCGCATTTTGACAATGCTTTTGTACGCTCACCCATAACAAGTTCGATAATTTTCGCTGTAGCGAATTGGTCTTAGTTTGAAAGAATGGACATTGAATTCTCCTGTTGTCTCTACAGGGACCAATATTGTTTCCACAAGCGGTACCAATCGTACCGAATTGAGGTCATTAAGGGGCACAACTCAAAAATGAGGCAAGTGCGTCACATTGTTTCGATTTGGGAAACAGTTGTTACGATTTTAAACCCACCTCTTCCGCTATTTGCTTGCGCGACTTACGTTCGCGCTGCGTCTCAGATTTGAGCTGACCACATGCAGCAAAAATATCTTCGCCGCGTGGCGTGCGAATTGGGCTGGCATAACCAGCCTCATGAATAATATCCGCAAAACGGTGAATACGGTTACCCGACGAACGCTTATACGGCGCACCTGGCCATTCATTGAAGGGGATCAAGTTGATCTTTGCCGGAATACCCTCAATCAATTTCACTAAACGGTGCGCATCTTCGATGCTGTCATTCACGCCGTCCAGCATCACGTATTCAAACGTAATACGCTCGGAATTGGAAACCTTCGGATAGACACGCAATGCCTCCAACAATGTTTCAATGTTCCAGCGTTTGTTGATCGGCACCAAATTATCGCGCACTTCGTCTGTCGTCGCATGGAAGGACACTGCCAACAAACAACCAATTTCTTCTGCGGTGCGCGCAATCTCTGGAACAACGCCAGAGGTCGACAATGTAATGCGACGGCGCGACAGCTGGATCCCCTCAGGATCCATCGCGATCTTCATCGCGTCACGCACGTTCTCAAAGTTATAAAGTGGCTCACCCATACCCATCAGAACGATGTTGGACAATTTGCGCGCCTCATAAGTACGGGTGCCATGTTCTGGCCACTCGTCCAAATCATCACGCGCCAACATAACTTGGCCAATGATTTCGCCTGCTGTCAGGTTACGCACCAACTTCTGTGTGCCCGTGTGGCAGAATGAGCACGTCAGCGTACAACCAACTTGGCTAGAAATACATAGGGTGCCACGATCAGCTTCGGGGATATAAACAACCTCAACTTCATGACCACCTGCGATACGGACAAGATACTTACGTGTTCCATCCGTACTGACTTGTTTGTTAACAACTTCAGGAACAGCAATCACAAACTTCTCTGCTAACTCAGCGCGGAAATCCTTGGACAGGTTTGTCATCTCAGCAAAGTCACGTACGCCCCACTGATAGATCCACTGCCAAATCTGGCCAACACGCATCTTGGCCTGCTTTTCCTTTGTCCCGTGTTCGATCAACAGATCGCGCATCGCATCCCGTGAAAGTCCTACCAAATTGATAGGGCCATCCGGCATCTTGCGAGGGATCGTAATCAGGTCTTGAGTAATCGGCGCGCTGGGAGCAGACATGGTGTTCATCCAATATAGGTTAGATGCCGCTCTATATAGGAATGTCGGCCAGTATCAAAAGGTTTCGACAGCGCATGAAAAAACGCGACCCCGGGAGGAGCCGCGTTTGACTGTCAAAAGCTGCGTATTAACCGCCGCAGCGTTTTTCTGCATCCTCAACCGCGGCTGTAAATCCAAGTAGTGAAAACGTATCTTTGGTCACTGTGCCACGACCAGAAACACCGGTAATGATGGCGCTTGCACCGCGCTTCATCGCTGTCACCATTTTGGCGTCATCTGATGCGCTTGCAGGCCAGGCCCACTCACCGTCAGTGAACATTTCAAACTCATTGCCACTGATATTCACATTGACTGTGCTACCACTTGCAAATGGATATCCGCCAGTAAACGCGATTTGCCCTTTGGCACCTTCGCTTGGGCGATAAAACACCATCAGCAAAATCTGGCTCCGCGTGGCGGCGACGACCCGCCCATCGCGTGAATTTACGGTCTCTTCCGGTGCAGATACGCTCCAGCACTCCGTTGGATTGCCTTCAACGAAAACGCTCCACTTGGTCTTTTGCGCGACACGATTTGTGCTTTGGCTTTGCGCCATGGCACCTGATGCCACCAGCGAACCCACACAAAGTATCGCAGCAAAAGTTGTCTTAATTCCCATCTGTCCAGCCTCCAGACTGTCCTAAACCTCAATTTTCAGATCGCTGCCCATGGTTCTTTTTGCGACCACACTCTTGTCAGCGACCGTATTCTTCACGACAAGAACCATGTTAGCGCGAAATTAGCGAGTTGCGAAAGCCTGATTGGCAGGTTTTCGCGCAATTGTGGGGGAAATTATGACAAATCCAGCACCAATGACCGAAATCTGGCGCGGTCCATTCCTTGAAAGCGTCCATTCTGGGCATGCAGTGGTCTGCGATGACACCGGACAAATTGTTCACGCATGGGGTGATCCGGATGCAGTTGTGCTCCCGCGGTCCTCCTCAAAGATGATCCAAGCACTGCCATTGATCCGTTCAGGCGCTGCTGACGCACATGGGTTAACCCCCCAACAGCTCGCCCTATCTTGCGCCTCTCACCAAGGAGCCGCCATTCACACAGACCCCGTTGCCAAATGGCTGGAACAACTGGGGCTCAGCGATGATGATTTCCGCTGCGGTCCACAAGCACCCAGCGACAAAGATGCACGCGAGGGGCTGATCCGCGCGCATGAAACGCCCTGTCAAATGCACAACAACTGCTCTGGCAAACACACTGGGTTCCTGACGCTCACCAAACATCTCAAAGCGGGGTCCGAGTACATCGAACCAACGCACCCGGTTCAAGTCGCCTGCCTAGAGGCATTCGAAGAAACCACACAGCTCACCAGCCCCGGCTACGGCATCGATGGCTGCGGCGCGCCGAACTACGCAACAACTGTACACGGGATGGCACGCGCAATGGCAACATTTGCAGCCGCACCCGCAGACAGCGCCAAAGAACGCTTGCGTTCAGCAATGATGCTGCACCCAGAATTGGTCGCGGGTGAAGGACGGGCGTGTACCAACCTGATGCGCGCAATGGGGGGCGAGGTCGCTGTCAAAACTGGGGCTGAGGCATTCTTTATCGCCATCATTCCGGAATTAAAAATGGGCGTTGCGCTCAAGATCACTGACGGAACAACCCGCGCGGCAGAATGCGCTATCGCTGCGATCCTCGTGAAGCTTGGTGTGCTTGATGCAGAACACCCTGAAACGATGAAGTACCTCAACGCGCCAATCCGCAATTGGATCGGTACGCGCACAGGCACCCAACGCGCCGCGCCTCAGCTTATCTAACCCACAACTTCATCTTACCAAATAAACTCTGGGGTTTAGGGCAAAGCCCCATTCATAAATCAATTCAGCGCGGCGAATTCGTCGCGAGAATACCCCTGAACGTATAACAACGCCGTGAGATCGCCGTAATTGATGCGCACATCACACTCAGCAGCGACACTTGGCTTGGCGTGCAACGCAACACCAGTACCGGCCCGGTGCAACATGCCAAGGTCATTTGCACCATCCCCCACGGCCATGACGTCTTCTTCGGAAATACCCAAACGCACGGTGATCTGTTCCAACGCATCAACCTTCGCTTGCTTACCAAGGATCGGCATACCAACGTCGCCTGTCAAAACACCGTCTTCAACTATCAAGATGTTGGCGCGGTTTTCATCAAAACCAAGCATGGCTGAAACTGATTGAGTAAACGCTGTGAACCCACCGGACACCAGCGCGGCGTAACCACCATCGGCTTTCATCGTGGCAAGCAATGTCGCGCCACCGGGCATTATGGTAATGCGAGTGTCCAAAACCGTCTGGATCACATCGGCATTTAGACCTTTGAGCAATCCCACGCGTTCGCGCAACGCACCATCAAAACCCAATTCACCGTTCATGGCGCGCGCAGTGATATCTTTCACACGCTCGCCCACGCCAGCCTCATCGGCCAGTTCGTCAATGCACTCTTGCTCGATCATCGTGCTGTCCATATCGGCCAGCAACATTTTTTTACGACGCCCCACAATAGGCTGAACGATCAAATCGACAGACATCTTTTGCAGATCCGCCCAAACGTCCCAGCGATTGGCTGGAATGTCAGCCAATGTAAACTCTGCCGCTTCGTCCGGTGCCAACCAGATAGCATCGCCACCACCCCATGCATTGCGCAGTGATTCCACCAAAGCAGGTTCAAGGTTTGGATTTTGTGGAGAGGTGAGCAAAGTGCAAATATACATAGCAAAGTTTCCGATCCGCGTCATTGGTGTCGCAAAAAGCTGACAAGGCGGCGTTCTAACGGCGTTTTCACTGTTGTGCCAGTCCGCATCCCCGACTAACACCGGTGTTGGGACACCCTTCCCCAACGAAGGGCAATTATCTGTAAGGATAGCATCAATGACTACTCAGCAACCGGCCACGCGGCCGGCAAATCCGCGTTTTTCATCTGGCCCGTGCGCCAAACCCCCAACACACACTCTTGAAGCGCTAAACGATGCACCACTTGGTCGCTCACACCGCGCTGCTGTCGGCAAGGCAAAATTGCTTGCCGCAATTGAAGAGACACGTGACATTCTTGGCATTCCTGCCGATTATAAAATCGGTATCGTTCCAGCCTCTGACACTGGTGCCTTTGAAATGGCGATGTGGTCTTTGTTGGGTGAACGCCCTGCACAAATGGTTGCATGGGAATCCTTCGGCGCGGGCTGGGTAACTGATGTGGTTAAGCAGCTGAAAATTGAACATTCCGTTCACACCGCCGACTACGGCGAGATAGTGGACATGTCTGGCCTGAACTATGAAAACGATGTTTGCTTTACCTGGAACGGCACGACTTCTGGCGTGCGTATGGCGAATGGCGATACGATCCCTGCGGACCGTGACGGCCTGACATTGTGCGATGCAACATCTGCTGCCTTCGCGATGGACCTGCCATGGGACAAGTTGGACGTTACAACATTCTCTTGGCAAAAGGTTTTGGGCGGCGAAGCTGCCCACGGCATGCTGGTCCTTTCCCCGCGTGCAATTGCACGTCTGGAAAGCTACACACCAGAATGGCCAATGCCAAAAATCTTCCGCCTGACTAAAGGTGGAAAATTGATCGACGGTATCTTTAAAGGTGAAACCATCAACACGCCTTCTATGTTGGCTGTTGAAGATTACCTATTTGCCCTTGATTGGGCCCGTTCAGTTGGCGGCCTTCAGGGTCTGATTGCACGTGCGGATGCCAACACTGCAGCAGTAACAGATTTCGTTGAAGCCAACGGTTGGGTTGATTTTCTTGCGGCTGATCCTGCGACACGTTCAAACACATCCGTTTGCGTGAAGTTCACAGATGCCCGCATTACTGACGGCCCGAAGTTTGCAAAAGCGATTGCAAAACGTTTAGCTGACGAAAATGTGGCGCTCGACGTTGGTGCATATCGCGACGCGCCAGCTGGCTTGCGCATCTGGTGTGGTGGGACGGTTGAAACATCTGACATCTTAGCCATGTTGCCATGGCTCGCTTGGGCTTTCGAATCTGAAATCGCGTCCGCTTAAGCATCAGTTTCAAACACCGACGCAATACCGACGTTATCCCGACATAAAACATACATTAGAATTGGAGCCCATCATGGCACCTAAAGTACTCATCTCTGACAAACTTAGCAAAGCAGCTGTTCAAATTTTCCGTGACCGTGGCATCGATGTTGATTTCCAGCCAGACCTTGGAAAAGACAAAGAAGCCTTAGCTGCGATAATCGGCAACTACGATGGTTTGGCAATCCGTTCCGCGACCCGCGTGACTGATGCGATCCTTGCGAATGCAACTAACCTAAAGGTCATCGCACGCGCTGGTATTGGTACTGATAACATCGACAAAGAAGCCGCTTCTAAAAAGGGTGTGATCGTCATGAACACGCCTTTTGGCAACATGATCACCACCGCTGAACACGCCATTGCGATGATGTTTGCAGTAGCACGTCAAATCCCAGAAGCCAGCGAATCTACACATGCCGGCAAATGGGAAAAGTCCAAATTTATGGGCGTTGAACTGACTGGCAAGACACTTGGCGTCATCGGCGCGGGTAACATCGGTGGCATCGTTTGCGACCGTGCCCGCGGTTTGAAAATGAAAGTTGTGGCATACGATCCTTTCCTTGGTGAAGAAAAAGCCGAGAAGATGGGCGTTGAAAAAGTTGAGCTAGACGAACTACTCAAGCGCGCTGACTTTATCACGTTGCACGTTCCGTTCACCAAACAGACTGCAAACATCCTGAGCCGTGAAAACCTAGCCAAAACCAAAAAAGGCGTTCGCATTATCAACTGTGCCCGTGGTGGTTTGGTCGACGAAGAAGCCTTGGCCGAGGCGCTGAAATCTGGCCACGTTGCTGGTGCAGCCTTTGACGTGTTCGCAAACGAGCCTGCCAAAGAAAACGCATTGTTCAACTTGCCAAACGTTGTTTGCACCCCTCACCTTGGTGCGGCGACAACTGAGGCGCAAGAAAACGTAGCGCTTCAAGTGGCTGAACAGATGTCAGATTACCTTCTGACTGGTGCCGTAACCAACGCGCTGAACATGCCATCTGTGACCGCCGAAGAAGCCAAAGTTATGGGCCCATGGCTTGAGCTGGCCAGCCACCTTGGCTCTTTCACAGGCCAGATGACAGACGAGCCAATCAAAGCCATCAACATTCTTTATGACGGTGCGGTTTCTGAAATGAACCTAGACGCGCTGAACTGTGGCGTTGTTGCGGGTATCATGAAAAAAGCCAACCCAGATGTGAACATGGTCAGCGCACCATTGATAGCAAAAGAGCGCGGCATCCAAATCAGCACAACCAACCAAGATAAGTCCGGCGCGTTTGACGGATACATCAAAGTGACTGTTGTAACAGACAAGCGTGAGCGTTCTGTTGCCGGTACTGTGTTCAGCGATGGCAAGCCACGTTTCATTCAAATCAAAGGCATCAACGTTGACGCCGAAATCGGTGCAAACATGCTTTACACCACGAACGAAGACGTTCCGGGTATCATTGGTTTGCTGGGTAGTACGATGGGCGAAAACGGCGTTAACATCGCAAACTTTACCCTTGGTCGTAGCGAAGTTGGCGGCGAAGCGATTGCCCTTCTTTACATCGATCATCCGGTGAAACAGGACGTTATCGATGCATTGGACGCAACGAAATTGTTCAAGCAGGTGAAACCATTGGCTTTTGACGTAGCCTAAGGCGACAAAATATTTAACAATGCAGACGCCGCTCCAATTGTTGGGGCGGCGTTTTGCGTGAGGCAACTGAACGATGATACCGGCAACAAAAAAATCTAGCCCAATCTATGCGATTGGAGACATCCATGGGCAATTGGCAGAACTGAACCGCGTATTAGATTTGATTGAGAAAGATGGCGGCGAGGATGCACAAATTGTATTTTTAGGTGACTACGCCGATCGAGGGCCAGACAGCCGCGGTGTGATTGATCTTCTGATCGTCGGCAAAAAAGCGGGCCGCAATTGGACCTTTATCAAGGGCAACCACGACCACATGTTTGAGTTGTTCATGCAAAGCCCCCCTCAACACGATCCACAGATCATCACCGAATTGTATTGGCTCCATCCGCGTCTTGGCGGCGATACCACACTTGCGTCGTACGGTGTCACCTCAACAGGCCGGACACGCCTCATCGACACGCATAACGAGGCTCGAACGGCTGTCCCGCAAGCCCATGTAGATTTCCTTAAAGGGCTATCATTGTCCTACACACACGAAGATCTGTTCTTCTGTCACGCAGGTGTGCGTCCAGAAGTGCCACTTGATAAACAAAGCTTGGAAGATCTAATTTGGATCCGTAAAGGGTTTCACGAATACACAGCTGCCCATCCAAAAATGATCGTTCACGGCCATACAATTGTCGAAGAAGCCACTCATTACGGAAACCGCATCAATCTGGATACTGGGGCAGGTAAGTTCAAACCGTTAACATCAGCCGTGTTCGAAGGTGGCAAGGCATGGACTTTAACCGAAACGGGTCGCAAAGAACTAACGGCCGCTTAGAAAAAGCGATTGACCAGCGTAAGGCCAAAGGCACCAATTCCAACTGAACAAACAGCCGTAAAGATAATCCAACGCCAAAACGTTGGGCGATTTGGGGTGTCGAGCTGACCCTGTTGAATCAACAAACCTTCGACTAATGCCGGCAGGCGCGGGCCAAAACGCGCCAAAACGCGCGCGGTTTTTCCTAGATCAGATAGAACAGCCTTCGGCCCAATGGACTTCGTGATATAATCGGTCACGATTGGGCTGGCGACTTCCCAGATGTTGATTTGCGGATTCAAACTACGGGCGACGCCTTCGACCACAACCATGGTGCGCTGCAGCAAAATCAATTCGGTCCGTGTTTCCATGCCAAAGCGTTCAGTCACCTCGAACAAATAGCTGAACAAACGACCCATAGACATCTGGGATGCATCCATCCCAAAAATAGGTTCACCAACAGCGCGCAACGCGCGTGCGAATTCATCAACATCTTTGTCAGCAGGAACATATCCCGCTTCAAAATGGACCTGCGCGACCCGCTTATAATCTTTGCGAATGAAACCGTACAAAATCTCGGCATAAACGCGACGTGTATATTCATCGATGTGACCCATGATCCCAAAATCATAGGCGATGATATCACCATTTGGTGCAACCTTCAGATTGCCTTGGTGCATGTCCGCATGAAAATAGCCGTCGCGCAAAGCATGACTCAGAAACAATTGTAAAACGCGATCACCAAGCAAAGCGCGGTTGTGACCCGCCGCATCAATCGCATCGTTGTCGCCCATTGGAGCGCCGTCTGCCCAACCCAAAGTCATCACACGACGTGCTGAATATTCCCATTTGATCTTTGGAAGTTGAAAACCTTCATCATTCACGGTGTTAGCCGCAAATTCAGAAGCGGCAGAACTTTCTAAACGTAGATCAAGCTCACCCTGAACCACACCATCAAAATGTTCGATCACTTCGATGGGTCTAAGGCGACGGGCACCAGGGGCACAGAATTCCATAATCCGTGCAGCAAGGTAAAACGCATCAACGTCTTTGCCAAATGCCCGTTCAATTCCGGGACGCAGCACCTTGACCGCAACATCTTCACCAGTTGCGGCAACACGTGCCTGGTGAACTTGCGCGATTGAAGCTGCAGCGACGGGTTCGCTAAACTCTGAAAAAATCTGATCAACAGGCTGGCCCAATTCCCGTTCGACCTCAGCCTTGGCTTCCTCGATTGAGAATGGCGGTAGTTTGTCTTGAAGCACACGCAGTTGAACCGCCAACTCAGCACCAACAACATCAGGACGCGTCGAAAGAACCTGACCCAATTTAATATATGCAGGACCCAGTGCCGTCAGTGCACGCGTCGCTGGCGGCATTTCAGGGTCACCTTTGTAGCCTAACCACATAAATGGCTTGCCCAGCGCCTTGGCAACAAACCATAGAGAACGCGGCGCTTCGAACGCATCCAGCACGACATTCATCGCGCCTGTGCGTTCAAGTGTTGCGCCTGTACGGATCAGTCGCCAGATATTGTGTGGACCGCGCATATTAGATTTTCCACCCGGAATGCAGTGCTGCAATTCCCATAGTCATATTGCGGTACTTCGCATTTGAGAAACCAGCGACGCGCAACATTTCCAGAAATGTTTCCTGATCGGGAAAATTGCGGATTGATTCGACCAAATATTGATAGCTTTCGCTATCGTTTGCGATCACTTTTCCCATCTTGGGGATCACGTTGAATGAATACAGATCATAAGCTTTTTGCATTGCTGCATTCGGCAGTTGGCTGAATTCCAAAACCACCAAACGACCACCCGGACGCAGCACTCGATACGCTTCGTTCAACGCCTCCTGTGGGCGGGTCACGTTACGAATGCCAAAGCTAATTGTATAAACATCGAAACTGTTGTCCTCGAACGGCAATGCCATCGCATCGCCCACAACCCAATCAAGGTTGTCTTGCATGCTTTCGGCCTCGGCCCGTTTGCGTCCCTCGATCAACATAGGCTCTGTCAGATCAAGAACTGTTGCATGACCGCTTCCAGCACGTTTAAGGAATTTGAACGACACATCACCGGTACCACCAGCAACATCCAAAAGCTTTTGACCACTGCGCGGGGCCAACCAATCCATCATCGCATTTTTCCAAATACGGTGGATGCCCATGCTCATGACGTCGTTCATAATGTCATAATTACTAGCGACAGAGTTGAACACACCCTGTACTCGACCAGCTTTTTCTCCTTCAGGTACGGTTTCAAAGCCGAAATGGGTGGTATTTGCGCTATCTTGAGTCATAGATCTTGTCGTCCTTACAATCTGCCCTTGTTATAAGGGGCTGGGGGCCACGCACAATACACCCCTTTGTCACAGGTATCGTCCTGCGCCCGTTAATAAAAGTGAGCATCCAATGCCCGAACTTCCAGAAGTTGAGACAGTCCGTCGCGGTTTAAAGCCAGCTATGGAGGGGCAGGTTATTGTTAAGGCAGATGTAAACCGCCCTGATCTGCGGTGGCTCTTCCCTGAGAATATGTCTGAGCGCCTGACTGGTAAAACCGTTTTGAGGCTACGCAGACGTTCGAAATATGTGCTGGCAGACTTGAGCAGTGGTGAAACATTACTAATCCACTTGGGCATGTCCGGCCGTATGCTGATTTCTGGTGATCCATTGGGGCAATTTGTGCACGAACACCCAGCACCCGAAAAACACGATCACGTGGTTTTTCACATGAGTAACGGGTCACGCGTGACTTTTAACGATCCACGTCGCTTCGGCGCGATGGATTTATTGGACACGGCAACCGCTGACAAACACAAATTACTGGTAGCGCTGGGCCCTGAACCCCTTGGGAACGATTTTAACGAATTAGTCTTAATCGCAGCTTTCGAAAACAAGAAATCACCGGTCAAATCTGCACTCCTGGATCAGAGAATCGTCTGCGGCTTAGGCAACATATACGTCTGTGAAGCCCTTTTTCGCGCAGGCATCTCGCCCGCACGACTTGCCAAAGACCTAACAAAACCTCGGGTCAGATCGCTGGTTCCAATTATCCGTGATGTCTTATCTGAAGCGATTGAAGCAGGCGGTTCCTCCCTGAAAGATTTCCGCCAAGCGGATGGAGAGCTTGGATATTTTCAACATTCTTTTGACGTTTATGGGCGCGAAGGCGAACCATGTCGCGCAGCAGGTTGCACAAATGCAATTGAACGGATTGTTCAGTCAGGCAGATCATCGTTCCATTGCCCCACTTGCCAAACTTAGCTTGAAACGAACTTCAGCCGTGGTACTAAATCAGCTATGACTGGCAAAACGAAAGAAACTAAATGGCATATGAAACCATCATTGTTGATGTTGAAAACCACGTCGCACTTATCACGCTAAACCGCCCGGATGCGTTGAATGCTTTGAACGCGCAGTTGTTGGGAGAATTGGCCGATGCGATGACCGCCTGCCAAGCTAATGACAAGGTGCGTTGCATTGTACTGACAGGCTCCGAAAAGGCATTTGCTGCTGGTGCCGACATCGCGATGATGCGCGCAATGACATTTGTCGAAGCGTTTACCACGGACCTATTTACTCCAGAGACCGATCAAATTTTGCGTGTACGCAAGCCAATTATCGCAGCCGTATCAGGATATGCATTGGGCGGTGGTGCTGAATTGGCAATGATGTGCGATTTCATTATCTGCTCTGAGACTGCCAAATTCGGGCAGCCCGAAATCAACCTCGGTGTCATGGCTGGTATTGGCGGCACACAACGTTTGACTCGTTTTGTTGGCAAATCCAAAGCAATGGATATGAATCTAACCGGGCGCTTCATGGATGCGGACGAAGCAGAGCGTAGCGGCTTAGTTAGCCGTGTTGTTCCAGTTAAGCGTTTGATCGAAGAAGCGCTGGGCGCGGCACAAAAGATCTCTGAAAAATCGATTCTTTCGACTATGGCTGTTAAGGAGTCTGTAAATCGCTCTTATGAGGTTTCCTTAAACGAGGGGCTGTTGTTTGAACGCCGCGTTTTCCACGCACTTTTCGCGACCGAGGATCAATCTGAAGGCATGTCAGCATTCCTAGAAAAACGCGAAGCACAGTTCCGCGACAAGTAAAGCTAATCATTGATTGACTCATAGCCACTTCGGGCCTAAATACGCGACTTCACCGCAGCTTTTAGCTGTATAAAACTACCGCACCGAACATGAAACGGGACGAGATAATATGGCAAATACGCCTCAAGCCAAGAAACGCGCACGTCAAAACGAACGTCGTGCTGCTATAAACAAAGCGCGTCGCTCGCGTATCAAAACATTCCTGCGTGCTGTCGAAGAAGCCATCGAATCTGGCGACAAAGAAGCATCAACCGCAGCGCTTCGTGCAGCACAGCCTGAGCTGATGCGCGGTGTGACCAAAGGTATTTTCCACAAGAACACAGTGTCGCGCAAAATTTCGCGCCTGTCTGCACGTGTTAAAGCAATCGCTTAAACCGCTCAGAACTATTGTGAAAAAGGCATCGCTTTCGGCGGTGCCTTTTTTCGTTTCCAGTGCCCAAAAAACGGCCCGTTAGATTCTTTTTCTGGAATCACTGAGTCAACAATGAAGTTCTGTTGCCGCACCACTCTCGAACCTGTTACCATTGTCTCAAGCGATTCACTTCGCCCACTGGGGGACAGTTCAAACCCAACAGTTTCTGGAACGAAACCGTTGGGCTGAAAGTTGAAAAAACGCCATGCGTTGATTCTATTTCTGCTTAGCGTTGCTGAGGCAATGTGAGCCTGTCTGATATATTGGTCTACGGGACGGGATGAAATTTAGTTATATATCACTGCCGTGATTTGACTATGTACAGTCCCAATCTGTCAAAAACCAAACGAGAAGATCTGTTTTCTATTGGGAACAGAACCAATTTTCTCACCCATTGGCCAAGTGAATTGTAAAAATGCTGAATGCGCAAAGTCGTACGTTTAGTAGAAATACAAGAATGAATGGTGCGCGGAATATGACACAACAAGAATGGGAACAACTGAACCAACAGTTGCTCAAAACAATCGGTCAGAACAACTTCAAGACATGGATCGAACCTCTTAGGTTTCGTGACTTGCAAGATGGTATTGCAACCTTCCACGTCCCAACCAATTTCCTTGGAAACTACGTAAGCCAAAATTTTTCTGACGCGATACTGCACGAGTTGCGTACAATTGACCCATCTGTTTGCCGCCTAAGCTTTGCCGTCCCAACACGCACTTCAACACCACGCTCAAGTGCTCCAATCGCGACTGCATCAGTTGCGAAGGTTTCAGCTCCTCGCCCAACTTTAAACACTGCACCACTTGATAAGCGTTTTACGTTCGACAGCTTTGTGGTTGGTAAACCAAACGAATTGGCTCACGCAGCTGCAAAACGCGTTGCTGAGGGTGGTCCAGTTACGTTCAATCCCTTATTCCTTTATGGTGGCGTTGGACTTGGCAAAACACACCTGATGCATGCGATCGCTTGGGAGTTGCAAACCAGCCACCCAAACCTAAACGTTTTGTATCTTTCAGCCGAACAATTCATGTACCGCTTTGTACAAGCCTTGCGTGATCGCAAGATGATGGATTTTAAAGAAATCTTTCGTTCCGTTGATGTTCTGATGGTAGACGACGTTCAATTCATTGCGGGAAAAGATAGCACACAAGAAGAGTTCTTCCACACCTTCAACGCACTTGTTGATCAAAACAAACAGATCATCATTTCAGCTGACCGTGCACCGGGCGAGATCAAGGATCTTGAAGATCGTGTTAAATCACGTCTACAATGTGGGTTGGTAGTCGATCTGCACCCAACAGACTACGAACTGCGTCTTGGCATCATGCAAAGCAAGGTAGAGATGCAACAAGCCAACTATCCGGGCCTGAAAGTGGAAGATGGCGTACTTGAGTTTCTTGCGCACCGCATTTCAACCAACGTTCGTGTTCTTGAAGGCGCGTTGACCCGCCTGTTTGCATTCGCATCGCTTGTCGGCCGCGAAATCAACATGGAACTAACCCAAGATTGCCTGGCCGATGTTCTGCGCGCATCTGAGCGTAAGATCACCGTCGAAGAAATTCAGCGCAAAGTGTCCGATCACTTCAATATTCGCCTCAGCGATATGATTGGCCCAAAACGTTTGCGCAGCTATGCACGCCCACGTCAGGTTGCAATGTATCTTTGTAAGAAGATGACCAGCCGGTCATTGCCAGAAATTGGACGTCGTTTTGGTGGCCGTGATCACACAACAGTCATGCACGGTGTTCGCCGTATTGAAGAGCTAAAAGTTCACGATGGACAGATGGCTGAAGACCTGGAATTACTGCGCCGTTCACTCGAAGCTTGATCTAAATGCTCCACTTATGTGGCAGCTTCACTTGACGGCCCAGCTAATCCGCCTCAAAACCAATTAAACGCTTGAGAATATGACGGGACAGGGTATTTTGACTGTCCCGACAGTTGGGATTGGAGAAGCCACATGAAAATCAGTATCGAACGCAGTGATCTGCTAAAAGCAGTGGCTCAAGCGCAGTCGGTTGTTGAACGCCGTAACACCATTCCAATCCTTGCGAACGTCTTAATTGAAGCCGAAGGATCAGATGTATCCTTCCGTGCAACCGACCTTGATATCGAAGCTGTCGATAAAGCGCCCGCACAAGTTGAGCGCGCGGGCGCGACAACTGTGTCCGCAACGACACTGCACGAAATTGTACGAAAACTGCCAGACGGCGCATTGGTCACTTTGACAGCCGACAGCGCAGCCGGTCGCGTGACCGTTGAAGCGGGTCGCTCAAATTTCTCACTGGCAACTTTGCCACGCGAAGATTTTCCAGTCATGGCCTCTTCGGAATATGCTTCAAACTTTAGCGTTCCAGCGCCTGTTCTGCGCCGCTTGTTTGATAAATCAAAATTCGCAATCTCAACGGAAGAAACCCGTTACTATTTGAACGGCGTTTACATGCACATTTCTGAGTCAGATGGCGGAAAAGTACTTCGCTGTGTGGCAACAGATGGACACCGTCTTGCCCGTATCGATGCGGACCTACCTGAAGGCGCTTCAAATATGCCGGGCGTCATTGTTCCGCGCAAAACAGTTGGTGAAATGCGCAAGCTTCTTGACGATGACGATCTGATGATTGCCGTTTCTGTTTCAGAGACAAAAATTCGCTTTGCAACGCCAAACATCACGCTGACATCTAAAGTCATCGACGGAACGTTCCCTGACTACACACGCGTCATCCCACAAGGGAATACACGTAAGTTGGAAGTAGACGCTGCTGATTTTGCAAAAGCCGTTGACCGCGTTGCGACTGTTTCATCGGAGCGCTCACGGGCTGTTAAATTGCAGCTGGAAGAAGATCGTTTGATCCTTTCAGTCAACGCACCGGACAGTGGTGCCGCTGAAGAAGAACTGGCCGTTGCTTATAGCGACGAGCCCTTAGAAATTGGATTTAACGCTAAATATTTGCTTGAAATCGCAAACCAAGTTGATCGCGAGAATGCTGTCTTCATGTTCAACTCAGCAGGCGACCCGACTTTGATGCGCGAAGGCAATGACCTGTCCGCAGTTTATGTCGTCATGCCGATGCGTGTCTAAGCCTACAAAACCAGTTTTAGTACTATTGAAGCAAGAAAGGTCATGGAAATGTCGCTGTACCTTTCTTCCCTAATTGTTTCGCATTTTCGATCCCACAAGATCGCCCGCATTTCTGTCGATAAACGCCCCGTTGCGTTATTCGGCCCAAATGGCGCTGGCAAAACCAACATTCTAGAAGCTGTTTCGCTGTTTTCCCCGGGTCGCGGCTTTCGTCGCGCCAGCGCTGAAGACATGGCACGGCGTCCCGAAGCGTTAGGATGGAAAATAAGTGGAGTACTGCACGCACCCACGCAAACGCACGAAATCGATATTTGGTCTGAAGCGGGGGCAGCCCGACAACTGCGTATAGACGAAAAAACCGCCCCTCAAATTGGATTGGGCCGCGTTGCGCGTGTTCTTTGGCTGATCCCCTCCATGGACCGCCTATGGATCGAGGGCGCAGAGGGACGCAGGCGTTTTTTGGATCGCATGACCCTTAGCTTTGAGCCGCGACACGCCGAACTGTCCCTGACCTATGAAAAGGCGATGCGAGAACGCAATCGTTTGCTAAAAGACATGGTACGCGACCCTCATTGGTACACGGCACTTGAAGCAACGATGGCTGAAGCGGGCGTGGCGATCCACAATAATCGATTGTCAGCTTTAACCCAAATCGAAGCAGCTCAAACAGATGCTGTCACTGCTTTCCCAAACGCTTTCCTTGAACTGACTTATTCCGACGGTCCTTTACCCACGTCAGTCGATGAACTCTGCACTGCGTTAGCCGAAAATCGTCCTCGCGATTTGTCGGCTGGTCGTACATTGATTGGACCACATCGCGCAGACTTAATTGGGACCTTCAAGGCCAAGGGCGTACCTGCACGCGACTGCTCGACAGGAGAACAAAAAGCGTTGCTTGTCTCGCTGATCCTCGCCAATGCCCGCGCCTTGGAACATGATTTTGGTGCGCCCCCACTTTTGTTGCTTGATGAGGTCGCTGCCCACTTAGACGCAGATCGTCGTGCCGCTTTATACGACGAAATTTCAGCTCTTGGAGCCCAAGCATGGATGACGGGTACGGACACAGAACTGTTTGACAGCCTAGGTGATCGCGCCCAATACCTTGAAGTCACCGAAGATGCAGGAATTTCCATAGTTAAGGCCATGCAATGACACTCGATCCAAATGACCTGCTTCTTTACGCTGGTGCGCTGCTCATCCTTTTTCTAACCCCTGGGCCTGTCTTGGTCGCATTGACTGCGCGCGGGCTTTCTGGCGGCTTTCACGCGGCTTGGCCCTTGGCCCTAGGTGTTGCAGTTGGGGATATTGTTTGGCCATTGATCGCCATTCTTGGAATTTCTTGGATCTTATTGGTCTTCGATACCTTCATGATAGTACTTCGGTGGGTCGCCTGTGGAGTTTTTATTGCCATGGGTTGGGCGCTTATCCAACACGCGGGACAAGCGATTTCAAACGACAGCAGATTGACACGCCCGGGAATGTGGGCCGGTTTTCTTGCAGGAATCGCCGCAATTCTTGGCAACCCTAAAGCTGTAATATTTTACATGGGTGTGCTACCAGGGTTCTTTGATTTGCGCACAGTCACTACGATCGACATAACCATCATCCTAGCAATATCCGTAGCCGTTCCACTTGTTGGGAACCTTGTTTTGGCAGGATCTGTAGGGCAAATTGGTGGCCTTTTATCCTCTCCGACACTTCTGAAAAGGTTCAATTTAGGATCGGGCGTATTGCTCATTCTTGTTGGGTTGGTCATTGCCGTCTTCTGACACAAAATGTTGTGCCTGACGCGTGACAATCTTCTTAAAAAACCATATGATGTAACCAAATAATAAAGGTGCAATGGCATGGCTGACAACGAGCAAATCCCCGAAGAGTATGGCGCAGATTCCATTAAGGTTCTCAGAGGGTTAGAAGCTGTTAGAAAGCGCCCAGGGATGTACATCGGTGATACCGATGACGGCTCTGGTCTGCACCACATGGTTTACGAAGTTGTGGACAACGGCATCGATGAAGCCCTTGCAGGGCATGCAGACGCTGTAACCGTGACCATTAACGCCGATTCATCCGTTTCAGTCAGCGACAACGGGCGCGGAATTCCAGTGGGAATCCACGAAGAAGAAGGTGTTTCAGCGGCCGAAGTTATCATGACGCAGCTTCACGCCGGTGGTAAGTTCGATAGTAACTCTTATAAAGTTTCAGGTGGTCTGCACGGTGTTGGTGTTTCAGTTGTGAATGCACTGTCTGTTGAACTGGACCTGCGCATTTGGCGTGATGGAAAAGAGCATGTAGCACGCTTTGCCCACGGCGAGACAGTCGAGCACCTCAAAGTGGTCGAAGAATGTGGTGATCGCACAGGGACAGAAGTACGTTTCTTGGCTTCTACTGAAACCTTTTCGAACCTCGAATACTCTTTTGAGACGCTAGAAAAACGTCTTCGTGAATTGGCATTCTTGAACTCAGGCGTTCGGATCATTTTGCGCGACGATCGGCCCGTTGAGCCATTGCACAGCGAATTGTATTATGACGGTGGCGTTAAAGAATTTGTTAAATATCTAGACCGTTCAAAAACCACTGTGATGCCAGAGCCGATCTATATCATCGGAGAGCGCGACGACATCGTCGTTGAGGTCGCAATGTGGTGGAATGATAGCTACCATGAGAACGTTCTGCCCTTCACAAACAACATTCCGCAACGCGATGGCGGCACGCACATGGCGGGCTTCCGTGGAGCACTGACACGGACCATCAATAACTACGCTCAGTCTACAGGAATCGCGAAGAAGGAAAAAGTTACCTTCACTGGTGATGATGCGCGTGAAGGTCTGACTTGTGTTCTTTCGGTAAAAGTTCCCGACCCTAAGTTTAGTTCCCAAACTAAAGACAAACTGGTCAGCTCTGAAGTGCGTCCAGCCGTTGAGGGGATGGTGAACGAAAAATTGGCCGAATGGTTTGAAGAAAACCCGACTGAAGCGAAAATTATTGTTGGTAAAATCATTGAGGCAGCATTGGCCCGGGAAGCTGCACGTAAAGCCCGAGATCTTACACGCCGCAAGAATCCGATGGACATGAACTTCCTCAGCTCGAAGCTGAAGGATTGCTCCGATAAAGATCCCGTCAACACTGAAATCTTCCTTGTGGAGGGTGACAGCGCCGGTGGTTCTGCACAGACTGGACGTGACCGTAAGACACAGGCCATCTTGCCACTCAAAGGTAAAATTCTGAACGTTGAGCGCGCGCGCTTTGATCGCATGCTGGGATCACAAGAAATCGGCAATATGGTCATGGCCTTGGGTACCGGCATTGGCCGTGAGGAATTCAACCTCGCAAAACTACGTTACCACAAGATCGTCATCATGACTGATGCTGACGTCGATGGTGCACACATCCGCACGCTACTTTTGACTTTCTTCTTCCGTCAAATGCCGGAGCTGATCGAAAATGGTCACCTCTATATCGCACAACCACCGCTGTACAAAGTTTCGCGTGGTCGTTCAGAGGTTTACCTGAAAGATCAAGCAGAGATGGACGACTATTTGGTCCAGCAAGGTATCGAGGGTGCGGTTCTACGCCAAGGCAACGGTGAAGAAATCTCTGGCCAGGATCTTGTTCGTATCGTCGACGAAGCACGCCAATTGCGCCGCGTTTTTCAGGCCTTCCCAACACATTATCCGCGTCACATTCTGGAACAAGCCGCGATCTCTGGCGCTTTTGTACCAGGTGCCGTTGATGCTGACTTACAAGGAACCGCTGACAAGCTGGCCGCTCGTTTGAACCTTATTGCGGTTGAATACGAAAAAGGGTGGAGCGGACGGATCACACAAGATCATGGCATGCGTCTGGCGCGCATTTTGCGCGGTGTCGAAGAAGTTCGCACACTAGATGGCAAAATGTTGCGTTCTGGCGAAGCACGTAAAACAGGTAGCTTTACCAAAAGTTTACAAGACGTTTACGAGTTGCCAGCCACCTTGGCTCGCAAAGATCGCAATCAGGTTATCCATGGTCCAATTGATTTGCTGGATGCCATTTTGGGCGAAGGCGAAAAAGGTCTGTCCCTACAACGCTACAAAGGTCTTGGCGAAATGAACCCAGACCAGCTGTGGGAAACTACTCTTGACCCAGACGCACGCACGTTGCTGCAAGTGCAGGTTTCGGACATGGCGGAAGCCGACGATCTGTTTACCAAGTTGATGGGAGATGTCGTTGAGCCACGTCGTGAATTCATTCAGAAAAACGCTCTGAGTGTTGAAAACCTCGACTTCTAAAAGCCTGCTGGCATTGCTTTTTAACAATGCCAGCAAACGCGATTGACCCACTTAATTGACAATAACTCCGCATGAAGTGCACCGGCTACCTTAATACTTTTGAGAATGTCGATCATATCACGCGGCGCGACGCACAATGCATTCGGCCCGGCAATCTCTTCGGACAGGGATGCGCCCTGAGGCACTTCAGCTAAGCCAATGCCTGGCTCTTCCTCGATTGCAACGTCAGTCCGTGGAACAACAACCGTTTCACCATCGGCAAATGGATTTAATTGAACAGCCAGCCGTGCTTCCTGAATCCGGAGCACAAGATTGCGTTGCGAAACTGCAACGCGTGACAATCTCACGTCTTTGCCCATCACAATTGTTCCTGATCGTTGATCCACCAAAACACACGCTTTGCGCTCTGGTTCAATTTCTATGCTTTCGATCCATCCAAGCGAATGGGCAACGGAACGCATCTTAGTCGACGGAACATTCAAAGAAACCGTTCCAGAATCTGTCATCAAGGCAACACGACTGCCAAAGTCCGTGTTAATAACCTGCTCAATCCGCGCAACGGTGGTGAAATCGGCTTATCGCAGTGGGAGGCGCACATCGGTTAAGTCACTCAACATAATAAACGCCATCATCGCGGTCACAAAGTCGACATACGCGACCTTCCAAGCACCAGCATGGTGCCCGCCCCCTTTGATAACCTTTTACGCTTAATAATGACTGGTTCGGCATTCAGCTGCGTGCCCATATCCACCACATCAATTTCACCCAAGGTTAAAACTATCAGGCACCTGTAACGCAGTTATTAAAATTTTAATTGACTGTAAATATATAGGCTTGTGGCAAAAACTCGGCTTAGGAACCATTCGCCGTCATGTGATCTTCGCCACGTCGGCGTGACAATTCAATCTGCTTTTGACGCTCGCGAAACCGCTCTTTGTCTGAGTCAGAGGTCTCATCAACACATTGATGACAGCTGACGCCAACGGTAAATTCAGCACGCTTCATGTCTTCTGGAAACAACGGACGTCGGCAGGCGTGGCACAATGTATGCTCACCAATTTTTAGACCGTGGCCTACGCTGACACGATTGTCAAAAACAAAGCAATCGCCCTGCCATGTGCTTTGCGCCTCTGGCACTTCTTCGAGGTATTTCAGGATGCCACCCTTAAGGTGGTACACATCTTCAACGCCTTGTCCCAACAGGTAGTTGGTCGATTTCTCACAACGAATACCGCCTGTGCAAAACATCGCAACCTTCTTGTTATGAAAGCGATCTTTGTTGGCTTCCCACCACGCGGGGAATTGACCAAAGGTGGACGTCTCGGGGTCAATCGCACCGTCGAAGGTGCCGATCGCCACTTCGTAATCATTGCGCGTATCAATCACGACAACATCGTCTTGCGCTATCAAATCGTTCCAATCTTTAGCCTGCACATAATTGCCCACAGCAGAAAGAGGATCAACATCGGGCTGTCCCATCGTCACAATTTCGCGCTTCAAACGCACTTTGATTTTTCCGAAAATCTGCTTCTCTGCAAAACTCTCTTTCCACTCCAAACCAGTACAACCCGGAAGGCTGCGTAGGTGTGCCACTACGGCGTCGATGCCAGTACGTGGACCCGCAATCGTTCCGTTAACCCCTTCATTGGCGAACAGGATCGTGCCCTTCACGTCTTGCGCATTGCACAAGGCGCGCACGGCTGGACGCAATGCGTCAGCATCTTCGAAACGGGTGAAGTGGTATAATGCAGCAATTGTAATCATGGGCGCTCAGATACGCCTAAGTGGGTCCTTGGACAAGGGGTTTGCATTAACGCCAGCTTACGGCGATCATAACCTCGCTACAAATACCGTTGAAGGATACCTGATGACCCACGCGTTGATCGTAATTGATGTGCAAAATGACTTTTGCCTAAATGGCGCGTTGGCCGTTTCTGGGGGGCATGAAATTGTGTCGGGCGTCAATGCGTTGATGTCGAGGGCTGATGCCGTTGTGCTGACCCAAGATTGGCATCCTGCGGGCCATTCGTCCTTCGCATCCTCACACACAGACAAAGGGCCGTATGAACTAACAAAGATGCCTTATGGCGATCAGGTTCTTTGGCCAGATCACTGCGTTCAAGGGACGGACGGCGCGCTATTTCGTGCCGATCTAAATCAGGACCGCGCTGACATAATTATTCGCAAAGGGTATAACCATTCAATCGATAGCTATTCAGCGTTTTTTGAGAACGATCAAAAGACCCCAACCGGACTTGAGGGATACCTGCGCACGCGCGGGATTTCCAAACTGGTCATGGTTGGATTGGCCACAGATTTCTGCGTTAATTTCTCAGCAATGGATGCCGCCAAGCTTGGGTTTAATGTCACCGTAAAGATGGACCTATGCCGCGCCATTGATGTGGATGGATCATTCGACGCTGCCATTGCAGGCATGAAGGGCGCAGGCGTAACACTGGCCTGATCCTTGCAAGTCACATGAGCGTTTGCTTTAAGCGCCTAAACATCCACCCGGAGCCGTAAAAATGGTCGATATTGCAACACGCGTTTGGAACCACAAATGGAAAATTGATCCAATTGTGCGATCACTGATCGACACCGACTTTTATAAGCTTCTGATGTGTCAAAGCATTTTTCACAACAAGCCAGACACCCACGTCAAATTCAGTCTGATCAACCGCTCGACCAAAATTCCATTAGCCGACCTGATTGATGAGGGCGAATTGCGTGAGCAACTGGATCATGTGCGCTCCCTTTCGCTTAGCCGTGGAGAAAGCACATGGCTGCGCGGGAACACGTTTTATGGCAAACGCCAGATGTTCCAACCCGACTTTATGGAATGGTTCGAAGGACTGCGTTTGCCACCCTATCACCTTGAACGCGTAGGCGATCAATACGAGCTGACGTTCGAGGGCAAGTGGCACGAAGTCATGTTGTGGGAAATCCCTGCTTTAGTGATTTTAATGGAGCTGCGTGGCCGTGCAGTTTTGGACAAAATGGACAAGTTCGAACTGCAAATTCTTTATGCGCGTGCCATGACCCGCGTTTGGGAAAAGATCGAAGTTCTGCGCGATATAAAGGGCCTCTCGGTTGCAGATTTTGGAACACGGCGCCGTCACTCATATCTATGGCAAGATTGGTGTGCACAGGCCATGCGTGAAGGGTTGGGAAATTCGTTTTCTGGCACCTCGAATTGTAAGATCGCAATGAGCCGCGAGATGGAAGCTATCGGCACCAACGCTCACGAATTACCCATGGTTTACGCGGCCTTAGCCAAAGACGACGCAGCACTCGCACAGTCCCCATATGATGTTCTAAAAGACTGGCGTGATGAACACGAAGGCAACCTTCGCATCATCCTACCTGACACCTACGGAACCCAAGGTTTCCTTGATAAAGCACCTGATTGGTTGGCCGGTTGGACTGGCATTCGAATCGACAGTGGGGACCCTGCAACAGCGGCGCAAATCGCGATCGATTGGTGGGTATCACGCGGCGAAGATCCACGTGAGAAACGCGTCATCTTTAGCGATGGGTTGGACGTAGATAAGATCAAAGATTTACATGGGAAATTCCACGACAAAACAAACATATCATTTGGTTGGGGCACACTGCTGACCAACGACTTTCGCGCGCTTGTGCCCGACGATGCGTTGGCTCCGTTTTCTCTGGTCTGTAAGGCTGTTGAAGCTAACGGATCACCCACGGTAAAATTGTCAGATAACCCGAACAAATCGATGGGCCCAAAGGCCGAAATTGAACGCTACAAACGCGTGTTTGGTGTGGGTGAGCAAGAGGTGCAGGACGTCTTTGTCTAGCTCTTTTTAGGCTGCGTTCTTTCACGCCATACAATCAGCAAACCGCCCGCTGCGATCAGGAGCGCACCGGGAAATAATGTGCCCCAAGGGGCCTCATCAAAGAACAACCAGCCCAGCACAAACGCAAGCGGAATTCCGAAGTAGCTGAAGGGCGCAAGATTGCTTTGTTCCGTCATCCGGTAGCTAACGATAAGGAACAAAACAGCCGTCCCCCCAAAACCACCCATCGCGATGATCCACCCCAGATCAGAAGCAGCGGCGATCGGTGTGAAACCAGTCCAGAAATAGGCGATCAGGAACGCGCCAATTGCGGCGGTGAAAGATGAAAATAGGTTCACCAATGGGCTGGGAACATCATCATCAAACAGCCGCGCAGTAACGCTAACCAACGCATAAAATGCGGAGGCCGCGAGAGGCAAAAGCGCATATACCGAAAAGCTATCCGTGCCCGGTTGAACGACCATGATGACACCAGCAAAGCCGATCAATACAGCACACCATCTGATCCACCCAACGCGTTCTCCAAGCAACGGAATTGCCAGTGCAGTGGTGAACAATGCGCTTGCATAAGTGATAGTAGACGCTGTGGCAAAAGCCATTAATCCCAATGACATATAGAAACACAACTGAGCAAAGGTGACGACTGCACCCCGTAATAAACCAAGCTTCCATTGGCGGATTTTCAAACGCTTTCCGCCATCGCGCCACGCCTTTGAAGACCACAGCGCGATGATGGATGGTATCAACCCAAACAGATTGCGCCACGCGGATAATTCCGCGGCGGAATAACTATCAGAAAGATGTTTGATAATCAGCGCCATCGCATCAAAAAGTGTCAAAGCCACGAGGCTTAGAATGATGGCGAGACCTGTTCTATCTGTGGGGCGCATGGGATTCCAAACATTTGTTCACTTCACCCTAGCTGGATTGATCAAAAACGTATGCCTGAAAACGACAGCCTTAACTGTCAGGATCGACCTTACCGCGCATGTTCTTAACCTCACCACGGACCTTTTTCGCTTTGATCCTGCGGTTCTTTGAACCCAATGTGGGACGTGTCGCGATGCGGCGTTTAGGGGCAACCAAAGCCTTGCGAATAAGGTCTACAAGGCGTTCTCGCACCAACTCTCGATTGCGCACCTGACTGCGGGTTTCGTCACATTGCAGGATCAATGCCCCATCCAATGTCCAACGCCGTCCAGCCAACCGTTTAAGGCGTATTTTGACAGGGACGGTAAGGGACGGGCTCCGCTCTGCTTCAAAGCGCAATTCCACTGCACTAGAGACTTTATTGACGTTCTGACCACCTGGGCCAGACGCGCGCATAAAGCTTTCTGATAGCTCCCAATCGAGCAGGGTGATGTCATCATTGATGCGGACCATAGTGCCCCTATACAACGCAATGCGCCCACAAAAAAGGGCCGCCCTAAATCGGGCGACCCTTTCGAAATTTTAAGGAGAGATCCTGGTTAGACCGGATCGATCCACTTTGGCGGTTCTTACCGTCAAGGGTTGCCTTAACGGGCGACCTCCAAAGCTGTTCCAAAACCACTCTCCAATATCTTTCTAGACACTAGATCACCTCCTTTTCATTTGTTGAACTCACTTGAATCTTTGCACAGGTTTTGAAAATCACAAAGAGATTTTTACAAAAACTTTTGTGACACAATATAAGGGTTAATCGACCGTACAATTATCCAGACGCCATAAAACGTGCAAAATAGATGCTGATCTGTACAGTTGCGTGCCCGTCAAACGTACCAAATTACGTGAAATTTAACAAACTGCACAATTTGATGTCTATTTTGTACAGTCCAGCAATCTCGCAGCGATTAACCATCCCTTTACGAAAGCGCTTTGTTAGCCTTTTGTGGAAGCGATTAACGTTAAGAAAATTATTCATACCCTGACAGACCAAACCGGCTATTGCCACTTACCATTTTGGTAGCTTTAGTTTTCGTACTACCCGCCATAAGAACCATAGCTGTCGCCATATCCGTAACGCTTCATCCCACGCGCGTTGATCTAACTGAGAACCAAACCAGATACCTTGGCGTTGACGCTTTCAATCGGTCTTGAACTTGGCGATGCGTTGTCCGGTTCCATGCAATTGTATAAATCACAGCATCCACAGACTGGCCCATAACGCGCGCATCGGGAACGATATTCACAGGCGGTGATGTTTTTGTTCTTGATATGGGTCAGCCCCGGAAGGTTGTAGATATCGCACGTCGGATGATAACTTTATCAGCCCAAAGTGTAAAAAATTCAGAGACTGGCAAAGATGATGTCGCCATTGAAATCACAAGATTACGAACGGTGAAGAGCTACTGATTGATAGTTGCAACCTCAATTCAACGCCTCATCCAAAAATTTTGCGCGCCCATGAAGCCATGCTGAGCCAGCTGGAAATCACCTCGATGATTTAATAATTGCAGGCGTCCATAAGAGATGCCGATGCTTTGCGTCCGCGGCATTTAATCACCGCGAAGGTTGATGGCTATAATGTGCAGACTGATGAGAACGAAGTGCATGGACACTACAATCGCGTCAGAGCTTGCAAGCAGGCCGCCCCGAAGGGATCGCTTTTAAGCAAGAGTGGATTAGTGCAGCAGAGTTAGGTGCGCTGGCAGATAAGTATGCAAAAACAAATTACGGGACATACTTGAAAGGTCTTTTGTAAAAAAAGCCCTCACTATCAGTCCAATTCACTTTTCTTTTTTCCGAGAGCAAACCAATTTACGTCCCTAACGTTGCTAATTTTTAATTATCCATCTGCCAAGAGCCACAAAAAATGCACGAAGCCTACGCCCCGTGCATTTCAAAATTGGTTTGTATTCCACTCTCTTATTGGGTCGCGTTAAACCGCGCAGTGATCATCCGAAACGGGACCAAAGCGATCAATGCCAAGGTCAGTTTGACCAACCAATCTGCAAACGCCAGCGTGATCCAAAGCGGAGCCATTGCGCCTACGTTCATGAACGGCACAGCTTCCCAAGCCCAAGAAATCGCAGCATCCGCATTTGAGCCGAAAATCGCGACCGTTGCTGAGAATGCGATGGTGAAGAACAACGCAGTATCAAGTGCGGATCCCACCAGTGTCGAGATCAGCGGCGCACGCCACCAAGTGCCACTGCGAAAACGGTCAAAGATACCAACGTCTGTCAGCTGTGCGACCAAGAAGGCAGTGCCTGACCCAATGGCCACACGCAGTGGTACGGCAGGACCGTATTCCAACATGATTTGGCTGCCGATAAGCGAGCAAACGATGCCCATGATGAAGCCTGCGAAAACAACGCGGCGCGCGGCGGAAACACCATAGACGCGGTTCATCACGTCAGTCACAAGGAAGGCGAGTGGATAGGTGAATGCACCCCATGTGAGCAGCCCATCAAGGATCAGGAATTGCACAAGGATGTTAGAGGCGACAACGATTGCGGCCATAGCTAGGATACCAGGAAGGTGCCCACGTGAGAGTGATAGATTTTTCATAATTTTGATCCGTTTTACAAGGTAGCGGAGAACTCGGCCTGCACCATGCAGACGAGCGCTGCCTAAACAGTGTCAGGCTGTCGCGCAAGCCATTCGTGTAAAATGTATTCGACAACCTCACTGCTCAGGATTGGCAAGAAGTTATCATCAGAGATCATAGTGACCCGCGTTGCGCCTTTTTGGTGCGTCCACACGCTGATGACTTCAAGATTGTCATGGAATAATTGCCCCGTCGCGAAGAGGTTCTCCTGCATTAAATCGACTTGGGACAGATCAAAGCGCCTGACACGGGTGCGCAAATCAGCGCGAGCGTAAGATTTTTGTACATCTCTGAGGCAAACCTGCGACTTTGTATTGGCAACGAGGTTTCGGTTTGGGTGCATTCGAGTCGCGCGGTTTTGACGCTGGTGGGTTCAGGATATCATCCACTCACTTTTGTGCATCCGCACAACCATTTTCTGCCGGTGGCGGGTTCTGACTTTTTCATCTGCGTGCACCCTTCAGACAGGCAAGGCGGATGAAAAAATTATAATGGTGGCCATACCACGGTCGCACTTTGCGCAGCCACGCTTTGTTGTCTTTTTCATCAGCACACATTTTCACTTTGGCCCATGGGAATACAAAAATATGCTCTGTGCGTTTGTCTTTGGCTGCCGCCTTAACGATCTCGTGGTGGGCACGGGTCCAACTGCCGTTAGTGAAAGCCCCTTTTGAGCGGCGCGTGGAGATCGATTAAATCGCTTCGCGCCCTTCTGCGGAAAGGTCAGATTCTTGGCAGACAGCATCCAAATGTCTGCGACTAAACCGCTTTGATGGCTGCGGTGTCCCGTCAGCATTGGGCCGCCACTTGGTTGGCTCATGTCACCCACATGTAGACCGTTCCAGCCCGGCTGGGGGGCCGCAACGCGCGACAGCTTCTTAACCATGTCACCATTTTAGGGTGAGCCCAGTTGCGATTGCGCGACAGGCGCATGGCTTGCCATGTGGTACCAGTTTCAGAAAGCTCTACACCGCCAGCAAGACATCTTTTTGCATAACCACCATGAACTGCGGGCGCTTGGATCGATGCGAATGCCACACCACCAAAAGCAGCCTTCGCCAGACCTTTAATTTCTGCGGCTTTGGGTTCAATAACTTGGGTACCATCAATATTGATATCAGATGATCCCGAGCACGCGATCAATATAAGTGTTACCCCGATGATCGAAACATTGCGTAATCTATTTACTTGTTACTTTCTCCATCTCCTTTCACCCAAATTAGAAGAATGAGACCGAAAAGGAACAAGCCAATAACCGGTGAAATACCAATACGCGCACTTCCACTGACATGGGTAACGATCCCAATCAACAAAGGTGCTAAAAATGCAGTTGCCCGCCCTGACAGGCCATAAAGCCCAAAATATTCTGTAGATGCGTTTGGATCGCAATGGCGCACCATGAGTGAACGGCTGGTGGATTGCAAAACCCCACCCATGCCACCGATGAACACACCACAGACCATAAATACAGTGTCTGGAAGCCCCGTTCCTTCCGCCAATGAAACGCCAAAGAATGTCGTTGGGGACAGATTAATGATGACAAAGCTGACGACGATCAACGCGAGAATCGAAAAGATAATAATGGGCTTCGGCCCAAACCTACGGTCAGCAAATCCGCCTAGGTAGCTAAACAATGCCGCCCCTAACGCCGCAATAACGCCAAAGGCGCCAATCTGGCTAACTTCCCAATTCAGGACCAAGGCCGCGTAAACACCGCCAAAAGTATAAAGCCCGTTCAAGCCATCACGGTACAACATTGAGGACACAAGGTAGGCTGCCAAACTTGGCTTGTTCCGCAGCTCTTTGATCGAGATAATGACACTGTTCAACGCTTGGGGCACACCCGCTCGTTTTTTGGAGGATGGTTTTTCACGCACCCACATAAAATAGGGGATCATGAAAATTGCAAACCAAAGTGCGGTCACAATGCCTGTCGCGCGGGTGCCTTCGCGTTGTTCCGGATCAAGACCAAAGATTGGTTCCAACCCAATGATCGTCAGGCCGTTTTCTTGTTCCACGATCAACGCCAAAACAAGGATCAGCGAAACCACACCACCCAGATACCCAAAGGCAAATCCAGAGCCTGAAATCTTACCGATTTCTTCTTTGGTACCCAGCGCAGGCAATTGCGCATTTACAAAGATGAGCGCGTATTCTGCGCCGATGAACCCCATCCCGAAGGATGCAAGCATCCAGTACAGATTGCTGGCCGCAGGATCGGTGAACCACAAAAAGCCCGATCCAACGACATACATGATGCTAAAGCCCACAATCCACGGCATGCGACGCCCTGTGCTGTCAGCCATCGCGCCAAAAACGGGGGCGGTTAGGGCGATGATGATCCCAAACAACGCTGTGCTCCACGCCCAAAGGGCTTGGGCTTTGGCATCTGCCAGCTCTTCGTTCAAACCAAGGTTTAGGAAATAGACGGCAGCGATGGACGCAAAAAACGGGCCAAAAATGAAGGTGTTTAGAACGGTATGATAAGGCTGGCTGGCCCAATCAAAGAAGTACCAACCCCAAATCCGCTTTTTAAGTGATACGTCCGACATGCCCCAGATCCCTTATTAGGTGTTGAAACGTTTATGGACGGGGCAATGACATGGACGCAAGGAAAGGTTTCAGGTAACTTCTGACATTGGCGGCCATGGGCGTTTGTCTTCGGCTGCTGTCCACGCCTGCATCCATTCGGGCATCGGTGGACTAATAGGGTTATGGCCCAGCGCCTCGGCAACGCGAACGGGTGAAATAGCGCGGCGTTTTTCGGTTACGGCGGCGCGGTAAATGATGTGGTTGGCGCATTCACCGTTTAGTTTCCACATCGACTGCTCGATGTAGATAAACCGTTCATCCCAACATACTGCACGGCTGCGCATGGTGAAACGTTCAAACGCGGTCAAACGACGGCGATAACGCACCATGGCCCCTGCCATCGCCAGTCCCCATTTATTGACATACAGCGCCTTGATCAAACCACCGCGTTGGGCCGATGCAAAGCGACCAAGGTCATAGATCGTCAACACGCGCCCATTGTTCATCTCGCCAAAGAAATCGATATCCCACGGCCAACAAATGTGGGTGGACTCATGGATTTCAGAAAAATCAGCCAGGGGCGGTAGATTGCGGGCTAAAACGATATCTTTAATCATACGAACGAATGGGAACATGTGCAGTCTCCTTTGGGGCTGCTATGGCTGATTTGTTTGCAAAGGGTCAACCAAGTGGATCGCCGCAGGCTTGCCCTTTGGGCCGTGCGACCTTAGGTAATTGGCAAGGCTATAAGGATGTACAAGATGTTGGCAATTTACGGACCACTGCAATTGATCCTGGGGATCGTTTACTTTGTGATGATCGCGCACATCATCATGAGCTGGTTGATCAACTTTCAGGTTTTGAACCTCCACCAACCTTTGGTTATGCAAATCTGGCAAGGCCTAAACCGCCTGTTAGAGCCTATGTACGAACCCATCCGCCGCATTTTGCCTGATACACGTCCGATGGATTTAGCACCCCTTGTGGCGCTGATCATCGTGATTTCGCTGCGCACTTATATCTTACCGGTTATCTTTGGATTTGCCTAAGGCTCTTGTTCCCTGAATCTTAGTGTGAAATTGTCAGCCGTAAGAGCAGATAACTTAAAAAATACAAGGTTCCCCGCATGACCGGCGCTGCCACGTTGCTACGCGATGTTTTTGGCTTTGATGCCTTCCGCCCCGGCCAACAAAATATTGTTGAAGCTGTAACTGCGGGTGAAAACGTGTTGGCCATTATGCCAACGGGTGGCGGTAAATCCCTGTGCTTCCAATTGCCCGCATTGCTGCGTGACGGCGTTACTGTCGTTATCTCACCTTTGATTGCTTTGATGCGCGACCAAGTGCGCGCGCTACAAGAAGCCGGGGTGAATGCAGGTGCTTTGACCTCTGGCAACACCCCCGAAGAAACCGATGCGGTTTGGGAGGGGTTGGAACGTGGTGATCTAAAGCTTCTGTATATGGCCCCTGAACGTTTGGCCGCTGGTGGCGTTATGGGCATGTTGCGCCGTGTTGGTGTGAATATGATTGCTGTGGATGAGGCGCATTGCGTCAGCCAATGGGGCCATGATTTCCGCCCTGATTATCTGCGCATTGGTGAATTGCGCCGCGCCCTCAACGTGCCAGTGGCCGCCTTTACTGCAACGGCGGACGCTGAAACCCAAATAGAGATCATCGAAAAGCTATTTGATGGACAGGCCCCCAGCAAATTCTTACACGGGTTTGATCGCCCAAACATCCACCTCGCCTTTGCCGCTAAAGATGGCCCGCGCCGTCAAATTCTAGATTTCGCTGATGCGCGCAAAGGGCAATCGGGGATCGTTTATTGTGGGACACGCGCCAAGACCGAAGGTTTGGCAGGCGGGTTGCGCGATGCGGGACATTTGGCTTTGCATTATCACGGCGGAATGGACGCCGAAGACAGACGCATCGCAGAGCGCCGTTTTCAACAAGAAGACGGATTGATCGTGGTTGCTACCGTTGCTTTTGGAATGGGGGTCGACAAACCGGACATCCGCTGGGTCGCGCACGCAGACTTACCTAAATCGATTGAGGCCTATTATCAGGAAATTGGTCGTGCTGGACGTGATGGCGCACCAGCTGAAACCCTTACCCTTTTTGGGCCAGAAGACATTCGTCTACGCCGCAATCAGATTGATGAAGGGATAGCCCCACCCGAACGCCGCGCAGCGGATCACGCACGTTTGAATGCGTTGCTTGGATTGGCTGAGGCCTTGGAATGCCGCCGCAAGAACCTGCTGGCCTATTTTGATGAAACAGAAGTGACCTGTGGCAAGTGTGATCTGTGCGATTCGCCTGTGGATGTGTTCGACGGTACGGTCGCTGTGCGCAAAGCGTTGTCCGCTATTTTGCGTACCAAAGAATGGTTTGGTTCTGGTCATCTGATCGACATTTTGCTGGGTGCCAAAACCGAAAAAATCCGCGAACGTGGTCACGACAGTTTGCCCACCTACGGCGTTGGTCGCGAATACAGCAAACCACAGTGGCAGGCGGTGTTCCGCCAGATGATGGGTCACGATTTGATCCGCCCTGATCCAACACGTCACGGGGCATTGCGTATGACCGATGCTGCGCTGCCTATTCTGCGTGACGAGGCCAAGATTTCGCTGCGCCGTGACACGATCAAATCTGCCACACGCCGTCCAGCGGTCAAAGCGATGGTATCTGACGAAGATGCCCCATTGCTAAGTGCCCTTAAGGCCAAGCGCCGTGGTTTAGCAGAAGCTGCAAAGGTCCCTGCCTATATCATTTTCAACGACAAAACGTTGATTGAGATGGCAGAGAAACGCCCCGCCAATCTGGATGCAATGGCAGGGATCAGCGGGATTGGTGCCAAAAAGCTAGACAGCTATGGCGATGCGTTTCTTGAGGTCATCAACGGTGAAGCCGCCAAAATGCACCCGACACGCCGCAAACTGGCCGGACGTGATGCGGGGTCTATCTACGACCGATTGCTTGAAGTTCAGGCCGAATTGACCCGTGGTGAAGGTGGTATCGACAAGCCGCTGACCTGCTCTGCTTCGATACTGGCCAAGGTCGCGCAAATGCGGTCTGGCGATGCGGATGCCATGAACAGACTCCTAGGTGAGCGGCGTGCAGAACGATTTACCGCGGCATTTCTGGACGTGCTGCTAGATGCGGGCTAGATCAAGTCCAAAGATTGAAGGGGTAACGAAATGTTAGTTGTGATTTCACCAGCAAAAAAGCTGGATTGGGCAGAGCGGGATGTGGCGACCACAGCCCCTGATTTTCAAAGTGATGCAACCAAGCTGGCGAAAACCGCCCGCGGTTTGTCCCACGGCGATCTGAAAAAACTAATGCACCTTAGCGATGCACTGGCCACCCTGAACCGTGATCGATTTAAAGCATTTCAAGATGTACCTGAAGCGGATGTAACCCGTCCCGCGGCGCTCGCTTTTGCGGGGGATACCTATCAAGGGCTAGAAGCCGCAACTTTGGACGCCGATGAAATGAAATGGGCTCAAGATCACTTGCGCATTTTATCCGGCCTTTACGGCGTATTGCGTCCACTTGATTTGATCCAAGCGTATCGTTTGGAAATGGGCAGCCGATTGAAAACAAAAAACGGCAAGAACCTGTATGATTACTGGCAGGACACCTTATCCAACGCACTGGACGCCCAAGGGGCAGCAGTGGGCAGTGACGTATTGGTCAACTGCGCTAGCCAAGAGTATTTTGGCGCGGTGGATCTAAAATCCTTAAAGTTGCGCGTCGTCACGCCAGCCTTCATGGAAGACAAAGGCCAAGGCCCAAAGACCGTCAGTTTTTACGCCAAAAAGGCGCGCGGTGCGATGGCGCGGTATATGGTGCAGAACCGCTTAACCGATCCAAAATCAATCCTTGAATTTGACGCCGGCGGTTATGCCTATCAGCCTAACCTGTCCACAGCGGATAAACCGGTGTTTGTGCGCCCTTACCCAGAAGCTAAATAGCTTTTCCAACGTCAGCGGTCCAAGGGGTGTTGTCAGACAAACTTGAACACCCGTAAAAGGCACCTCAAGTCAATCATCATGCGGCAAAGAAATTGAACCACTCTGTGAGAGCGGTTGTACATTTTGTTTGAAGGATTGCCTGCTTTCGAGATGTCTTTCATGGTTGAAGTGGTTATCGATTTGACTGTGATAACTGGTAAATTTTTGGAGCTTTGCACAACTCTTAAACTTCTGCATCGCCCTTTCTCGTCGTCAATATGGCAGGTGCGAATTTTAGCATCTGTTGTTGGATCGGCCGCCGCAAAGCTGTCTGTCCTCAACGCCAATCTCACGAAAAGCCGCCCCATAGGACGCTAGCTTGTCTGTCGTGGTGATCTTTGGTGATCCGTGTTTTCGCATTGTCTTTATAAGGAACTTCTTCGCTGCAGCCTTGTTGCGTCGCTTTGCAACATAGCATTCCAGAACTTCGCCTTCATGATCAACGGCGCACCAAAGGTAAAATCTCTCACCGTTTATTTTGACGAAGACTTCATCCAGGTGCCACTGCCAGTTAGAATACTGCCCTGCCCTATTCTTCCGAATTTCTTGCGCGAATTTTAACCCAAGACGTTCGACCCAAAACCGAACTGTTTCGTGACAGATATCTGCACCGCGTTCATGCAAGATGTCTTCCACCTGACGAAAACTCAATGGATAACGTATGTAATACATCACTGCCAATCGGATGATTTCAGGTGAAGTCTTGAAATATTTGAAGGGAGAACATGTTGTCATTTACCAAAAATAGGGATCAACCGCGAAGCCGTCACGTTTGTCTGACAACACCGTATTATTGTTGATGATATTGCTTGCCACTATTGCACCCACATCAATCGTAAGGGTATTATCTGCGGCATTGGTAAAGTTGTTGCTGGTTACCGTGAACGTACACAAATTTGCATCGAACGCACCAGAGTTTAAGCAGTCACTCTTAACGGTTCCCCTGTCACATCAACATCACCACCTGTATTGTTGGTCAAGCTAGCAAACCTACCCGCTGCAATATCGGTCGTGCCAGAGTTAACAACCGCACCCAACGTGCCGCATAATACAATCAACCAGATGAGCCGAACTCACTCTTAGTTTAAGCCGCCATTGGTTCCAAAAACCCTGACGACGGACATCTGTCACACACTTGTGCCGTACCAATTTAGGTACACACGTCTGGGGCATTTCGGCCAGTGATCGCAACCAAGTTGGAGACAGCCAAGGCTGCTGTGCGCACATTTTGCAAGACATCAACCGGATCGTCATGCAAACGATGTGGGTTGGTTTGTAATTCCTCCAAATATAGCCGAATAGTGGCCCCCTGTGTTCCAGTACCTGACAATCGAAACACAGCCCTCGCACCACCTTCAAATTCCATACGTATACCCTGTCCCGGGGATTTCGAGTGATCTACCGGGTCAGTATAGCTGAACTCATCCGCGCGCTTAACTATCAGACCTTCTATGGTTTTGCCGACTAATTCGCCCAACTTGTCGCGCAAACTATTGATCATTGCATTAGCTTTACCACTCTCAACGTTTTCATAATCTAAGCGGGAATAATAACATCGGCCATAGGTCTTCCACAGATCGTTCATCAAATCAGATACAGATTTTTGAGTTTCTGCCAAAATGTTTAACCATAACAACACAGCCCACAGTCCATCCTTTTCGCGCACGTGGTTCGAGCCGGTCCCGGCACTTTCTTCACCACACAGTGTCACTTTGCCTGCATCCAAAAGCGTTCCGAAGAACTTCCATCCAGTGGGGGTTTCGTAACATTCTATGCCCATAACGTTGGCCACTCGATCTACAGCCCGCGAAGTGGGCATCGAACGCGCAACCCCTGACAGCCCCGCTTTATAGGCAGGGGCAAGGTGGGCTTTAGCCGTCAACAGAGCTAGACTATCCGAAGGGGTGACATATTGGTTTTTTCCAACAATCATATTGCGATCTCCATCACCGTCAGATGCCGCGCCAAAATCAGGGGCGTTCGTACTATGCATGATGTCCATCAATTGCTTGGCCCATATCGGGTTTGGGTCAGGGTGGCCTTTCCCAAAGTCTTCGCTTGGAATACCGTTGATAACCGTGCCTTTTGGTGCACCCAACATGTCTTCCAGAATGGTGTGAGCATACGGACCAGTTACTGCGTGCATCGCATCAAAACACATACGAAAACCACTGGCGAATAAGGTTTGAATTTTGTCAAAATCTACAATTGTTTGCATTAAATCAGCATAATCTGAGACAGAATCAACAATTTTAACCTTCATGTTTTTAACCGGTTGTTCCCCAATTCTATCAAGGTCCACATCTCCACATGATGCTATTTTATAGAAATCCAAAGTTTTAGTGTGGTTGTAAATAGTGTCTGTTACATCCTCGGAAGCTGGCCCCCCGTTCGGGCCGTTATATTTCAGGCCAAAGTCCGCATCAGGCCCGCCAGGGTTATGACTAGCCGATAAAATTAGTCCCCCATCAGCGTTATGCATTCGTATCAAATGTGAGACTGCAGGCGTTGACAAAATACCGCCCTGCCCCACGATGCAGGCCTTGGCTCCATTCCCAGAGGCCATGCGCAAAATAATCTGGATCGCTTGGTCATTAAAATACCGACCATCCCCACCGACAACTAATGTCTTGCCCTCTACACCGCCAATGCCATCAAAAATAGATTGTACGTAGTTTTCAAGAAAATGTGGCCTCTGAAAAACCGAAGTCTTCTTTCGCAGGCCACTTGTACCCGGCTTTTGATCTTCAATAGGTGCTGTTCGAACATTCTGTACCAGCATTGTTTCAACTCCGTTTCATCAGTTTTTTTGATTTGTTCATTGCAAAACACGACCACACTATCCTCTGCGATTAATGTACCGCTTTCTGGTTCCCCATTGTTTTCAACGCTAGTGTCGAAACTACGAACCCAATGCAGACCACTGGGCAAAGCTGGGCAGTAGAGCAGTAGAGAGAGTGGAGCGATTTACACCATCTATATTTACATACAAACTTATCGACCTCGTGTTTAATCTGATGTCTTGCTGAGCAGCCCCGCTCGAGAAAACCCATCCTTATGAAGAGACGTTCGTGATGTCGCGATCATGAGGTTCCATGCATGACCCCTCCTGTCCGAGCTTATGACCTGTGATGCTACAAAATATCCGGGACCTTCTCAGCACTCTCTCCGATTGTCACATCCGCTCCAATCTTAGAGAGCTGGCCCATGACCTCCTCAGGCCGCATCGGTTTGGCATGCACATACCCTTGCTGAGTGACGATATGATCATGCATCAGTGCCTGCGCCTGCTGAGTTATCTCAACACCTTCGACAATCACCTTCATATTCAAACTTCTGACAATCATCGCAATGCCGCTTACAATCAAACTCATCCTTTCCGAAGTGTTGAAGTCATCGATGAGGGTCTTATCCAGCTTTACCACATGAATGGGTAATTCTTGCAGACGGTTGAGGTTACTCGAATTAACGCCAAAGTCATCGAGCGCGATAATAAAGCCATTCTCACCTAGGGCCTTAAGTTCCGCTCGGAGCACGTTGTGGGCTCCACGCTGCGATAAAGCCATTTCCGAGAGTTCAATCATGATGACACGGTTAGGAGAATCCTTCGCAACTTCATAAATGCCCACCAACTCTTCAGAGGCCCCAACGTAAGCCAACCGCTCGAGCGTATAGTTAAAGCTGACATACGCCTCCGGGAAATCCGAAAGCTTTGCGAGGACATCCTTACGCATAGCGGTATTTAACGCAGCAAAGGCAGGCTCACGCGCCACTTCGTCAAACATGCTCACAAATTGAAACGGCGATAAGACTGTTCCATCTGCTTTTTGCCAACGAATAAGAGCCTCAAAGCCTTCGATGCGCCGAGCCGCAACATCCCAAATAGGCTGGACTGCATAATAAAACTCACCTGCCTCCAAGCCTAGCCGTATCTCTTCCACGGTAATAAAAGTCCCACGCAGCCTCAAGGCATGCAGCTCTTCCTCTTCGCCGGCACACACCATATTACGTCCACGCGCCTTCGCTTCACGGGCGAAATCGTCAGCCAGACGCATCGCATCTGATAAGGGCTCAGATGCGCGCAGCATAGCGATACCGATACTCGCCGTTCGGCTGATAGGGCGCGCACCATTCACGACGACCGTCTGCTCTAAGGCCAAGCGGAGTACCTCACCAAACTCCTTTGCCTCCTCCCACCCCTGCCAAGGGCGTATAATTGCAAATTCCTCCCCACCAAGACGGGCCGCGCAACCGCCTGTTTCCGTCAAGCGCGTCATGGTTTGCCCCATAGCACTCAACAGCACATCACCAGCCTCGTGGCCGTAGCTGTCGTTCACAGACTTAAAATGGTCGAGGTCAAGGATGTAAACGCCAGCAGTCTTTTTACGCATTCCATCGCTAAACATCTCTTTCAGGCCACGCCGTGAATAAAGGCCCGTCAGTTCGTCGCGCTGTAAAAGCATCTGAAGCTGATGTTGGGTACACATCATATCTGTGACGTCCACAAGCGTAACGATATTGAGAAAGTCTCCTTCGAGCTCTGTGCAGACGGATTGCAGCTCAATTTGACGCAGTTCCCCGGCTTTGGTCCTGAAGCGCAAAGTATTGCGGATCACATTTTTGGAAGCTTCCTGTGACTTTATAGTTTCGCGAAACTCCTTGTTGATCATCGCGTCTTCCGGCTCCATGAATTCTGTCAGGTCATGTCCAACGGTTTCCTCACGGGTATAGCCTAATTGGTTTGTCCAGGCATCCGAGCACGTTTGGATCTTCCAGTCGTCCGATTGAGAAATGACCATCGCTGCATTGCGGTTCAAAAGCGTGTCGGCCAAGGCCTTCTGCGTCGCAAATCCCGTGATATTCGTAACGGACGAAACAACCATGGCATCCTGTGCAGTTGGCCCTGCAACGGCATTGGCCATAATGGTCACTTGCAACTTGGCGCCGGAGTTGGTTCGTAGTGTCCACACATTGAGTGCTTCATCGCGTCCTGTTTTTATTGCAGTCAGCGATTCCTGCCGGGCGGCCTGGGCCCGGTCTTGCTCCTCTTCAACCAAAAAAGACAAGAAGTCCCTGCCGATCGTCTCATCACTGCTAAAGCCTGTCAGCTGCGTCCAGCCCTGAGATACGTTCCGAATAATAAAGCTACTGTCTAGCAGCAAAGTTGCGGAAGGGCTGCGTTCCAGAACCTGAAGCCAGGCTTCGGCTTCAGCATGGGCACTTTCGGCCTCAATGTTCTTCGCTTCTAGCGCTCTAAGGCTATTCTTGAGCTCAGTCACATCTGTTTGAACGCTTATAAAACCTCCATCAGGAAGTAATCTATCTGTTGTTTTGATAAAACGGCCATCTTTTAATTGCACGATAAAAGATCCAGTCAAATCTTTTCTATATTTAGCCTTTATTGCTAAATAACCATTTCTCGACTCTAAAGACTCTGACGATACAACAGTACCATTTTGTAAATCTATTTTCCCTAATTCTGAAAAATGTACGCCTAACTGTAAATCACTGTCTGTATAAGAATAGAGATCCTTAAATTTATCATTAAAATATTGTAAACAACCATCACTATCATACTTGACGACAGCTTCTTCGACATAGTCCAGATATGAATGTTCTTCATTTTTATTTTTTTGCATAACCAGATTTCATCAAAAATAGAATAAATTATTATTATATACTACCCGCCCGCAGCTTTTAGCCCAGTGCGAGTTTCCGCTGTCGATAGTGCATTATTAAGACGCATGAATATGGTCCGTGCGGTCGCGCGGTCGCCGCTATTGAGGTAGGCATCGGCCAGCATGATGGAAAGATCCCGGCGCAAAATACCAACCAGCGTCTCCATCCCATCGAAGTAGGTGATCGCCTGCGAATAGTTTCCTTCCTGATAGGCACGGACACCGCGCTGCTCCAAGATGGTCGATTCAATCGTGCGACGTTGATCTATGGTAAAGTCTGTTTCCGCAGCAATCCTAGAGGCGGCACTGGTCATGTTTCGTTGGAGCATGGACAGCGCCATGCCGTAGCGCGCATCGCGCGACACTGTACCACTCAGACCGTCAGCAACTGCTGTGAAAAGCGCAAGCGCCTCAAGTGGGCGGTCCAGATTGAAGACGCACCACGCCCGCTCATACGCCACCTGAAGAGAACGGGGAGTGACTGACCGGGCTGTACAAGTTTGAAAATCACCAGTCTGCGCCGATGCCCGCACCTGTCTCAGACGGTTATCGCCGCTGCGGCGCAGTTGGGCCAGTGGGCTGCCCGAAGAAGTACCGGGGACGATTACTGGAGCAGATGCCTGGGCCTGCGTCGAGACGGACGGGTTCAGTGCGGGGCGCGCCTGTGGACGCTGGACAACGACACGCCCGGACAGAAGGCGAATAAGCAATGCATCGAAAGTCGTGCCTGATCCTGGGATACGCTGCTTCGCCGTCGCTACCAGCGCACGCATCTCGTCTTCGGTGGCCACTGAATCTGCCTTTTCGATTGTCGCCACCACATCTGCAGTCAACGAACAGGCTCTCACAATCTGGCGGTAGACGGATAGCGCGCCTGCGCGGTCGCGGGTCTGCTTTTTGAGCTCTGCGAGTTTCCAGCCATTATTAATCCGGTTGCAGCGTAGAATGGCTAATTCATCCATCGCGATCCCCAGCGCTGCATCCGGATCGCGCGCAGCAATCGCAGCATCAAAAGCGGTCTGAGCGCTGGCCGTGGCGAGCAGTGAAAGCATGTCTTCAGGTGGCATCCAGTCGGGAAAAGCTTCACGGGCCGCGCTTAGTTCGCGCCGCGCACTTACGATATCGTTGCGCGCGATCAGGGTAAAGATGCTGTCGATTTCGGTCTTAGGGATTGTGGATGCCATGAGTTCAAGAGCAGCCAGATCATCGGGAGCAGTCCAGTCAGGAAACGCATTTTCAAGACGCTGCAATTCGGCGGCGATAGACGCTATTTCATTCTCCGCTATGTAATAACGGATAGCATTTAGATCCTGCGCATTGGGAACCTCTTTTGCAGCGGCAGTGCCTACCGTGATGAACAGGCAAACACCAGAAATACTGTGACGCAGAAGTTGGGCTGAATAATTCATCATAATGGGACACATCTAGGTAAGGTTTCTATCTGAGCCAGCAGCGTCATGAACTGAAGTGTGGCGGGGTAATAGGGCTGACTGGGGTCAAACGAAGGCATGAAAGATCCCGCATTCGCCCTCACGGCACAACCGACAAGACCCGAAACGGCCGAATAACCGGGATTGTCGCTCACCTCGAGAACACGTCCGGTTAGGCGGTCCATGACGGTGGGCGTGCTGCCCACCACAGTGTTTGCGCCACCGTATGCACGGGCCTGCTGCTCGACGGCCAGGTGCTGCGGCATGCCCGACCATATCAGGAACAAGGGCGTGCGCATGGCTTCGTAACCGTTAGCGTCTGTCATGCCAGCCACCGGTGCGCTGCCCTCTGCTCTGAGTTCGACCCAGTCGGGCACCAGCCCGCGCGAAGCCAGATCGTCAAGTATCGATATCCCATCGCGCGCTGCGATCCGCAAACGGTCCGTCCCCGTGGCGTCCGCTACATCCTCCATTGCTAATGGCATGAGGTAGGAAGGGTTCCAGATCAGCCCGGTGTCACGCTGAAATCCCTTGGCTGCGGGGGTTAAAACGAGGCGCCCACTGCCGTCAGGATGGTTTTGTATACAGGTGTCGCTCAGATCGCGTGCGATCGCCGTGGCGCGCTCGGTTAGCGCTGGTCGGTCAAACGCTTTTGCCGCGCGGATCAGCGCCCAAGCGTAAAATAGATCACCGTCGCTTGCGTTGTTATTGTCAGGCACTGCCGGCGTTGTTTGCGGCAGCCAGCGCCAAGCCAGCAGATTGTCCTGTCTGATGCGCAAATGCCGGGTCGTCCAGTCATCGATGGTGTTGAACGCATCGGCGTCCTGCATTGTCGCGGCCAGAAGTAGACCGTAGCCCTGACTTTCCGAGTGACTGGCACCACCCTGCATAAGATCCACAACGCGACCGTTCGGTTCCATGTAGGCGGCTTTCCACGCGTCCCAGACGGCCGCAAGCGGGTGCGGCAAATCAAGTGACTGACCAAAGGATACGCTAGCCCGAGACAGGCTCATCACGGCCATCGCGGCCATAATTATACTGCGGCGTTTCATCTTTTAAGACTCCCTCGTGTACTGACAACATAACTTAGCCCCAAAAGGACCGAAATAGACATAAAGCAGGCCAGCAGGCCAACAAACCAGACTGGCGACCATGATGCATAGTTGCCCGCGACGGCGCGGGCATTGGCCAATGTCAGCGGTTCGTTCAAGCTGGGCGCACCTGCGGCAGGGTGCCAGCTTTCCCAGACACCGTCTTCCGTCAGCAGGGCAGCCTGACCGTCAGGCCCCAAGGGGTCTAGACGACCGGCAGCCAGTGCTCGCGCCACACCGTCTGCGTCAGCAGAGGCGCCAACAATCAGCCACAGATCTAGCGGGTGGGTGGGATCGGGCATCAACAAAAACGCTTGTCCCTGCCGTCCCGCCATCCAATCCGTAAGTGGCGGATCGCCGGGCAATGCCAATGCGCGCACCCGCTTCCAGGAGGAGGTTATGCCACTGCGGATCTGGCCGATGTTACGCCCCACACGCTGAGAGGGTTGTGCAAACCGGTCCTCGGTAACTGCCACGTCCAAAGCTTGGTCTGTGCGCTTTGGCCTCTGTGGCATCAATGCCCGCACAACAGTGGACCTGTCCAAAGACATCATATCCAACGGCACCTGATTAATTCTTTCCAAGGATCTTACAGTCAGGCGTGCCATGTCTTGTGGTGGCAGTTCATCGTCCAAGGCCACAAGGTGGACAGCCAGCATTGTCACAATTTCTTCAACATGTGGGGGTCCGTCCAGATTTGCAACCAAATCCACAGAATCAGGCGTAAGCCGCTGCATACCCAGAGATAGACGGGGAAGTTGCATGCGCGGTGAGGCCGGCACGTTCACCAGTGTATTTCCCGAAACCTCAAGCAGTGGGCCTTCAATATTTGGGCAGGTCATGTCGGAGGGATCGCCGGGAATTATCGCCTCGAAACTGATATTGTTAAAGCCTGGCTTCAAAAGACGTGCTGGAAACCTGACGGGCAGTTCTGGCAACACAACTCCGCCCTCGCCGAACAATGGTAAAAGCCGGACTGTGATGCCATTGACTTTAATCAAAAACAGAGATCCTTCAGGCAAGTTTTCGGCGTATCTGTATTGCAGATCAAGCTGGGCGCGCTGTGCCGTCAGGACAAGCCAGTCATCCGGCAGGCGAAACGGAACATCTACGCGCCGGTAACGACTGCGAATTGCGATATCGTCTACGTTTAACATATTGAGGGTCGTAACTTGCCCTGGAGTTAGATCGGGTGGCACCACAATTGCGCTCGGCAGGGGCAACAGATCATCTAGCATAGATGCAGTCGTATCGGTGCTGATTAAAAGGATTAAAGACCCTTGTGGACTGCGCCGGACCTCTGGCAGCGCAGCTACGCCAGGAAAGTCGGGCGCGGCGAGCAGGACGATCCGCGCCTGCGCCCCAGATGTGACCCCCTCCGATGTGACCGAATAAGGGCTTTGCAACAACAGGCGCGTTGGGCCGCTAGTCCCCAGAGCTGCGGACCTAAGCTCCAGATCACGCATCAAGCGGGTCGCAGGCACAACGGCCGTCACCAATGGCAGGGTGCCGTCCGCCGCAATCTGCGCACGTGCTTCGCGGCGAAAATTGTCTATGTTGGGTGCGCTGGTCCCATTCGCAACGTCAATCCCACTGCGCGCAAGATTAATGTCAGTCCATATCGCAAAGCTGGCCTCTGGTCCACAAAAGATGCGGTGGCTTTGCTCGGCACGGATCACGATTCGGTTTAAACCCAAAGTCAGCGTATTGGTGGGCAGTATAACAGTCTGGAAGCCTGCAGGAGCGTTCGGTTGCCACGTGGCAATTTCCACACCTTCGTGCAACACTGTGATGGTAGAGTTATCAGCCATAATATTGATGCTGTTGCGATAGGTGATAATCAGATTATTCATTGTACTGCCCAGTGGGACGTCCAGATCAACTGCGATCTCGTCATATTCCCCGCTCAGCCGGTGTATCTCACCCCCCATTGCGTTCATGGCGAAATTGGGCCGATTTGGTTCGGTATCACCCGCGTCTGTCGCTGGCAGTGTTGCATTATCACCCGCATCGGCGCGAACATAGCGCGGCAAGGCGGCCGGGGTTTGAATAGCGGCCTCCACGGACGGGATCTGAGGCAGACCATCGTCGGGTGACGCGATTTGGGGTCCATTCAGCAACGCTGACAGATCGATCTGGCCGTTTTCCGCCCCAACCTGAGCGAGGGTTGGCGACCATGCGCAAGACAGGATGAAGGCTAATACTGGGTATCTCATGATGCACCTGACGCCTGTAAGGGTTTGGGGTCTTCTGTCTCAGCATTGTCTTGGGCATCGAGATCGGCACCCACCCAGCCGTCAGGATCAATGCCATCGCGGTTTTCAGGGTCGACACCGAAAGCAAGCAGATGTGCCGGTTTCGATTGGACATGATTACATGACGCTGCTGCTTTTTGGCGTCCAGGTTCGCGGATCAGACTGGACAGTAGTATCGGCGTGCCACGAAGAAAAAGCCAAACGACATAGCCAAGGCCCGCCAGCAATCCTTTGGGATTGTGTGTCGCATCCCGGACTTGCTGCCAGTTTTCGCTGTCGCCAAAAATCAGATAGGCGACTGTTTCACGTGATGACACCGGCTGATCTGGCTCGAACACCACCCCCATAATCAGGCCTTCAGAGGTCTGCTTGATCGAACACACAGTGCCCATGATCCGGGCTTCCAAATGGGGACTTTCAATCAGTTGCGGCCGCAGGGCGATCTGGCTGTGCAACAACAACTCGGTTGTTGTGCCACCCGGGAGTTCCTGACCCACTTCTAGAAGTAGGCTCACACCGCTGGTTGAAGCATTTATGATGCGCACGCCAGAAAACGCGTCGCGCTTTCCAGGGACCCATATCCGTCCAGGGACGTCCATCTCGACCCGCACCGATACGCGGCGCTGCTGTTTCTCGGCAACGGCGCGATAGGCAATGCTGACGAGGATGAAATTGAATACAGCCCAGCCACCGACCACTGCAAGTACAGAACGGTCGCCTGGGAAGACATACCAGCGTATGGCCAGGGCGACGACGCCCAACAGCATGGTGAGGAACAGCACCGTCAGCGGCCAATGGATGGGCGAGATAAAGTCTTGGTCTAGCGTCTCGTCCTTGGTTGTAACGTTGAATTTGGCACCACGAGGGCTCCAAATCGTCCGCAAAATGGTGTGGGCAAGATATGGGGCTTGTGCGACTTCGTAAATTTCTGAGATCAGTGGCCAACGGAACCGAGCGTAAAGTGCATTCTGAACCATGAACGACACCGCCAGATAGCCAAGCATATAGGCTAGCACCTCTTCGAAGGTGGCAACTAAAATCTCGACCCCAAAGAACAGATAGATCAGCGGCACAAGCAGATAGAAAAGCCTCATCAGAGGAAAGAGCCAGAAGCTCATCGAATTGATGTAGCAGATGCGCTGCGGTAGGCTGAGACCTCGTCGAAACAGCGGATTTTTCAAAAATAACATCTGCATCATCCCCGTGGCCCAACGGCCACGTTGCTGGATGAAAGATGCAAAGGTTTCAGGCTGCAGGCCCGCGACCATCGCGCGATCGATATAAAGGCTCTTCCAGCCGGCTGAGTGGATCTCGAGGGCGGTCTCGGCGTCCTCTGTGATTGTCACGCCTGCGAACCCGCCAACCTCATCTAGCGCTTTGCGCCGCAACACCGCCGCAGAGCCACAGAAGAATGCGCCCCCCCAACGATCAAGGCCCCGATGGATCAGGCCATAGAACATTTCATTCTCTGGCGGGCAAGTTTCGCTCAGCTCTAGGTTTCTCTGAATAGGGTCATTGTTAATGAAAAAATGCGGAGTCTGGACGAGGAAAAGCTTTGGATCCTCGACAAAATTGGTGACCGTGCGGGCCAGAAAATCGCGCGACGGCACGTGGTCGGCATCAAATACCACTACGAGGTCACCGGTAAGGTTTTCCAGCGCCGAACTCATGTTTCCAGCCTTCGCCTGTTCGTTCAGTTCGCGCGTCGCGTATCTGATGCCAAGTTCCTCGCACAGCGCCTGTAAATCGGCCCGGCGCGCACGAGCTGTTTCTGCAAGCTCAGGATCCGCGGCATTGCAGCGTTGGTCGGTGCCGCCGTCGTCACACAGGGTCACAGTCCTTTTTTCGGCTGGGTAGATCATGTTCTTGGCTGCCGCCAGAGTCACACTGAGCATCTCCCTGGGTTCGTTGAACGAAGGTACCAGAACGTCGACGGTTGGCAAATCGGTGGGGGCCACTTTGGGAGGAAACTGTCTACGGGTTGGATCGGCACTGATGAACGCATTGAGGAAAAACACCATGATCGAATAACTTTCGACCACAATCAATGTTAGACCAACGATGAAGGACAGCGTCAGGCCTGGATCAGGCAGGGTCACGAGTAACCGCCAGAAGAAGTAGCGCAGAATGATAATACTTGCCGTGGCAAGCAGGAAGAAGCGAGAAATGATTCGATGCGCATTGGATTTGAGAATCACGATGGTTGTCACAGCAACGATGCTCAGAAAGGCCTGTCCGCCAGTGGACATTGGAATACTGACCATCACCACGATGATGGCGGTTGAAACAAGCCACATAATCAGTTGCGGCAGACCGCGTGATACGAAATGAAGGTTCATCGTAGGGCACCTGTGTTCGGATTGAAAAGGGTTATGCTGAAAATCATTCAAGAAGCGGCGCTGCCAGAGGCGACAATATCTGGCCTCTGCCAGCGTCATATTGGGTCCCCGTCGTGGCGGAGAAGCTGATCTCACGGTCCTGTATTGGGGCCAATGCGTCAGCTATCGGACCCTGGACGCAGTTTCGTAGCATCGCTTCGAGTACATTGGTCCCACTTGGCAGGATGCGAGCCGCACTCATGATGCGCCGGAAAGCAAGGACGCAATTGGTGGAACTGCCGCTGCGCCATTCTAGATAAAAGTAAGTTCCTAAACTATCGGTGGCCTGGTGCAGGTTCGCGTCCGAGACGCCCAAAAAGGGAACTGGCACACCCTCGGTGCGCGACAAAAATTCTTGAAGATTAAAATAGCCTGTATCGCTTCCGTCGGGGACACGGGCGCGCAGCCACAGAAAATTGTCGCCACTGATCGTCGTTTCATTGACAAGCCCAATGATCTGCTCGGCCTCTTTTCCCAAACTGCGGCCAATGTTGATGATGGCTCCATGCGGTCTGGCCCATGACTGGTCAAGCCGTTGCGCAACGAATTGTTGCGACACCTGAAGCGTATCATGACTCACCGTCTGAACGAATGGTAATCCGGTACAGGCTGCAAGTACCATGAGGGCAGGAAACAGGACAGGCCGGATCATACGGCGCCCTCCGCTAAGAAATACGTACATTGTCCTACTCCCACCAATGGAACGACTGTGTTGTTGACCGATTGTGCGGTAAAGCTACTTGGAGGACCAACTGTGCGGTTTCTGCCAGATCTTTTGGCGCAATAAAGCCTTTTGTCGACAATATCGTCCAAGTTGATTGCTTCCTCGAGCCATATCCCGATCTCTGCTGAAAACGTCAGCGGCATCCTTATGGCACCTAGTCGCATGAATTCTGCAAAGGTCACAGATGTCAGCATAAAGTCGACTCTTCAGACACAACGGGGAGGGGCACGCATGACAACTCCAAAAGAAATAAATGTTGGGGCATTCTCAGTTGTTTTCGTTGAGCATTGACTGCATCAGGGTACGGGCTCTCGGTCCAAACTCAGGATGCTCCAGCGCGCTGGCCATCGTGCATTCCAAAAACCCCAACTTCGAACCGCAGTCATAGCGTCGCCCGTTGAACCGATAGGCATCCAGTCCTGGATCTCCGATTAAGCCGCTCAAGGAATCAGTTAGTTGAATTTCACCGCCAGCACCGGGTTTTTGATCGCGTAACTTGGCCATAATACATCCATCCAAGATATAGCGTCCGACGATTGCCTGATTGCTTGGAGCATCCTGCGGACGCGGCTTTTCGATTACCCCGCGCACTGCGCCTACCTCCCCCACAGCCAGCAAATCCGCATCGACGACACCATAGCTTTGGACCATCTGAGCGTCCACTGACTCGACTGCTACAAGGCTGCGCCCGTTGCTGTTGAAGACGTCGGTCATCTGCTTGAGTACCGGCACCTGCGCACTCATGAGATCATCGGCCAGCAAGACTGCAAAGGGCTCGTCTTCGTCGATGACGGGTGCAGCACAGGCTATGGCATGACCTAGTCCAAGCGCCTCGGCCTGGCGAAAAAAGATACAGGACACATCCTTGGGGATGATCGAATTTAGCTGATCAGCCACCGCAATCTTGCTTTTGGAGCGCAAAAGCGTGTCCAGTTCAGGATTGGAATCAAAGTGATCAGCAATGGATCGCTTCGTGCGCCCAATCACAAAAATCAGATGCGTAATTCCAGCAGCAATCGCCTCTTCAACGGCAAACTGTATAATTGGCTTATCGATGATTGTGAGCATTTCTTTTGGCTGCGCTTTGGTCGCTGGGAGGAAACGGGTTCCTAGGCCAGCAACTGGAAAAACAGCTTTTCTGATAGTTCGACGGGCTGCAGAGGATTGATGTGGCATTAAAAGTAGGTCCTAAACACAAAAAAGCTGCGCTCGGACACTCACCTTCCGAAACACAGCTTTATATAAATTAAACGCAAAAAAGCTGCGCTCGGACACTCACCTTCCGAAACACAGCTTTATACAAATTTCTTTTTAGCTATAGCCTTACATATGTCAACGGCTCATTTAATGCTCCGGCAATCAAGCGTTTATAAGGATAGTGTAAAACGCCAACCTTAATTGGGTTGGCACCAATAGCACGATTGACCAACGACACACAGCACGCAAGCAGAAAGGGAAGAGAGCAGAGAGGAGCGCCAAAGTCTGGCCTATTTTGCTCAAAGTTTGTTCAGCTGAGGGGCATTTGCCTATATTTTAGTCAGAAAAAAACGTCACCTGCTCGTCACGGTGAACGCGCTGGCTTCTGCGACTTGCCGCCATAGCTCATTTCCCGCTTCCGCCATCAGCAAATTGCAACCGCAGCGAATTTCTCAAAAGTCCACGTTATGTGAATTCATGCACGGTGCGGCGAAAGTTCGTTGTCCGCCATTTTCACCTTGGACATGGCACCAACACAGTGGCTGCCAACTATGGTTCAGGGTATGCTTTGGGCGTCATGCGGGAGCACTTGGAGAAAACATGGCCAAATACTGGGATGGCCTGATCTTGTACCTGACCAACGACCGCATCGAAATGGACAGTAATTCCGTGGAACGTACGATCCGGCCCATAGCGCTGCAACGTAAAAACGCACTCTTCGCGGGCCACGACGCTGGCGCACAAAACTGAGCCATGCTCGCGTCGCTGATCGAGACCTGCAAACTGAACAAGATCGAGCCGCACAACTACCTGACCGGCGTCCTCACAGCCATCGTCAACGGACACAAACAAAAGCACATCAATCAGCTGCTGCCATGGAACCACGCCGCATAGATGGGAATAAAGCAGCGCTTACGGAACATTTCACCGCCTCCCTCGTAGGGCACCACTCCGCGAGGTCCGCCAATAAGCTGACCTATAGGCTCTACTCAGTGGGCATCAGTGATGAGCAGAAGAGGGAGATTGTGGAGGACTTCAGGCTGCCTCAGGCATAAAACACGCTTACACCAAAACCCCGTCCAGCGTATCACAGCGAGATGTTGGGCGGGAGACAGCCCTCAGTTATTTCTTTTGCCAGGGCACGACAGGCAGACTGCAAACCAGTACGCTCAAGACGGCGCGCGCCCCAAATGCGATAACGAAACCTCAGAGTGACCACCCTTAAAGTAGGGCCTTCTTGTCACGCCAATACTTGGCGTTACTTTGGGCATCGATTGCGAACCCAATCGCAGATAGGTTTGCTTCGACATCTTCCGGAGGCATCGGACGGGCATACAGATAACCCTGATGAGAATAAAACCCAATTTGATATAAACAATGCGCTTGATCGATTCTCTCTATCCCCTCAACGATGACCTTAATCCCAAGGCTTTGCATTATTAACTCTAGCCCACGCAGAGTGGCGCGTTGCACATCTGAAGTATCAATATCTTGGATAAGCGCCTTATCAATCTTTAGGATCGAGATTGGGAACTCCTGCATTCGGTTCAAGTTACTCGCCTCAACACCAAAATCGTCAAGAGCAATTTTGTATCCATAGCCCTGCAAAGCGATAATCTCAGCCTTCAAATACTCACGGTTTCTACGAGAGGTCATGGCCTTCTCTGAGATTTCAATAACGATCTCACGCCCAGGATAATCAACGATGCTGCTAAGTGTCTGATGCACGTCTTGTGCTGCTCCGACATAAGAGAGTTGCTGGAGAGTAAAATTAAAGCTCACATATTGGGAAGGAAAGGCCGACAGCTTTCTCAGGCAATCTTTGCGCAATTGGGTTTTGAGAGACAAATATTTAGGCTCGCGAATAACTTCATATAGCAGGTCAATAAATAAACTTGGCATGACAGTAATTCCTTGCGGCCTAATCCAACGAATAAGAGCCTCAAAGCCTTCGATGCGCCGAGCCGCAACATCCCAAATAGGCTGGACTGCATAATAAAACTCACCTGCCTCCAAGCCTAGCCGTATCTCTTCCACGGTAATAAAAGTCCCACGCAGCCTCAAGGCATGCAGCTCTTCCTCTTCGCCGGCACACACCATATTACGTCCACGCGCCTTCGCTTCACGGGCGAAATCGTCAGCCAGACGCATCGCATCTGATAAGGGCTCAGATGCGCGCAGCATAGCGATACCGATACTCGCCGTTCGGCTGATAGGGCGCGCACCATTCACGACGACCGTCTGCTCTAAGGCCAAGCGGAGTACCTCACCAAACTCCTTTGCCTCCTCCCACCCCTGCCAAGGGCGTATAATTGCAAATTCCTCCCCACCAAGACGGGCCGCGCAACCGCCTGTTTCCGTCAAGCGCGTCATGGTTTGCCCCATAGCACTCAACAGCACATCACCAGCCTCGTGGCCGTAGCTGTCGTTCACAGACTTAAAATGGTCGAGGTCAAGGATGTAAACGCCAGCAGTCTTTTTACGCATTCCATCGCTAAACATCTCTTTCAGGCCACGCCGTGAATAAAGGCCCGTCAGTTCGTCGCGCTGTAAAAGCATCTGAAGCTGATGTTGGGTACACATCATATCTGTGACGTCCACAAGCGTAACGATATTGAGAAAGTCTCCTTCGAGCTCTGTGCAGACGGATTGCAGCTCAATTTGACGCAGTTCCCCGGCTTTGGTCCTGAAGCGCAAAGTATTGCGGATCACATTTTTGGAAGCTTCCTGTGACTTTATAGTTTCGCGAAACTCCTTGTTGATCATCGCGTCTTCCGGCTCCATGAATTCTGTCAGGTCATGTCCAACGGTTTCCTCACGGGTATAGCCTAATTGGTTTGTCCAGGCATCCGAGCACGTTTGGATCTTCCAGTCGTCCGATTGAGAAATGACCATCGCTGCATTGCGGTTCAAAAGCGTGTCGGCCAAGGCCTTCTGCGTCGCAAATCCCGTGATATTCGTAACGGACGAAACAACCATGGCATCCTGTGCAGTTGGCCCTGCAACGGCATTGGCCATAATGGTCACTTGCAACTTGGCGCCGGAGTTGGTTCGTAGTGTCCACACATTGAGTGCTTCATCGCGTCCTGTTTTTATTGCAGTCAGCGATTCCTGCCGGGCGGCCTGGGCCCGGTCTTGCTCCTCTTCAACCAAAAAAGACAAGAAGTCCCTGCCGATCGTCTCATCACTGCTAAAGCCTGTCAGCTGCGTCCAGCCCTGAGATACGTTCCGAATAATAAAGCTACTGTCTAGCAGCAAAGTTGCGGAAGGGCTGCGTTCCAGAACCTGAAGCCAGGCTTCGGCTTCAGCATGGGCACTTTCGGCCTCAATGTTCTTCGCTTCTAGCGCTCTAAGGCTATTCTTGAGCTCAGTCACATCTGTTTGAACGCTTATAAAACCTCCATCAGGAAGTAATCTATCTGTTGTTTTGATAAAACGGCCATCTTTTAATTGCACGATAAAAGATCCAGTCAAATCTTTTCTATATTTAGCCTTTATTGCTAAATAACCATTTCTCGACTCTAAAGACTCTGACGATACAACAGTACCATTTTGTAAATCTATTTTCCCTAATTCTGAAAAATGTACGCCTAACTGTAAATCACTGTCTGTATAAGAATAGAGATCCTTAAATTTATCATTAAAATATTGTAAACAACCATCACTATCATACTTGACGACAGCTTCTTCGACATAGTCCAGATATGAATGTTCTTCATTTTTATTTTTTTGCATAACCAGATTTCATCAAAAATAGAATAAATTATTATTATAGTTAATTGCGTCACAAATCTAGATAATATCGTCAATTTATGGAGCGTGTCCCACTCCACCCATAAGTGGTTCATCACCCAGTGTGAGCGCACAGGTGTCCCAGAGCACTTCACCGCAAGTCTGGTGGAGCATCACTCAGCGGTGTCCGCCCAGAATCGGGAGATCGTCAAGGTCATCAGGCTGCCTCAGGCCTAAAACATGCAGACATCCAAAGCCCCGTCCAGCGTCTGTACAAATGATCGTGCTGGTGGTCAGATGCCCAAAACCGACCTAAAGGGCACAATCCAATGACTGAAAACAGCAACCGCAAACTGTCGATCCAAACACGCGTGGCCCAAGCCCTGCACTTTGTCGAAGCCGAAACAGGCGCTGTTGTCCCATCGATCCAACCTGCGGCCACATATGCCCGCGATGAAAACTATGAAGTGCGAAAACCCTATTGGTATCGCCGTGATGGAAGCCAAACCACAGCCCTCGCAGAAGCCGTGATTGCAGAGATGGAGGGTGCCACTGAATCGCTTTTGTTCGCATCCGGTATGTCCGCCTGCACCGCTGTGATCGAACACTTGCCCACAGGGTCACATATCGTGGCACCCAAGGTCATGTATCACGGCGTTTTGGCGCAAATACAGAATTACGCCGCCAACGGCCGTGTCACAGTCAGTTACTATACCGCTGGAAATTTAGCGGAATTGGAAAGCGCAGTTGCTGCGCAACCAACCACCCTTGTTTGGGTCGAAACCCCAAACAATCCAAACTGGGAAGTCACGGATATTCAGGCCGCCGCAGACATCACGCATGCGGCTGGTGCCAAGTTGGTAGCTGATTGTACTGGTACGCCACCCTCTATGACCAAAGCATTGGATTTTGGGGCCGACATTTCGTTTCATTCCGCCACCAAATACTTGAACGGCCACTCTGACATTACCGCCGGCGTTTTGTCTGTACGTGAAACAGGCAAGTATTGGGATGACATCTGCATGGTGCGCAAGCTTCATGGCACCGCACTGCATTCCTTTGACGCGTGGTTGTTGATCCGTGGGATGCGCACCTTATTCTTACGCGTTGAACGGTCGTGTAAAAACGCAATGGCGATTGCCACCCATTTTGAGGGGCATCCGTTGCTAGAGGCCGTGCTGTATCCTGGCCTTGCGTCCGATCCAGGGCATGAAGTGGCCAAACGCCAGACCAACGATCAGTTCGGTGGTATGATGTCGATCATCGTCAAAGGGACTGAGCAAACAGCCATCGACACCACGCGATTCTGCAAACTGTTTTACCCAGCAACGTCGTTGGGTGGAGTTGAGAGTTTGGTTGAACATCGCAAGACAGTTTCAGGCGACGGCTTTCCCGTGCATCCACGTTTGCTACGTCTGTCTATCGGGATCGAAGATGCAGATGATCTGATTTATGATATTGAACAGGCTCTAACACAGGCCAATCAGCCCGCTTAGCGCTGCCCCTCGCGCAGCCACGCACCGATGATGAACAGACCTGAGATCAGCAGGACCAACCAACTCGGCATCAATGGGGTCAGGCGCACCTCGCGCACTTCGAACGCGTGGCGTGGTGTCAGTCCGATCCAACCACGCCCTGTTGCGGGGCGTCCCTCGCGCACGTTGCGCAGGGATGGCAAGCCATCTTCAATCCCATGCGCGCCACCGCCCGTGGCCTTGATTATCGGGGCCAAGATGCCGTCCGTCGCAATCGTATTCACAAACTCGCTCGGAGCGGCAGGGCCAAGGCCAATAACGGTGTCCTGCTCGCCATTGCTAAGGCGATACAGCCCAATCTCTGATCCCTCAAACGTGCCCTCGAACTTACCAGCTTCAACCTGATCCAAACGCTGTGTCGCAATGGTGCCATCAGGGGCAGCTATTGTGACCTCAGGTATGTCTTCGGCCAAAGTACGGCGCGTGATACGCATGGTTTGACCGATTGCATTGGCGGTTAGGGCTTCTTCTTCCAGATCGGGTTCTTTCATCATCCAGTGACCCAAACGGCGCAGCAATTCCAACTGTGGCCCACCACCGTCATAGCCACGGTTCCACAACCACGCATGATCTGAAGCCAGCAGCGCCACACGCCCTTCTCCAACACGGTCTAAAACCAACAAAGGCCGCCCATCCGCACCCTCCATCACAGTGTCCCCCGAAGTGGTGACCACATCAATTTGGCGCAACCATTTGCCCCATTCACCATTGGAGTGCAGATTAGCCGTCACAGGATGGCGTTGCCCCAGATCGGTCACAACTGGCAGATAAGGTTCTTCCAAAACGCGCGCCGTGGGTTCAGCGGGAATGACACGCCCCAAGGGCGAGCGATAAATGCTATCAGCGCTGGCAAAATCAGGGCCAGCTGCAACCAGAACAGCACCGCCCTGCTCAACATAGTTCACGATGTTTTCAAGGTAGATCAAAGGTAAGATGCCGCGCCGTTTGTAGCGATCAAAAATAATCAAATCAAAGTCGTTGATCTTTTCCAGAAACAACTCACGCGTTGGGAAAGGGATCAGACTTAACTCTTCAACCGGTACACCGTCTTGTTTGCCCGGGGGGCGCAAAATGGTGAAGTGCACCAAGTCAACTGAACTGTCAGACTTCAACAGATTGCGCCATGTGCGCCCACCCGCATGGGGTTCGCCCGACACCAGCAAGACGCGCAGACGATCTCGCACGCCGTTGATCTGGATCAGTGATGTGTTGTTGCGATCCGTCAATTCTGCGGCAGCTGTTGGTACCGTAAATTGGATTAAGTTTCGCCCGCTGTGGGGTAAGGTCAAGGGCACGTCGATGTCCTGCCCAATGGACACGCTAAACCGTTGCGGTGGCCCGCCATCGATAGAGATATCGAGCAGTGCGGCGCCCTGCGATTGTGGGGCGGCACCAATATCATCAATGCGCAAGGTCAGCGTGATCGGCTCACCGATAATGGCAAAGGCCGGTGCGTTTTTCACGGTCAGACGGCGGTCCCAATCGGTTGCGTAGCCTGATCTGATCATGTGAAAGGGTGCGGGCAAATTGGTTAGGACATCTAAATCATGAATTTGCCCATCCGTCACGGCAATCACACCTGCGATACGGCCACGGGGTTCTTGGGATAATGCGTCATTGAGCGCACCAATCAGAAGGGTACCTTCGTCCCCTTCCCCGTCAACAACGGTGATGCGACGCAGTTCAATGTTGCCACGTGCCGTGATCGCCGCCGCCATCTTGTCCGCCGCGACGCGCGATTGCACCGCGCGGTCACTGAGGGATTGTGAAGCAGACACATCCTCAATCATCACTACAATATCTGACAGTGGGGTACGATCCTCTTGTTGAAGCGATGGGCCTGACAACGCGAGTAAAACAACCAGCCCTGCACAGCCACGCAAGGCCCAGCCACGCAACCCACGCCATACCGCCAAGACAACACCCAAAACGACAACACCGCCCAAGGCCCCAAGCACAGTCAAAGGAAGCAGTGGATCAAAGATGATGGAGTTGATCATTGGCCTAATCGCTCCAACAAGGCAGGCACATGGACCTGATCGCTTTTGTAGTTTCCAGTCAAAACATACATTACCAAATTCACACCGAAGCGGTTTGCTAATTCGCGCTGACGTTCACCACCATATCCACGTCCAACAGGCAGCAAAGGCGCACCCGAAGTGGCCGTGGCCCATGCACCTGCCCAATCGTTGCCGCCAATCACAACAGGCGTCACGCCATCATTCAGATTGCGAAACGGCATGCCATCGGCTTGCTGCGCGTCTATTGGCGCTGCCTCAACCCAGACATCACGGCCCACGTACCGACCAGGGAAATCCTGAAGCAAATAGAACGCGCGCGTCAGAACGTGGTCGCTGGGTGTTGGCTCTAACGCGGGAATATCCATCGATTTCGCGAGGTCTTGCAGCTTGCGTCCATTCGGGCTGGCGCTGCCAAAGCCTGCGACATTCGCATCGCGGGTATCAAAAATGATCAAACCACCAGAACGCAGGTACGCGTTCAGCTTTGCATATGCCTCAACTGATGGGCGCGGCTGTTCAAGGGTAATCGGCCAATAGATAATCGGGAACAGTGCCAATTGATCTGTTTCAAGATTGATACTAACGGGGGCTTGGGGTTCAATTGAGGTTCGAAAGAACAGCGTATCGGACAGACCGCGCAGACCTGCATATGCGATATCATCCACCTCGGTGTTGCCTGTCACAATGTGGGCCAATGCCAGTTCTGATGCCACATCAATGTCGACGGTTTGCGCATGTGCGGGTGGTCCGTTTAGGCCCATCAAGCCCAGCGCGATCAACGCGATGGTACTGCGCGACACTTGACCCAACAGCTTGCCCGACAAAGCAAGCGATGCGATCACATCAGCCAGTAAAAGCAACAAAGCCAAAGCTAGAAGTGGCCCACCAAGCTGGCGTGGTGGAACGGTCGTATAAGAGCTGACAGACACGGTGTCAGGCCATTTTGCAGCATTCAAAACATTACCGTCAGCCAGAACATTACGCGCCAGCGTCCGATCCCCAGAGGTGTAGATGCCCGGCAATAAAGTGGCTGATGAATCAGCCCCCACCAAATCAGGGCCGTCTACACTTGGCATCGTACCCGCGTCACGCAATACTCCAAAGCCATCCATCACTTGGCGTGGCGTCCATACGGTGCCTTCAAGATCTTCGATAGACGGCGCTGTGACGGGTGAAGAAACAGCCAAACGTTCCAGCATTTCCACGAACAGGACTGAAAGCGGCAAGCTGGACCATTCGGTATTGGCGGTGACGTGGAACAGGACGACTTGCCCTTGTCCAACCGGTTTGCGCGTGACCAAAGGGGTTCCATCACTGAGTTGGGCAATCACGCGCGCGGCCAAGGTGGGATCGGGCTGCGCCACCACTTGGGCATTAACCAACACATAGTCTGGTACCTTCAGGCTGAAAAACGGGGATGTTGCGCTGAACGGTGCGATTGTCTTGGGCTCACCCCAACTCATCGTGCCACCTACGCTACGTCCACCACTGCGCAAACGCACTGGCATCAACGGGTCCTCAATGTCACGACTGATATCACTGGCTGCGACGCGCGGCCCTGCAAATCGCAACAGCAGCCCACCCGCCTTGGTCCACGCCAATAGTTTTTCGGTTTCTTCCACAGATAAAATCGCAACATCCGCCAAGATGATAACATCCGGGTTCGCAGGTAGAACATCGACCAGTGAACCCGTCAAAATGTCTGCGGTAGGTTCCAGCGCAACATTTAAATAATGAAGAGGAGAAAGCAGCTCTAACCCCTCGCGCCCACGGCGGCCTGCAACCAATGCAACTTCGCGCCGCTGGAACGTATTGTCCACCAAGGTGCGCGCGCCGGCGGATCGCAACCCTTCGATTTCAAAAGACGTGACACGTGTCCGCAGTTCAGCGGGTAACACCAACGGTGCATTTACCACGTTTTCGTGATCGCTAAATTGCGCAGTAACGCGTGCCAGCGTCGCGTTGTACCCTAATGGGTCACGCCCTTGGGCAAGGATGGTGACAGCCTCATCCCCGAACGCGTTCGCACGCACGGTTGTTATATTTATTGTTCCATCAACGTATTGCGCAGGGGTTAGTCCAACGGCCTGCTGCGTTCCTTGGAAAATAAGCAAATCTTGGGCTGCATTGAGGGCCGACAGGAGGTCATCTTGTCCCTCATAGGCCACTCCATCGCTGAACCAAACGACTGAAGATGCGTTGGCATTCGTAATGTGTGTAATCGCTTGCGCCACATTTTCTGGGCTAGGCAGCCACGGGTTAGGTTTCAGCCCAGCAACAAATGGTTCAACAACAATAGCAGGGCGAAATTGTAGCGGTTTAGGGTCTGTTACTTCAAGAATAGCCACAGGTTGCCCTGCACTGGTTGCACGGTCAATCTCACCCTTGATCGCTTGCATCTGTTGGGTTTGCCCAACGGCACCGGCCCATGATCCATCAACCACAATCAGTTTTGGACCTGCAATTTCATTGTTGGAATTATCAGGATTTAGGATCGGTTGAGCCAGCCCAATGATCAGCGCAGCGACCGCCAAGATGCGCAGCAACATCAGCCACCACGGGGTACGATCTGTAACTGTTTCACCGTCTTTCAGACCTAGCAACAACGCAACGCCCGGAAAGCGACGGCGTATGGGTGCTGGTGGAACAGCACGCAAGATTAGCCATAAGATGGGCAATGCGAACAAGGCATCAAGCAACCAAGGCGCACCAAATCCTATGCCCCCAATGATCGTCATAATCGCGCACCACCGCTGATCGCTTGATATAACCACAGCAGGCCTGATTGCGGCGATTTCTCTGTATTGTGCAGGCCGTATTGCCAACCTGTTCGCACACAAAGACGTTGCAGTTCATCTTTGCGCTGCGCCAACCGCGCCAAGTAACGATCGCGCAGATCATTGGCCTTGAGGGTTTCGTGACGCATGGAACCACCCACGCTTTCAAAGATGGTACGCCCATGAAAGCCGAACTCCTCTTCGCTAGGGTCAAGAACCTGAAGCAACACACCACGCACACCGCGATCAGCGGCTTTGGTCAGGGCCAACTCAACCGGTGCCATATTACCTAAGAAGTCAGAGGCGAACATCGCGGTTGCATTAGGGATCATCGCGCTGTGTTCAGGCGGCGCATATTCTGCGCTGTCTTCTTCGCTTAACATCTCAGCCAGACGCAGGATTTGAGCATTGCCACGGCGGGGTGGAAGGCGCGCGCCCGTCATCCCAACACGCTCGCCGCCACGGTTAAGCAAGATCGCCAATGACAACGTCAAAAGGCGTGCGCGGTCCATCTTAGTCGGCAACGTGCCAATGCTGTTAAATCGCATCGATGCGCCCTGATCACACCACAACATCACAGTTTGCGCGATTTGCCATTCGCGTTCACGCACAAACTTCTGATCGCCCAGCGCGCTGCGGCGGTGGTCAATCATACGGCGGCTGTCACCAATTTGTGCAGGGCGATATTGCCAGAAATCATCGCCCGATCCTGCGCGTCTGCGCCCGTGATCCCCAAGCAGCACAGCACCCGCCAATTGCTCTGCCCGCGCCAAAAGGGGCGGCAGGCGGGCGGCCTGATCTTCAGACCTTCCACGGAGGGTGGCAGGGGTGTTCACGCGGCGGGTTTTCCAGTGATGAGGCCTGTGGTGGTTGTATCAATAAGGTCGATCAATGTGTTGCCACGTGCACGCGCGGTAAAGTTCAGCGCCATGCGGTGGCTAAGGACCGGACGGGCCATATCAAGGACATCCTCAACTGAAGGGGCCAAACGTCCATCAAGCAGCGTTCTGGCCCGAACGGCCAGCATTAGAGCCTGTGCAGCACGCGGTCCCGGACCCCACGCAACCGTTTCACGTACAGTTTGCGAGGCCGTTGGATCACCAGGGCGGAAGGCGCGCACAAGGTCTAGGATCATCTCAACCACGCTATCGCCAACAGGCATGCGGCGCAGAAGGGTTTGGGCCTCTAACAGTTCACCAGCGCCAAAAATCGCAGTTGCTTCCGCCTCTGTATCGCCAGTGGTTGCCAACAGAATATCGCGTTCTGTCGCGCGGTCAGGATAGGGCACATCGATCTCCACAAGGAAGCGGTCAAGCTGAGCTTCGGGCAGCGGATATGTGCCTTCTTGTTCAATCGGGTTTTGGGTGGCTAAGACGTGGAAAGGGGTGCCAAGTGGGCGATCCTCACCCGCGACGGTCACGGACTTTTCCTGCATCGCCTGCAACAGCGCAGATTGCGTGCGGGGGCTGGCGCGGTTGATCTCATCAGCCATCAAAAGCTGGCAAAAGATAGGGCCCTTCACAAAACGAAAGGCACGGGATCCATCCGCTTTGGTGTCCAGCACTTCAGACCCCAGAATGTCGGCTGGCATCAGGTCAGGTGTGAACTGTACGCGGTTTCCGTCCAACCCCATAACGGTGCTGAGGGTTTCAACCAAACGCGTCTTTCCCAACCCCGGAAGACCGACCAGCAAACCATGCCCACCGCACAACAATGCGGTCAGTGTCAGGTCAACAACCCGCCCTTGCCCGATGAAGCGACGGTTGATGGATGCCTTGGCCTGACCAAGTTTTTCGCCCAGCGCCTCTATTTGCGCAACCATATCTTGGCTATTGGTCATGACATCTGTCTCCGGCAGGTTATATATATTGGTGATAATCTATCGCCTAACGACGGAATGACAATTCTTATGAGTGGACAAAACACCGTGATCCCCAGTGCAGAAGGCCTTGTTGCCTCTATAAACGCCACGAAAACGCGCGGTTTGCCGCCTGTGCACCTGTGGAACCCACCGTTCTGTGGTGATCTGGATATGCGGATCGCACGGGATGGGACGTGGTTTTACGAGGGTACGCCGATTGGGCGGCCTGCATTGGTTAAGATGTTTTCGTCAATCTTGAAGCGGGAAAACGGGAAATACTTCCTTGTGACCCCCGTTGAGAAGGTCGGCATCGTGGTCGACGACGCCCCGTTTGTGGCGATTGATTTCAACGCGACAGGCACGGGTGTAGATCAGGTTTTGACGTTCACAACGCAGGTCGATGATGTGGCTGTTGCAGGCGCGGGGCACCCTATTCGGGTTGAGCGGGATAGTGAGACGGGTGAGCCGTCGCCTTACATCCTGATCCGCGCGGATTTAGAGGCGTTGATTGATCGCAAAAGTTTCTATCGTTTGGTGGATCTGGGGGTGCATCACGAGGGTTGGTTTGGCGTTTGGTCTAGCGGGGCGTTCTTTGGGATTATTGCGTCGGGGGAGCTGGAGTAGAGACAGACTCTATATTCCCGCCTTGATGCGACCTTCGATCGCCAGCCAACCCCTTAGTTTTCGCGCTTTGGCTTCTTCATAAAAAGCGTCTGAAACGTTCAATCCACCCTTAAACAGCTTCTCGATCCAAACGTGATTTCCGCTAACCACAGACTCCCTCCACATAACCCGATACGGTTGCGATGTCGGGCCGTATCGCCTGACAATCCCTTACGGATTGACTCAACAATATCTGACTCTTCCACAACAATTGAGTTTTCAATTATCTGTCCAGGCTTAATAATATAAAATTGATCAAGATCAATTTTGTCATCTATCAGGTCCAATTCAACAGGGTAAAATGATGAAGGTCAGGTTCGAATTCTCCGAATAATCTTTTGAAACTGTCCTTTAGAAGAAGCACATTGGTGAATGGCCCAATCGTAAAATCAAATTTATTTTCAACACTATTGGTTTGTTCAATGATAATCGGCCAAAGTGATTTATCCAGAATGGCGATGTTTGATCGGGGGCTGGATCGCAGGCTTTGACCATCGCCAAACCTGTAAGTCGCACATTTCATCGATTGCCCACCAATTTGATCTAGACACCACTGCATAGTCGTCCCCTTAATTAAATTTGGCGTCAGCACTTGTCGCACCACCACCACGCTTAATACCCAATTTCTCCAACGTTTTGGCAAGCATAGGGCGATCCCGCTGCAATGCGACCCTACGAAAGCCCTAAAGCCTGCCTCAAAAACCCTTTTGCATATTTCCCAGTCACATCCTCAACCGTAGCGAACTTCAAATGTCGACGGCACTTACCTTTGCCCTTGAGCCGCCCATCAGAATCGCCAAACGACGCACCTTGTGAAAACTCTAACGACACGTGGTCTTTGTAGACGTAAATCCCGCTAACGAACTTCTTGTCGCTTTCGGGACCATGGACCAGAGCCTCACCGCCGTATTTCGGTAGGAACCGCACGTCGGGCGCGATCTGTTCGACGATTTCTTTGATCACATTGCTAATACCGTCTGAAATCAATTGATTTATTTAAATTCCTTTCACACAAAAAAAGGCGGACCTGAAGGCCCGCCCGTATTTTTATTCTGCTGCCCGTTTTGGTAATGTCCACTCGGGTCGTACAAAGTGGCAGGTATAGCCATTTGGTATCCGCTCAAGGTAATCTTGATGCTCTGGCTCTGCTTCCCAAAAATCGCCCACTGGGTCGACTTCGGTCACAACTTTGCCCGGCCAAATGCCTGATGCCTCAACATCTACAATGGTATCAAGCGCCGTTTGATACTGGGATTTATTGGCGTAGTAGATGGCGGAACGGTAACCCAAGCCACGGTCATTGCCTTGGCGGTTAGGCGTGGTCGGGTCGTGGATTTGGAAGAAGAATTCTAACAGCTCACGGTAGGTGATTTTGTTGGGGTCGAACATGATTTCAATCCCTTCCGCATGTGTCCCGTGATTGCGGTAGGTTGCATTTGGAACGTCCCCACCAGTGTAACCGACACGGGTGTCCGTGACACCCGGCATTTTACGGATCAGGTCCTGCATGCCCCAGAAGCATCCGCCTGCTAAAACTGCGCGTTCAATGGTCATCTGATATTCTCCACTTGGTCTAAATATGCGCCGTAGCCTTCCCCTTCCATATCATCATGGTGGACGAAACGTAGGGAGGCCGAGTTGATGCAGTACCGCAATCCGCCCCGATCACGCGGTCCGTCTGGAAACACGTGGCCAAGGTGGCTGTCGCCATGCATGGAACGCACTTCGGTGCGAACCATGCCAAGGGTAGCGTCCTTCAGCTCAGCCACATTTGCCGGTTCAATCGCTTTAGTAAAGCTTGGCCAGCCACATCCACTTTCGTATTTATCGCTTGAGGCAAACAATGGCTCACCCGATACGATATCGACGTAAAGGCCTGGCTCTTTGTTAGCGAGCAATTTGCCAGTACCTGGACGTTCTGTGCCGCTTTCTTGCGTCACATAGAATTCCTCTGGCGATAGGGTTGCGATGACGTCTGGGTTCTTTGTGTAGCTGGTCATGGCGTGTCCTTTCATGTTGGTTGTCTATTAAATGGGGCTGCAATGTATAAAAGAAAAGGATGAAATCGTTTCGATACAATTGTCGGGGTCAGCATCCTATGACAAACAGTAATAATTAACTAAGGAAGGGATCAGGAAATGGCGCAACAACCTCGTGCATGGCAACGTATGCTGTCTGGTCGCAGGCTAGATTTACTTGATCCAACCCCTGTGGACATCGAGATCGAAGACATCGCCCACGGTCTAGCCTTTGTCGCGCGCTGGAACGGCCAAACACATGGCGATTTCGCCTATTCCGTAGCTGAACATTCGCTTCTGGTTGAAATCTTATATGGGCGTATATCGCCCAATGCACCGATCAAGTGGCGGTTGGCCGCCCTGCTGCATGATGCGCCTGAATACGTGATTGGTGACATGATTTCCCCCGTTAAAGCCGCCGTTGGTCCGGGCTATGGGGAATTGGACGATCGCCTGATGGCCGCAATACACATTCGCTTTGGTCTACCTGCGGTGATCCCTGTTGCGGTCAAAAAGCAAATTAAAAAAGCGGACCGTATTAGCGCATGGATGGAAGCCGTACAAATCGCAGGCTTTTCACAAGAAGAAGCGACCAAGCTGTTTGGCAAGCCAGATTCAGACGTGATCGACGGACTTTCCATCGTTTTGCGCACCCCTGTTGAAACGCGCACCGACTTTGCCGCCCGTCACCACGTCCTGCTAAAGGAAATGCCATGACTTATGTACGCCGCGCCAATTTGATGGATGCCAAGTCAATGGCGACCTTATTGAACGCTATCATTGAAAAGGGTGGCACCACAGCCAAGACCCAAACCGTAACAGGGGACGATATCAACGAATGGATGTCCTTTGCCCCAGACGAATCTGCATGGCATGTCGCGTTGGACGACGCTGAACAGGTCATCGGATTTCAATGGATTTCCCCACACGAAAAGCTGCCGGCAGAGGCGTGCGATATTGCGACCTTTGTTCAGGTCGGACGTACGGGGTTGGGCATTGGGTCATCCCTGTTTTCGGCCACCTCAAAGGCAGCCAAAAACTTGGGGTACGTTTGGATCAACGCCACTATCCGCACTGACAATGAGGGCGGATTGACCTATTATCAATCGCGCGGTTTCCGAACGTGGACACTCGACAAAGACGTCAAATTGGACAGCGGTTTGATCGTCGACAAGATCAGCAAACGCTACGATATCTAAAAGATTAGCGCGGTGAACGTTTTGCCAAAATACGTTGCAACGTACGGCGGTGCATGTTCAGGCGACGTGCTGTTTCAGATACGTTGCGATCACACAATTCGTAGACACGTTGAATGTGTTCCCAACGTACGCGATCCGCACTCATCGGGTTTTCTGGTGGTGGGGGCAGATCATCGCCCGACGCCAACAGCGCATTCATGATATCGGTCGCATCCGCTGGCTTCGACAAATAGTCTGTCGCGCCAATTTTCACCGCAGCAACAGCCGTGGCAATCGCACCGTAACCTGTCAGGACAACGATACGTGCATCTGGACGTTTTTCACGCAGCACTTCGACCACGTCCAAACCATTACCGTCCTCAAGGCGCAGATCGATCACGGCGTATGCTGGCGGACGGGCCGTTGCAATTGCACGACCTGCGGCAACGCTGCCGCCGGTCTCAACTTCAAAGCCACGTTTCTCCATCGCTTTTGCAAGACGGCGTAAAAAGGGTTCGTCGTCATCTAGCAACATCAATGTGCGGTCTTCACCAAGGTCGTATTCGATTAGGTCTGCCATATGATCGTCTCCTTATTCGGAGTTAATATGGGTCGCGGACACCCTTTGGTCAAACAAAGTAACACTATTAAGCGTTGTCGATAAAGCACCCGACCATTTTGGCCATATCTTTGGCCCCAATTTCACGGCGGAAAAATTCGACAAACCCATGTTCTGGAAGAACCAAATAACTAAACGTTGAGTGATCAACGAGGTAATATTCATCGTCCGCTGGGTGCGCTTTGTAATATGTACGGTACGCTTGGCTGGCCGCTTTAACCTGTTCAGGTGACCCCGTCAGACCAATCATTTTTTCGTGCATGTTGAACGCAAAATCGCCAACTACTTCGGGCGTGTCGCGATTGGGATCGATGGAGATGAAAAGTGGTGTCATGGATTGCCCTCCCTCTGCCAAAAAGTCAGTTGCCTCAGCATTGCGCGACACATCTAGTGGGCAAACATCTGGGCAGAACGTGTAGCCGAAATAAACCATTGTCGGTTCGGTGATGACGTCCCTGTCTGTCACTGTTTCGCCTTTGGCATTCACCAACTCAAAAGGCCCACCAATGACTGTTCCACCTGCGACGGCCGATGCGCGGCACTGTGCAAATTGATCTGGATTGGCATCTCGGGTTGCCAGCCATGAACCCCCAACTAAAACAGCTGCGGCAATTGCGGCAATGGGTGCGATTATACGTGACATGTTATTCGCCTTAAATGTTAGTAATGTTTAACAATGCTGGATTGATAACACCCCTCCTATCCTGCGCAATCAAAGAAATAGTGAGCACATGCCAGATTCCCACCTTAACGTTTTCACCGAACAGCAAAGATCCAACTGGATAAGGCTTAGAACCATGATTGTTCTACGATGGGTAGCCATTGTAGGACAATTAACCGCAATCTTGGTTGGACAATATGTCTACGGATTGCAGTTGGAATTAGGTCTTTGTTACTTTGCTGTGGGCCTTTCAGTCATCGGGAATCTGGTCGCTGCCTTTGTTTTTCCTGAAAACAAGCGCCTTTCTGAGCGTGAAAACCTATCCATGGTCATGTTCGATTTGCTACAATTGGGATTCTTGTTGTTTCTCTCTGGTGGCCTGCACAATCCGTTTGCATTGCTACTGTTGGGTCCAGTTACTGTGTCAGCCGCGGTTCTTACAACGCGATCAACTCTACTGGCTGGTGGCACTGCAATTGCCATGGTGACGCTGCTGTCCAAGTTCCATCTATCCCTCAAAACTGACCAAGGATTTATCCTGCGCGTGCCCGATATTTTCCTGTTTGGGAACTGGATAGCATTGGTCATTGCCATTGTATTTATCGGGGCCTATTCGCGCCGGATTACGTCTGAGATGCACTCTATGTCCGATGCGCTAACCGCCACTCAAATGGCCCTATCGCGCGAACAAAAATTGACTGATCTAGGCGGCGTTGTCGCTGCTGCGGCCCATGAATTAGGCACTCCTCTTGCCACGATCAAACTCGCCAGTTCTGAGTTGATGGACGAATTAGAAAATCGCGAAGATTTATGGGCCGATGCTGCATTGATCCGTGAACAGGCCAACAGATGTCGCGATATTTTACGCGATATGGGTCAGGCCGGAAAAGACGATTTGCACCTGCGCCAAGCACCCTTGATGACCGTCATCGCAGAAGCCGCAGAGCCCCACGCCCATCGTGGCAAAGCCGTGCATTTTTCACACGATCCATTGGCTGGTGTGGAGATGAGCCAACCCGCTATTTTGCGCAAACCAGAGATTATACATGGGTTGCGTAATCTGGTTCAAAACGCCGTCGACTTCGCCAACAAGAATGTTTGGGTCGAAGGACATTGGACTACAAACACCATTTCAATCCGGATCGTTGATGATGGGACAGGTTTCCCGCCTCATTTAATTGGACGCATCGGCGATCCATTTGTCGGGCGCCGCAAAACGCCGTCTGAAGGTCAAGACCGGCCAGGGTATGAAGGTATGGGTTTAGGTCTGTTTATTGCCAAGACCCTGCTAGAAAGATCTGGTGCTGAGCTGAGTTTCGCAAACGGGTCTGATCCATACATGACAGCACCAGATACTGCCAAACATACTGGCGCAATTGTCGAAGTGAAATGGCCCCGCGACACGATTGATGCGCGCCACGGCAGCAACGCAATTCCGCTTGGTGAAAACCAAAGATTTCTAGGATAGATGAACGACTTACCCATTGGTTAACAGGCTGTTAACCATTTCCCCCGACATTTCCTCCAGAGCATCGTTCAGGGGATATGGCAGGTATGACACTCTTTGAGACTTTGATAGTCGTCGTATCAGCCTTGCTAAGTACCCTCTTAGGGCTTTTATATTTTGGAAAACCTACCAAAAATGAGTTGGGATATCTGCAAAGCTATAGCTCTGCAGATATCTCTCTTTTGTTCAAAGAGCAGACCGTACAAAACGCCTCAACGGCCGGTTTTCGACTTGCTAAGTTCAATGGAAAAGTAAGTTATTGGGCCGCTCTGTGCATCAGTATAGCCCATCGGTTTCCCAGTTTTTCCTCAAGACCTTCGGACAATGCCAAAACTGTCGTTATTCCATCGCAGCACGATACCGACATTACAAAACTAGAAATCCGCAAGATCGATGACGCAACACATGTGCAAATCATCGATTAAGAAACTTTGCCGTTGGACGTCCAGCACAAAATCAAATCGCTAGAAGCAGAAGTGATAGTGACAGGGTTTGCGAGTACCACCGCGCCTCATCCAATTTGGAAAGTTAAGCGGGATGGCACAGTTGGCTGGTATAACACTGCTTATGAAACTCTTTATAAAAAAAGTTTTTGATAAAGAGCCGCACGCAGATCAGCCACTATTCGATATCGAAGCTCAGTCAACTGATCCATTGCGCAGCAACCGAACTTCGGTGTCTTCGGGGCCGGGTGGAAAACACTTTTATAGACATTACCATTTTGGACGCACTCAAAGACTGGAAAAGCCAAAGCCAACCCAATTATGCATGGGCCAACATCCGCGATTTTCTTATAAAATTAGCCCTCAATCGCCCTGGGAATGTGAAATAAAGTGGACAAATGGTGATATATTTTCTTGCTCTATAAAACCTGTTGCTTTGGGTGCAACAATGCTGGTTTTCAAAACCAAACCTGCCATCACACATAGCACCCCTTAAAAAACCTTAACTACAAAAATAAGACCAATTTGACTTGCAGCTTGGCCACACCCACGCCACCATAGGGCGCATGGCAAACAACACCCTAAAAATCGATCTGGCAGACGCGAATGAGACTGCAAATCTTGCAGGTATTCTTGCGCAAAACGTCCAAATTGGTGACACAATTTTACTGACGGGCGCAGTTGGTGCCGGCAAAACACATTTTGCGCGTTCCTTTATCAAATCTCTTTTGACGGTGGACGAAGACGTGCCCTCGCCAACTTTCACACTTGTGCAGACATATGACACCACAGTTGGCGAAGTTTGGCACTCTGATCTTTACCGCTTAAACGCAGAACAAGAAATCGAAGAACTTGGCCTGTTTGATGCCATGACCGAAGCAGTTTGCCTGATAGAATGGCCTGACAGATTGGGTAGCTATGCCCCAACTGATGCACTTCATGTCGAATTGACACCTTCAAGCACCTTAGATTCACGTGTGCTGATCGCGCAATGGGATGACCCAAAGTGGGGTGCAAAAACTAAGGGATGGCGCAGTGACTAATTGCGAAACTGCGACGACCAAATTTCTGGAAGCAACCCAGTGGAGCAATGCCCAGCGTGTAACCGCGGCCGGTGACGCATCCAGTCGACGCTACGATCGGTTAACGCATTGCGACGTTGGACACCCTGAAGGCATCGCACAGGCAGAAGAGATGATGAATGTTTGATCCCCAAAACCCTACGCATCTGTTTGGCATCCCCAACGGTGTAGATTTCCCAAAATCGCTGGTGAATGGTCTGATCAAACGGATGGGTGGCCACCCGCCCCATGAGATGGCGCAGGTCGAAGTGATCATAAACACCCGTCGTATGGCACGCCGTATGCGGGATTTGTTTGATGCGGGCCCTGCCCTTTTATTGCCCCGCATTAGAATGCTGAACGAGATCGAGGATCTGCTGCCAGATCTCGATGTCCCTAAATCAAATTCAGCGCTTAAGCGTCGTTTGGAATTGGTACAGCTTGTTGCCAATCTGCTGGAGCGCGAGCAAAGCTTTGCCGCGCGCGCATCGCTTTATGACCTTGCTGACAGCCTCGCCACTTTGATGGACGAGATGCAGGGCGAAGGCGTTTCTGCCGAAGCCATTGCGAACCTTGATGTCACGGACCAATCAGGCCACTGGGAGCGCGCGAAGACGTTCATCAATATTGCGCAATCCTACATCGATCTGTCCCAAAACACACCTGACACCGAAGCACGCCAACGGATCATAGTGCAAAATTTAGTTGAGCGTTGGGAACACACCCCGCCAAAGCAACCCATTATCCTTGCGGGTTCAACAGGATCACGCGGCACGACATTGATGCTGATGCAAGCCATCGCAAGACTACCAAATGGTGCTGTTATCCTGCCCGGTTTTGATTTTGATATGCCAACAGATGTGTGGACTAGCCTGTCTGACGCGATGCTATCGGAAGACCACCCGCAGTTCCGTTTTCACAAACTACTACTGTCGTTGGAAAAGTCGTCAGATGACGTGATCCCATGGGCCGATGATGCGCCTGCCGCCCCTGCCCGTAATAAGCTGCTTTCCCTTGCTCTACGCCCAGCGCCTGTCACAGATGCGTGGTTGTCTGAAGGCCCCCGTTTAACTGGTATTGCTGAAGGGTTGAAAGGCGTCACGCTGTTACAAGCTGAAACGCCACGCGATGAAGCGTTGGCCATTGCGATGCGCCTGCGCAAGGCTGCTGAAGATGGCCAAACAGCGGCACTTATAACGCCCGATCGAATGCTAACGCGACAAGTGTCAGCGGCATTGGATCGTTGGGATATTCTACCCGATGACAGTGCGGGTTCACCGCTACATCTATCCCCACCCGGGCGGTTTCTGCGTCACGTCGGCGGGTTGTTTTCCCGTTTGTTAGATACTGAATCCTTGCTGACATTGCTAAAACATCCGATGACCCACAGCGGTGATGATCGCGGGTTACACCAATTAAACACTCAACGGATCGAACAGCGCATTCGCCGTGATGGGCTACCTTATCCCACTGCTGAAGGGGTGTCAGAGGTCGCGCAAAAAGCAGCAGCTAAACTAAACCCGCCAACCACACTCACCGACTGGGCGGATTGGGTTGGTCAGACGTTTTGCAATCTGCATTTCGCAGGCAACCGCACCTTGGCCGATTGGACCGCCTTGCACATCCACGTGGCGGAAGCGATCGCATCAGGGCCTATGGGCAAAACCACGGGTGAATTGTGGTTAAAATCGGCAGGTCAAAAGGCCCGCAAAGTTATGGACACCCTAACCGAACATGGGGAGTACGGTGGCGAAATGTCCGCCTCTGACTACGTTGATCTGGTCGGTGCTTTGCTATCGAGCGAAGAAGTGCGCGACCGCGACGCGCCTCATCCAAACATCATGATTTGGGGTACCCTTGAAGCCCGAGTTCAAGGGGCTGATTTGGTCATTTTGGGCGGGTTGAATGAGGGCACATGGCCCGAAGCACCCAAACCCGATCCGTGGTTAAACCGCGCCCTGCGCAATCAGGCGGGTTTGTTGCTGCCCGAACGGCGCATCGGTCTGTCTGCACACGATTTTCAGCAGGCCGTTGCCGCAGAAGAGGTCTGGATCACGCGTTCTATACGTTCTGACGATGCAGAAACTGTGCCCTCGCGCTGGCTGAACCGCTTACAGAACTTGTTGGGCGGCTTGCCCACACTTGATGGGCCTGAAGTGTTGAAGAAAATGATCACAAGGGGCGATGAATGGTTGGCCAAGACTAAAGTGCTAGAGAAACCTATAACCGTTGATCGTGCCCATCGCCCTTCCCCACGTCCACCAATCGCTGCGCGCCCACATGCCCTGTCCGTGACAGAGATCAAGCGCCTGATCCGCGACCCCTACGCAGTTTATGCCAAGCACACATTAAAATTGCGTGCCCTGAATCCAATCGTACAATCCCCAGACGCACCCATGCGCGGTATCTTGATCCACTCCGTTATGGAGGTGTTCGTTAAAGACATAATGGCAGATCCGTCTTTGCTGACCTCAACACACTTGATGACAGTTGCCACTGACGTGCTGGGCCGCGACGTGCCTTGGCCTGCGACCCGTGCGCTTTGGTTGGCAAAGCTATCGCGCGTGACAGATTGGTTTGTCGTCAGAGAAGCAGAGCGCCAAGCCCGCAGCACACCAATTGCATTTGAAAAGCAAGCCAAGGGCGTCATGAGCATGCCCAAATTAGACTTCACCCTTACCGGATATGCGGATCGGATTGATCAAACCGGTCCCGATAGCGTTGCGATCTTTGACTACAAAACCGGGACACCCCCGACTGAAAAACAACAGGCCAAGTTCGACAAACAATTGCTGATCGAAGCGGCAATGATGGAACAAGGCAGTTTTAAACATGTGGGTGTGAACACGGTGACGGAAGCTGTGTTTATCGGTCTAGGGAGCAAACCTGTTGAGGTTCGCGCCCCATTGCAAAAAGAGCCGCCTGCAAAGGTTCTGGACGAACTGGCGCAATTGATCCGCGCCTATTTGTCCATTGAGCAGGGTTTTACCTCGCAACGCACGATCCAAAGCGAACGGGAGCGCGGTGATTACGATCACCTTGCGCGTTTTGGGGAATGGGACGGCACCGATATTCCTGTGCCTGAGGATCTGACATGATGACACCTAATGAAGCTACGCGACGCCAATTGGCCGCAGCAGATCCAAACACATCCACATGGCTTGCTGCCAATGCAGGTTCGGGCAAGACCCGCGTTCTGACGGACCGCGTGGCACGTCTGCTTTTGGACAAGGTCCAGCCGCAACATATCCTTTGTCTGACTTACACCAAGGCCGCCGCATCAGAGATGCAAAACCGTCTGTTCAAACGTCTGGGCGATTGGGCCATGTTGCCCGATTCAGAATTGCGCCATGCCCTGACCGAATTAGGTGTGCGACACAATCCGGATGGCGATCAATTGCGCGATGCCCGCACATTGTTTGCCCGTGCGATTGAGACCCCCGGTGGATTGAAAATTCAAACCATTCACTCATTCTGCGCCTCACTTCTGCGTCGCTTTCCATTGGAAGCCGACGTAAGCCCACAATTCAAAGAGATCGAAGAACGCGCGGCTGACATGCTGCGCAGTGAGATCGTGGATATGATGGCCGACGGACCAGAAGCAGGTTTGGTTGCCGCACTTGCTAACCAATACTCAGGCGAAGATTTCTTACGATTGACACAAGAAATTGTGGGCCACCGTGCTGCATTTGCAAATCCATTAGCGTGGGATGATTGCCTTGCGCTGTTTGGTCAAGCCGCGGGATTGGACGATTCAGAGATTGAAGGTTTGGCGTTTCAAGGTAGTGAGCGGCAGCTGCTAGATCAACTGATCCCCGTTTTGACCTCCAAAGGTGGCAATGACGGTAAGGCTGGTGAAAAGCTGAAGGTGTTGGGAACATTGTCCCTTAAATCTTTGCCCATTTTGGAAAGTGTTTTTCTAACTGGTGGCAGTGCCAAAGACCCGTTTTCTGCCAAGTTAGGGACCTTTCCAACCAAGGCGACCCAAGGCACTGTTGAAGCATTGATGCCCCAGTTAGAGGCATTCATGCTGCGGATCGAAGATACGCGAGATAGGCGTTTGGCCCTTCAGTCTGCGCGTCGAACACAGGTCTTACACGACTTTGCCCATGCCTTTGTGGGAAAATACGAACAGGCCAAACTGGTACGCGGCTGGTTGGACTTTGACGATTTGATCCTAAAGGCACGTCACCTTTTAAATGATGAAAAAGTGGCGGCGTGGGTGTTGTTCCGCATTGATGGTGGGATCGACCACATTCTTGTGGATGAGGCACAAGACACCAGCCCGGACCAGTGGGATGTGATCCGCAAACTGGCCGAAGAGTTCTCAAGCGGGGATGGTGCACGCGAAGATGTCAAACGCACCTTGTTTGTTGTTGGAGATAAAAAACAGTCCATCTATTCATTCCAAGGGGCAGACCCACGTGAATTTGACCGGATGCAGAATGAGTTTAAGGAAAAGTTCGCAGCCATTGATGTGCCTTTCCAAGAAACAACATTGGATTTTTCATTCCGTTCCTCTGCCGCGATTTTACGGATGGTGGATCAGACCTTTGACAACAAAACCCAAGCTGGGTTTGTGCAGGATTCAAAGCACATCGCATTTAAATCCGACTTACCCGGTCGTGTAGACCTTTGGCCTGTCATCGAACCCATCAAAGACGACGATGAGCGTGATTGGTTCGATCCGATTGATCGGCGCAGCGAGCAGCACCACACGGTGGTTTTGGCGGATCAAATTGCCCGCTCCATCGCCAGACTGATTAACGACAAACACACTATTCCTGATGACGGACCAAAGGGTACGACGATCAAACGCCTCATCACGGCCGGTGATTTCCTGATCCTTGTGCAACGCCGCTCTGCCTTGTTTTCTGAGATCATTCGCGCCTGCAAAGTTCATAACCTCGCAATAGCGGGTGCCGATCGGCTAAAGGTTGGCGCTGAACTGGCCGTACGTGACCTTGGTGCGTTACTGTCCTTTTTGGCGACACCAGAAGACAGCCTGTCCCTTGCAACCGTATTGAAATCCCCGCTGTTTGGGTGGAGCGAACAACAATTGTTCGACGTGGCACATCACAGAACCCAAGAGCACCTATGGCAAAACCTGCGTGACCGTTCAGATGATTTCGCAGATACCGTACCCGTCCTGCGCGATCTGCGCGACAATGCTGATTTCTTGCGCCCTTATGATCTGATCGAACGTATTTTGACCCGCCACGATGGGCGGCGCAAATTATTAGGTCGCTTGGGCACAGAGGCCGAAGATGGCATTAATGCATTGCTGTCCCAAGCGCTGGCATATGAACGCACAGCGGTGCCGAGCCTGACCGGGTTCATCGTCTGGATGAAAGCCGATGATCTGAACATAAAACGCCAAATCGACAGCGCGTCAGATCAAATTCGCGTGATGACAGTACATGGGTCAAAGGGTCTTGAAGCGCCCATCGTGATTTTGCCTGACACTGGTAAACGCAACATTCAGGTCAAAAGCGAAATAATAAAAATGGGTGAAGTGCCTGTTTGGAAAGCGCGCGACGGTGAAACACCCAAGACAATGCAGGACGCATTGGGCGAGATGAAAGACGCCCAACGCAATGAACAGCTGCGCCTGCTTTATGTGGCGTTGAGCCGCGCAGAGAAATGGCTGATTGTGGCCGTGGCAGGTGATTTAGGTAAGAGTGAACCGTCATGGTACCACACTGTTCAGGGCGCGATGGAACATGCCGGTGCGGTGGATGTGTCCATGCCCGAGGTTGGCCCGATCCTGCGGGTTGAACATGGCGACTGGGATGCCCCCGATTTTGAACAAAAAATGATAAATTCGACAAATGCCCCGGTATTAGAGACGCTTTATACTCAAAAATTCGCCAATCCGATTGAGGCAGTCAAAACCCTTTCACCATCTGATCTGAGTGGTGCCAAAGCCCTTGCAGGTGAGTTGGGAATGGATGAGGATACCGCCCTTTCATACGGTAGTTTGGTGCACTGGCATCTAGAACACCCACATAAATCCACAGAACAGGATTTTGGGTTGTCAGGCACCTTGCGCACCCAAGCGAAAGCCGAGGCAGTTGCCATTTTGGATAAGCCCGAATTGGCCCATGTCTTTGCACCCGGCACCTTGGCAGAGGTTTCGATAACTGCCCCCATCGGATCGCAGCGCATTCATGGCACGATTGACCGTTTGTTGATTACCGGCAATAAGATCACCGCGATCGATTTTAAAACTAACCGCACAATCCCCCATTCAGCTGCGGATTGCCCAATTGGTTTGCTTCGCCAAATGGGTGCCTATTCCTGTGCATTACGTGAAATTTATCCAGATCATGAGATTGAAACAGCTATATTGTGGACCAACACACAAAGCTTAATGCCTTTAACACACGATCTTGTGTCTCAGGCGTTAAAGACATCAACATATCTTGACCTTTGAACACTGTATACATAGGTTCCCAACCAACAAATTAGCCCCTGAGGAGAAGCCAAATGGCAACCGTTGCAGTATCAGACGCACAATTCGAAGCCGAAGTCACAAATTCAGACGTCCCAGTTGTTGTTGATTTTTGGGCAGAATGGTGTGGCCCTTGTAAACAAATCGGTCCGTCCCTCGAAGAATTGTCTGAAGAGCTGGGTGGCAAGGTTAAAATTGTCAAAGTCGACGTAGACAGCAATCCAAATTCAGCTGCTAAAATGGGTGTCCGTGGCATTCCTGCTCTGTTCGTCATCAAAGACGGCCAAGTTATTGCAAACATGGCAGGCGCAAAACCAAAGGCTGCGTTGAAAAGCTGGATCGAAGAGTCCCTCTAAGACCGCAGGCCATAGATTTTAAGACAGCGCGTCAGGCAAATGCTTGGCGCGCTATTTTTTTGATCCGCGCAAAACGCACTGAGTTTTTGAGCCTCCCACTTTGAATTGGTCCGCCCCTACAGTCAGGAACAGGGGACCATAAATAGCCACCAAGAGACCCAAGCCTGAAGAGATTGTCGTGAAATTTTGGCAGGTTGAAGTTCTTATGGGGCAAGGTATGCCCCGGATTGGCGTGATCCGACAGATCAGTTTGACTGAACAAACCTATCACCATTGGAAGGAAAAGTAAGGCGGAATGAGCACAGAACAACTCAAGGAACTGAAGCGGTTACAGAAAGAGAACGAGCGTCTGCCGCGATCAGTATCGGACCTTACGCTGGACAAGCTAATCCTAAAAGAGGTTGCGACGGGTTTGTCGCGTTCGGGGCCAACATCGATCCAACATCTTGCACCTTCACTCGTTTAGGTATACCGCTGCATACAACCATTTCGCTCGCGCAAGCTGACAGCTTACTCTGGGCACTTCTCGCCACATAAACAGTTAAAAATCGAGATTACCATGAACTTATATGCAGCATACCTTGAAGAAATTGAAACCCGCAAAAAGCAGGGACTTAGCCCAAAGC
>Ga0257120_1000049_pt1 | contig 101365 bp, 94 predicted proteins | sample SI106_10metaG_FD_190153 | JGI IMG/M metagenome (GOLD analysis project Ga0257120, IMG submission 190153) | Marine microbial communities from Saanich Inlet, British Columbia, Canada - SI106_10 | ecosystem: Environmental > Aquatic > Marine > Inlet | place: Canada: British Columbia | collected...
GCTCACATCAAAAAAGGCACGCTTGTGCTCTTCGGCCTTGCCAAATTTTCCCCTCAGAAGCCTTCAGGCGCGCGAGAATGGTCCGAGTTGCAAGGCCTACGACAGCCCCTTAAAAGCCCTCCATGAGCTTCTACGGGCGAAATAGGAGGTCTATTTCGCGGTGCATATCCCCTCGTGCGCTCTCGATGATCTGGTCAACGATGATTTTCAGTTGTTCGATGCTGGTTTCTGTCTGGCTCATGGCCGTAACTCCTGTCTGACTGGTGGACGGATATTGAAACCGCTTGAACCAAAATAGCTGCCTGTAATCTCGACAATCGCTATCCAGCGGTTACAATGCCCTCCTCTCTTTTACCTCTAGTTTTTAGTATGCAAAATCAAGACAGCGCGTTAGACAACAATATTCAGGGAAAGGCGCCGGAAAAACAGGAAAGCTTGCTCATCAATTTGGCTTTTAACCTGTTAGTACCAACTCTGGTGTTAACCAAGCTCAGTGGCGAAGATTTTCTCGGTATCAAGCTCGCTATTGTGGTAGCCCTAGCCTTTCCAATTGTCTATGGGCTGCATGATTTTTTCACACGTGGAAAACTGAACTTTTTTTCTGCATTAGGTGTTGTCAGTGTCACCCTCACTGGCGGCATAAGTCTGCTAGAGTTGGATGCGATTTACATTGCTATTAAAGAGGCATCGATTCCTGCAATCTTTGGCGCGGCTACTTTAATTTCTTTAAAAACATCACAGCCGCTGATCCATACCTTCTTACTTAACGATTCTATTTTAGAAACCAAAAGAATTGCTTCGGCTTTAAAGGACAATGGCCGCCAGCCTGAATTTGATAAGTTACTGTTCAATGCATCATGGATTTTGGCTGGGTCATTTTTTCTTTCCTCTCTGCTTAATTATTTACTCGCGGTCATTATTTTGACTGCCGACCCCGGCACTGTTGCCTTTAACGAGCAGCTGGGCAAAATGACGGCGCTGAGTTTTCCAGTTATCGCTCTACCGGCAATGCTGGTCATGATGGGTAACCTTTTTTATCTCTTTAGGGGCATCACTAAACTGACTGGCATGTCTCTCGAAGAGATTATCAAGCAGAAATAAATAGGAATAATGAATGATGTGGTACGCAATAATCAGTGAAGATATCGAAAACAGCTTAGAAAAGCGTGGGTTGGCTCGTCCAGCGCATCTCGATCGTCTAAATAAGCTTAAAGAGGCAGGTCGACTGCTCATTGCTGGCCCGCATCCGGCTATTGATAATAATGAGCCGGGTGAAGTTGGCTTTACCGGTAGCTTGGTCGTTGCTGAGTTTGACTCTCTAGTCGATGCGCAGTCCTGGGCCGATGCTGACCCCTATGTGGCAGCTGGGGTTTATGCCGCAGTAACAGTTAAACCGTTTAAAAAGGTACTGCCCTAAAATCTGACATCACAACCGATAAAAGGTTGTAACAACAGATAGCTCAGCCTCAGGAGTTATCATTTATGTCCGATCAAGGTATGATCGCTCCCATTAAAAACTATCTAAGACTTACTATGAATTACAGAACATTAGCACTGACCCTCTTACTACTGCCATTCACGTCAAATGTCTTGGCTCAAGAGCCCCAGATTAACACCGCAGAGGTTACCAATGAGGTGCAACCAGCGCGGCTTGGCGCCGCTGAGCCCACTGCTATTAAACCTATTACCATGAAACCACAGGCAAGATACGTGGCAGATGAATTTTACGTACCACTCCGCGAAACGCCCTGCGCACGGTGCAAAATTGTACATCGTGGTTTAAAAACCGGTACTAAGCTTATGCTGGTCGACCTGCAAGATGGTTGGGGGCTGGTTAAGACTGAGAAAGGTGTGGAAGGCTGGATGGAAGAGCAGTTCCTCTCTGACAGTCAAATTGCTCGAGTACAGGTGGTCAAAGACAAGGCGGTGATGAAGAAGCTAAAGCGCCGCAATAATGAGCTAGAACAGGTAATGAGCGAGCTTCGCCAGCAGTCAAAGTCATTGCGCGGCAAATTAGACAGCACCACTGGCAGCAAAGAAAACCTCGCCCTCGAGCTGGCCAATATTAAAGAGATCTCTTCTGATGCGATTGCTTTAAACAAGCAAAACCAAGAGCTGGTAAAACAAAGCCATATGCTGCAGCGAGAAAACGACGTACTGAAGGCTAACTTTGATGACCTGCAAAAAGATAGACGCAATGAGTCATTTCTCTATGGCGGCCTAACCGTGTTTCTTGGCGCTATTTTAGTGGTACTGATTCCCAAACTACGCGGTAGAAAACGTTTTTCAGAGTGGCAATAGATCACAGTAGTTGAAAACTGTAGTAACCAACGACTTTTATCTACCCTTAACAAAGGAGGTATCTCGGTGAGAAAATCAATTTATAGTCTGATACTGGGCTTCGTAGCGCTCGTTACTGCGGCACTTGTTCAGGCAGAGCAAGCCAACCCTCAGGTTTTGTTTAAAACAGAGAAAGGCGACATTCTCGTTATGCTGTATCCGCAAGCGGCACCTGTCAGCGTAGATAACTTTGTTAAGCATGTTAATGGCTACCATTATGACGGTCTAATTTTTCACCGTGTTATCAATAACTTTATGATTCAAACTGGTGGCTTTACTTGGGATCTAACTAATCGCCCCTCCAGTCGGCCCATGATTGTGAACGAGGGCAGTAATGGCCTCAAAAACAAACGCGGTTCTCTGGCTATGGCGCGTATGAGTGACCCCGGCAGTGCCCAGGCGCAGTTTTTTATCAATCATAAGTACAATAAGTTTTTGGATACTCAGGCCAACAAGCCCGGATATGCGGTATTTGGCAAGGTTATATCTGGCATGAACGTGGTAGACGCCATTGCCGAGGTCGAGACGACCAATAGAAAGGGGTATCAAAATGTCCCTGTTGAGCCGATCCGTATTCTCAGCGCCAGGCTGATAAATCCAGAAGCCTGGACGCCACTGCCTGAAGTGAAGCCTCAAGCAAAGGAACTCGCGTTTGAGAGACCTGTCCCAATCAGATAATGTAAGAATCCCATGACTGCACTGAGCATTAACCTAAATAAGATTGCCCTGATCAGAAACTCTCGTGAAGGCAATTATCCTAATGTAGTCGATCATGCGCAGCTGTGTATCGATAATGGAGCAGATGGCATCACTGTCCATCCGCGCCCCGACCAACGCCATATTCGTCCTAGCGATGTACGTCAGCTTGCTGAACTTGTAAGGCCTATCAGCAGCGTCGAGTTTAACGTTGAGGGTAATCCGTTTGCTCCAGCTGTCGCCGACTATCCCGGTTTTATTGAGCTAGTTGAAGAAACCCAACCAGACCAGTGCACTCTGGTTCCCGATGGCGATGATCAGCTCACCTCTGACCATGGCTTTGATCTCACCACCTCTGGCGAGCAGCTAGCGCCAATTATCAAGCGCCTTAAAGCGCAGGGCATGAGAGTCGGCTTATTTATGGATCCTGATCTTGCACAGATTGAGTTAGCCGCCAAGGTCGGTGCTGATCGTATAGAGCTATACACCGGACCCTATGCTGCGGCCTGGGGAAGCGCTAGCCTGGAAGGTATTTTTCAGCAGCATTTAGCCGCCGCTGAGCTCGCCACCTCCTTAGGCATGGGCGTCAATGCAGGCCATGATCTCAATCTGGATAACCTAGCTAAATTCGCCAGCATACCCAGTTTGCTTGAGGTCTCTATTGGCCATGCCTTTACCGTGGACTCTATCGCGATGGGTATGGCAAACACAGTGCGTGCATATAAAACATTACTCGTCTAGGCTTATCCATGCCTAGTCAATTTTCAACATTAACGCTGTCCTGTATTGGCGCCGGTCGCCTAGGCAAGACACTGTGCCATCTGTTTTCCAAGCACCTCCAAATTGGTCAGATTATCAATCGCAATCAGGTCTCTGCGCAGCTGGCGGTAGACTTTATTGGTTCTGGTCAGGCTTATACAGGTTACTCTGATCTCAGACCTGCCGATCTCTGGTTGATTGCTACACCAGATAACGGTATTCAACAGACCAGTGAAGCCCTCAAAAATTCTGGGGTTCTGCGCAATGGCGACATTGTCTTTCATTGCAGTGGATCATTAGATGCCGATAGTTTAGCGCTAGACAGCTGCCCTACTGCATCCGTACATCCAATCCATAGCTTTGCCAATCCGCAGAATTCACTGACTCACTTTGCTGGCACTGCCTGTGGCATTGAGGGTCAGCCTGAAGCAGTCGAGGTATTAAAACCATTGTTTGCCAATATTGGGGCCGCACCCTTTGCCATAGCGAGCGAGCACAAGTCGCTGTATCACGCAGCCACAGTGATGACCTGTAATTATTTGGTTAGCCTAATGGCCCTAGGTGAGCAAATGTTGGCTGCATCAGGTGTTGATAGCGAAGCCGATAACCGCAGCCCACTTGAGCCACTCATTCGTCAGACCCTCGACAACTATCTGAGCACAGATGCAGTAAGCGCCCTGACCGGCCCTATAGCTCGGGGCGATAGCGCAACTATTGAGGCGCATCTGCAGGCATTGCAAGGTCAGCCAGAGCTGTGGCAAAAGGTGTACTGCGCGCTGGGTAATGCAACGATCGAACTCTCGGCGCAACAGGGGCAGGCCAGCGCCGACAGCCTTGCTACTATTTCCACCTTATTAAATTCAGACAATCAATAATATGAGTAAATCTAACGCACCACCGCGCACTGATAGTGCTGAATACCTGCAGCGAAAATCATTTTTTGATCAGCTGATAACAGTTTACGGCCGTAAACCTGTGGTGGAAATACTTCAGGATCAGAGCCTGAAAATATTCCGAGTGCATCTAGCTGACTCCAATCGTGGAGGCGGTATTATTGATGAGATCAAACAGCTCGCAGCCAAACGTAGTATTGAAGTCTGTTTCCACAGTCGCGCTCAGCTATCAAGGATTTCACGGAACAGCAAACAGGATCAAGGGGCCGCCTGTGATATCCACTGTCCTGGCTACTTACCCTATCAACAGGCACTACAAGCCAACCTGTCTGAAACTCTTATCGCGCTAGATGGGGTTACCAACCCTCAAAATTTGGGCATGATTATCCGCAGCGTTACCGCCAGCCCTGCCTATGGCTTATTACTGCCAGGCAAGGGCACTGCCGACATCTCGCCACTGGTAATCAAAGCCAGTGCCGGAACGCTATTTAAAGGTAATATATTACGCTGCGACTCATTGCTCGGCGCACTTAAAGACTTTAAACAGCAGGGCTATGAGATATGTACGCTGTCTGCTCATGAGTCCACGGCTATCGCGGATTTTGCACCCACAGCGCCGGTTATTTTTGTCTTGGGTAACGAAACTGAAGGGGTTAGCCAAGAGATCGCTGCGCTGAGTGATCATCGCATTGGGATTCCCATGGCAAATGGTGTTGAGTCTTTAAATGTTGCAGTGACGGCGGCATTAATTGCCTTCAGGCTCTAGTCACAGGCGAGCATGCTAAGCCTTGGAAGTATCACCGCGAACATGCCACAGCGGCGAGAAAAGCGCTGTTAGTAACGCCACCGTGAAGGAGCTTGCGGCCACCGCCATAAAGGCAGTGCTCAGACCGAGGTTCTCTACCGCAAAACCACACACCCAGGCGCCCAGTGGCGCACCACCAAACAAGCATAGTTGATAGACAGATGCTGCCCTAGAGCGCACTAGGTGCGGCACCTGATTATGTAATATGGTGCGCCCCAATGTCATTGATAGACCAGAGAAGAATCCCCACACATAGACCACCAAGATTAGCACCCACATGCTCGGCACTGTGGCAACAATACCTACCAGACTACCGCGCATTAAAAAACTGATAACCATTAGTCTGCCAGCACGATTAAACATTTTACTGCGTTTCATTACACCGAAGTTTGCGCTAACGATACCCACAGAAAACACAATCTGCAGGGTGGCATAGAGCCCTACCCCACCGTTATAAAGCTCACGAGCAATTAACGGCATGCCCACCAGATAAACACCAAAGGCTAAAAAGCCCGTGGCAAAAACGATCATTAACAGATGTAGTAGGCCTTTATCATCGCGAAATATTTGCAGACCTTCACGCAGCTCCTGCCAACTATGTTTGACCGTTTTTGTTTCAGTAGCGGGCTTTTCGGTCGTTAAGGGAGCTGGATGACTACGCTTTATAAGCACCGAACTGATGATAAATATCAGTATCTGAAAACCTAACAACTGGGGAAGACTAATAATATCGAGCTGCCCAGCAACCCAAAAGCCAACACCCTGAGCGATAAACTGGGTCATCAAGACCTTGGCCACGGCCTGATGCATAATCTCTGGCGCCGCATAACCGACCAGACTTTCACGAGCAGGTTGAACAAATGCCGAAATGGTGCCGAATGCCACTCCAAACAGTAGCAACAAGCTAAAGGACAGATCACCAGTCATTACCGATGCCAGAATAATACCTAGAGGCAATAGATAAAGCAGATACAGAAAGGACAACCAAGTGCCGCGATGGCGTCGGTCTGATGCTACGCCGCCGGGCAGCAGAAAAATTAGATTGGGTAATAATACCGCCATCTGGGCCAGGCCCAAACGACTGGGGGATTCCATCAGAACACCGACAACCAACCAGGGATACAGCACCTTTTGCAATCCCATCGCCAGATTACTGGTTCCTATGGTCGCTAGAAAATAACCAAATGAAAAACGCTGCAATGACACCTAGCGCAATCGCTTACGCAGATAGGCAATCACCCAGCCCAGCATTGCTGCTGCACCAATAATCAGTATTAAACCGCCCAGCATAAACATTAAATTGGCGGTCATGGTGGAAACTGGAACGTCGTAGACTTTGACGGCCATCAGCAGAAATGCAAAACAGGCGAGCATGGATGCTATCCAAGTCGATCGCTGTTTAATCTCTTTTTTTAAGTTGGCCATCTCTTAACCTTTCCATTATTTTTTATTTAATCGACTTCTTTTAGCCACTCACAGCGGATATTAATATCCGACTGATTGGGCACATGGGCGGCACTACCAGTTTCAAATACAAACGAATGTATCCCCGACATCTCTATTTCAAGATGCACGGTTGCCGATACCCAGTACATTTTACGCAACAAGTTCTCAAACTGCTCAAGCCAGTATTTCCACTCATGCTCTACCCCCTGAAGGAGGCGCCGAAATGCATGACTTCGGTACTTAAATTAATATTTTCCGTGACACTGACTGGCAGCACAAAAATCTCTCGCTTGACCAGCGTCCAGGATTCAACCGAGGGTAATGCCAGCATGGCTTAGCGATTACTGCGCCTGCGCCCACCAATATCTACCAGTACGACATGTTTGATACAGCCATAGACCACTGACTCAGATTGAATGTCCATATTCGATTTCCTGTTATCCTAAGGTTTCTAAAAACGCCATAAATCCAGCTTCATCCAGCACTGGAATATCTAAAGACTGAGCCCTGGTCAGTTTGGAGCCGGCACCCGGCCCGGCCACTACCTGTGAGGTCTTGGCCGACACACTACCCGCAACTTTGGCACCTAATGCCTGAAGCCGATCTTTAGCTTCGGCGCGGCTCATGATTTCCATTCCACCCGTAAGCACCCAAGTTTGACCCTTTAATGGTTGAGACGCCTGAGCGTTCTGATCTATATCGGCCCAGCGCACACCTGCCTCGCGCAGCGCCTGAGTAATAGATAGATTATCCGGATTGTGGAAAAAATTAACAATATGCTTGGCCACTACAGGACCAATATCATCGACCTCTAGTAGCTGTTCTCCATCAGCTGCAATAACGGCCTCCAGTGAACCAAAATTATTCGCCAGCGTTTGCGCTGTCGCCTCTCCCACTTCACGAATGCCCAGCGAATACAAAAACTTGGCCAGCGTGGTTTCTTTGCTGGCATCAATGGCCGCGGTTAAGTTACTGGCAGATTTATCCGCCATTCGTTCGAGACCGATTAACTGCTCAACCTTTAGTTCATAGAGGTCGGCAACCGAATAAATCGAACCCACATCAACTAAAAGCTCCACTAGCTTGTCACCGAGGCCATCTATATCCATGGCTTTACGTGAGGCAAAATGTTTTATCGCCTCTTTAATCTGTGCGCCACAAAATAGCCCGCCGGTGCAGCGCGCAACTGCTTCGCCTTCGGCGCGTTTGACCGAAGACTGGCATACTGGGCAACGCTCGGGAAAGATTATGGCCTGAGCTTCAGCTGGCCGTTTTTCTAATACCACTTTGGCAATCTGCGGAATCACATCACCAGCACGACGAATGATGACCGTATCACCAATACAGACACCCAGACGTTTAATCTCGTCACCATTATGCAATGTGGCATTACTGACTGTCACGCCACCAACAAACACTGGCTCCAGTCGCGCTACAGGGGTAATCGCACCGGTGCGGCCGACCTGAAATTCTACATCCAACAGTTGGGTCATTTCTTCCTGTGCTGGAAACTTGCGCGCTATCGCCCAGCGCGGCGCCTTGGCCACAAAACCCAAACGCTGCTGCAGGGCTAGATCATTGACTTTGTAGACAATACCGTCGATATCGTAACTCAGTTGATCACGGCGCTCGGCCATGGTGCGATAATAGTCTTCACAGGCGGCGATACCAATCACAGCCTGTACATGCTCATTAATTTTAAAACCCCAGTGGCCCAGCGCTTCGAGCATATGAGTATGGCTGTCTGGTGTAACCTCAGCCTCAAACTGGCCCACTGAGTAGGCACACATCTCTAGTGGTCGGCTGGCAGTTATCTTAGAATCTAGCTGACGCAGGCTTCCCGCCGCGGCATTGCGAGGATTAACAAAGGGTTTTTCGCCTGCTGCAATAGCTTTGGCATTCAACGCATCAAAGCCGGGACGCGGCAAATAAATCTCACCACGCACTTCCAATAACTCTGGTATATTTTCACCGTTAAGCTTGAGCGGAATACTATTAATGGTACGCACATTGGCAGTAATATCTTCACCCACAGAGCCGTCACCACGAGTGGCGCCACGCACCAGAAGTCCATTTTCATAGAGCAGACTGACTGCAACACCATCGAGTTTTGGCTCACAGGCAAATTCTATTTCCATCGGGTTTTTAAGTGCCGCATAATTTAGACGGTCTTTGATTCTGCGATCAAAATCTTCGAGTTCGGTATCAGTAAAGGCATTATCCAGAGACAACATGGCCACTGTATGGCGCACCTGAGTAAAAGCATCCAACGCCTGACCGCCCACTCGCTGACTGGGCGAGTCATCACGCAATAGGATTGGGTACTCTTGTTCAAGCGCCTGTAGCTGACGCATTTGACGATCGTATTCGCTGTCCGGAACCGAGGGATCGTCCAGAACGTAGTAGCGGTGATTATGCTGGTGTAACTCATCTTTGACACGTTCATACTCCCTTAGAACGTGCTCTGGAATGTTTTCCATATTGTCGCCGTGGTAATTCAGCTACTCTGGTCGCGTCGAAATGACACATCCCGCGCGCGCTGCCGGTAGTGATCAATGGTTTGTCGCGTCATTGAGCTGCGCGATTCGTCCATTACATTTAGTTGCAAGCTGGCAACTATACTGTCTATAGCCTCCATCATAATATTGAAGGCAGAGACTGGATCTTCTATATCATCCAACGCCATAAATAATGTCACGCCAGGCACCTCAAGGTCACCCATGGTATTGAGGTCAAACGTACCCGGGTTAACCAAATTAGCCATACTAAAAAGTACTGGGCCTGAACCATCGTCGTTAAGATGACGATGAAAAATTTTCATCGCGCCATACCGCAAACCAACCCCGAGAATGGCATCTAGCAATTGCTGACCAGCAACTGTTTCACCTTTGTTCGCCATCAAATGAATGACCAAAACTTCTTGCGGCTGGTCATTATTATCGTCTTTAACGGACTGCTGGGGCTGAGCCTGTTCAGTTCCTAACTTCCGCTGCCGCTCATAAATTGAGTTGTCTAGATCAAAAGTTTCTTGCTCTGGCTCACGATCAAAACCAAAACCGCCAGCACGGCGCAAGCTATCTTCCACCTGCTGGATATCACCATCGTCGCGGATACCCACTACACGAGATCGCCCGGAGGGAAACTCACTGGTCTCTAATTGATCTAAGTCTTCAGTACTCAGATCCTGAGCTGTTGCTTTTTGAAGTTTCCGCGATGACATTTGCAAGTTTTCATAGCGATTGCGTTTTATACGGCGAGCACCATCAAGGATGATGGCTATGACAACCAATACACCGACAACAATAAGCACTTCACGGGGACCAAGAAAATCCATACTAATAGCTTGCTCAATAATTCAAGGGCATCAAAATCAGGCGTCAGCCAATTCAGCAGCCTGATTAACATCTACTGTTACCAATCTGGAAACACCGGGCTCATGCATGGTCACACCCATCAACTGATTCGCCGCTTCCATGGAAATCTTATTGTGGGTGATAAAGATAAACTGCACCTCAGATGACATCTCTTTAACCATGGCAGCATAGCGGCCCACGTTGGCATCATCCAGCGGTGCATCAACCTCATCGAGCATACAAAACGGTGCTGGATTAAGCTTAAATATAGCAAATACCATGGCTATTGCCGTCATAGCTTTCTCACCACCCGACAGCAGATGGATCGAAGCATTTTTCTTACCTGGTGGTCGCGCCATCAGGGTGACACCAGTATCCAGAAGATCATCACCAGTCATTTCCAAATAGGCATGGCCACCGCCAAACAACTTTGGAAATAGCGCTTGCAGATGACCGTTAACCAAATCAAAGGTCTCTTTAAATCTGGTACGAGTTTCGCGGTCAATTTTCTGGATGGCATTTTGCAATGTCGTCAGCGCTTCTTCCAGCTCAGCATTTTGCTGATCAAGATAGTCTTTGCGCTCAGACTCAATTTTATACTCATCAATGGCAGCCAAATTAATTGGCCCAAGGCGTTGAATACGATTACCAATTAACTGCAGCTGCTCTTCCCAATCGACCAGCTCGGCGTCGTCTGCAAGACTCTCAAGTAAGGTAGGCAGATCCGCCTCTTTCTCAGCAATCTGCTCTTCAATGGTACGGCTCAGGGTACTGACTTCCTGGGCAGAAATACGCTGCTGCTCGAGCTTGCCGCGCACTGCCTGCACTTCTAGCTCTAACTCGCCGCGACGTTTTTCCTGCTCGCGCATCTGGTGTTCAACGGACTCAACGGCAGCCCTGGCCTCACCCAACTCTGTTTCAACAAGCAGGCGCGCTTCAAGCTGGGCCTCAAGTTCTACCTTGTGACCCTCGGTGGGGTCTTCTTTAATATTGAAGGCTTCGCGCAGCTGCTGGCGTCGCTCTTGTAGACGTTCCACCTGAGTCTCTAAACGGCCAACACCCTCGCGGATAGAGTTCAGCTGTGTCGTCAAAGAGCCCTCACGCATGGCCAGCTCTTGGCGTCGATCACGATCATGGCGCGCAGTCTGGCGCACCTCATCAAGTTCGGAACGACAGATATCACGCTGCTTCATCAGCTCTTCACGCTGCACCGTATCTGCTTCCATCTTTTCGATAGATTCTTGCAGTATCACCCGCGCCTTAGCTAGGTTTTCCTGTTCGCCCTTGGTTTGCTGCTGTACCTCAGTGAGTTCAGTTTCGGCACGCTCTTTACGCGCTTTATACTGCTCTATTTGCACCTCAAAACCGCTCAGTTTAGAGCGCAGGTCAGCATAACTATTCTGCTGCTGGGCAACATTGCCCGCTATCTCCTGACGCGTAGCTTCAAGGCTGCGCAGGCGCTGTTCATTACCCTGACGAATATCTTCAAGCTCAATAACTTTTTCGTTTAGCTCGATGGTCTCTTGGCCGATGGCTTCCAACTCTTGCTTGCGCTTCAACACCCCAGCAGTGGCATCTTTATCTCGCGCCACACGCAACCAGTTACTTCCCAACCAAATACCTTCGCGGGTCACCACCGACTCGATTGCTGACAATGTAGGCTGCAGCTTCAATGCGTCGGCTAGACTCTCTGCCGCATACACATTGGCCATCAGTGTCTGGGCAGAATCGCCTTGGACTAGGCCACTTAGCAACTGACCTTTGCTGCCGGATGCAGCAGCTCCAGACGCCTTACCAATCAATAGTAATTCGCCCTTTTTAAAATCATCTAGCAGACCTATGTTGCTAGCGATATCATCTACTGCAATCGCCTGTAAGTAACTGCCCAATACAGTTTCTGCAGCAATATCCCAACCATCGGCCGGGACTACTGAGTCCGCGAGTCGAGGATGGTTACCCAGACCTTTGGCGGCCAACCACTGCTTCTCAGCATCATCACCCATAGCAGCTTGCTGCAGGGCCTCGAGTGACGCCTGACGGCCTTTTAATGTTTGCTGACGGCTCCGTGCCTCATCATGTTCTGCGGCAGCGACTTTTTCTTGGCCGCGCAGAGTTTCAATCTCTTGAGCATTATCAATGCGCTGTTTATCAATTGACTCACGTGCCGTCTTCGCTTCGACGAGCATATCCTGAATCAGAGCCATCTCTTCTTCGGCCGGACTGGCTTGGAAGCTACTGGCTTCCGTCGACAGTGCCTGCTGACGCTCGGTGAGCCGGCGCAGCAGTTGTTCCAAATGCTGAATGCGAGACTGCTGAACCTCGGCCTGTTGTCTGGGGCTAGCTGATTTCTGGTTAAACTCATCCCAGGCTTGCTGCCAGTTTTGCATCGCCAGCTCTGCAGCCTGCAATGCTTCAGAGGAAATAGCTTCTGCTTTGCTAGCCTCCTCCAGAGCTGGAGCCAGCTCATTAAATTCAGCATCCCAACCAGCGGCTTTTTGACGGTCGGTGTTGAGATGTTCTTCGGCTTCGGTGAAGTTGCGCTCGGTCTGTTCCAGATCTTTGTGCAGCTCTTGCGCGCGCTGTTGCGCATGCTCAATAGCCTGCTCGATGCGGGCAACATCGCCGCCAATTTTATAGAACCGCGCCTGTACCTCATTGAACGCATCACTGTGGTCGGTAAACTGGGTGCGCAATTTTTCAATACTGGTGTCGCATGCGCTCCGCTGGGTAATTATTTTTTCTAGATCGACTTCAAAACCACCAATAACCTGCTTTTGCTCGGAGGCAGACTTATCGTAGCCACGCCATTTAAGCGCAAGTAATTCGGCAGAGACTTGGCGTTCATCTTTTTTGTATTCAGCGTATTTTTCAGCGGACTTGGCCTGACGCTCAAGGCGACCTAACTGGCGCCCCAGCTCATCGCGAATATCAGTGAGTCGCTCAAGGTTCTCCATGGTGCGACGAATACGGCCTTCAGTGTCACGGCGGCGCTCTTTATATTTTGAAATGCCTGCAGCTTCTTCAATATAGATACGCAGTTCATCGGGCTTAGCTTCAATTAGGCGCGAGATCATGCCCTGCTCAATAATCGCGTAACTACGCGGCCCAAGACCGGTGCCGAGGAAAATATCTGTGATATCACGACGGCGACATTTGCTGCCATTGAGGTAGTAATTAGACTGTCCATCGCGCGTTACTTTGCGCTTGATGCCAATTTCGCTATAGGCAGCGTATTCGCCAACAATGGTGCCATCAGTATTGTCGAAAATAAGTTCAATCGACGCCTGACCCACAGGCTTGCGTCCACCTGAACCGTTAAAAATAACGTCGGTCATGGACTCGCCACGCAGATTTTTGGCCGAGCTCTCGCCCATTACCCAGCGCACGGCATCAATAATATTCGACTTGCCGCAGCCATTGGGGCCGACTACAGCACAAAGATTACTGGGGAAGTGCACATTGGTAGGGTCCACAAAGGATTTGAACCCAGCTAATTTGATCGATTTAAGCCGCATGTTTAGTCATTTCTAGTCGTGTTCGGTCCAGTCCATTGGCCGCAGGATTGCTTATCGTTAGGCTCAGAATTCTACACGCTCTGCGCGCTTCAGTCACTACACAGCTAAGGTCTTTGGCGGTTAATATTTAGCCTGACTGATGCTTTGGCCGAAGACAGTTCAAAGGCGTCAGAGAGCGCCTCCCAATCCCCAGACTCTGGAGTGGCAGAACCGGTTGTCGATAGCCGTGCAACGAGGCGAATACGGCTGGCACTAGATAGGTTTTGACTGGCCATCAAGGCATCTTTATCACTCAGGGTTATATTTATAGGCAGATCACCAGCGCGCAGCTTGCGGGCAGCCAGCGGCATAGGTGGCCCACTTTCGCGAATCGCCGCAACAAATACGAGCTGGTCCGGCGTAAAGGAAATATCTGGGCTGATACTAACGACTATCTTTACCTGAGTGGCAGATATCGGCTGCGCTGCCGAATCATCTAAAGCATTTAGTACCTGATTGACCCGATCAATACCTGCCTGCAATGCCTGCCAAGTCGGACTTGCAGGATCGAGACCCTGTCGCGCGCCCTCCCAATAGGTGATCGCAAGCTGGTATTGGCTGTTCTCAAAGGCCTGAATTCCTTTTAAACCAAGCACGGCTGAATTGCTCGAATCAGCGGCAAATGCTCGATCCAGAGCACTGGTCACGCGCTCGGAAAAGCGGCTGCCATCCACTAAAAACAAGGCCTCAGCATACTGCGCTAACAGAAAACTATCGTTCGGCTCAACCTCAATGGCTGAGGCAAAATAATCACTTGCGGCCAATAAATCGCCCTTGGCAATCGCGGATTGTGCCAGCATGGCCCAGTAGTAAATATTATCAGGTCGCTGTTGCACGCGCTTTTCAATTGCAGCGGTTAACTCTGAACTCCAGGCCGCGGCAAGCTCATCAGTAGTCTGCTCGGCACCGAGACTCATGAGATACTGAATATGCTCATCTTGCTCAGCACCTAATTTCTGGTAGCTGTAAAAAGTGGCCGACGACATCAACAGCAATAGTACCGGCACCAACCAAAGACCCTGCCTGATTACCGCAGATGTCTCGCTTGATTCAGCTTCAGTATTGCGCAGCAATAACTGCTGTGCATCTGCAACCAGCCGCTGGCATTCAGTCTGATCTATTTCTGACCTTTCCATCTGTTGCAGAAACTGAGCCTGTTGTTCCTTAAACAGACGAACATTGGCTTGCTGCCGAGTCGCAGAAACATTTTCATTGTCATTACTTTGACGCACTGCAAAGGGATAGAGGACAAATGCACTTGCCGCTAGAAGGAGCCATACAATTGTCAGGGTCATTGCTGGTTTTCCTCATCGTCAAGCAGCGCGGCCAAACGTTGCTGGTCAGCAGCGCTGGCACTGCTGGATGCGGTTACTAACGGTTTTTGGCGATTATGGCGCATCGCTATGAGCAGCCCCAACAGAAGAATCAGTGCCGGCGAACCCCAGAGTAACCAGGTGCTTTTATTAACTTCCGGACGGTATAAAATAAATTCCGAATAGCGCGATTTAAGATAGTCTTTAATCTGTTGATCAGTCATCTGCTGTTCTAGCATACGCTGAATTTCACGACGCAAATCTTGAGAAATCGGTGAGTTGGAGTCAGCCAAATTTTGGTTTTGACACTTGGGGCAACGCAGCTCCTCAACCAGTTGCTGAAAGCGCGGGCGCAGAGATTCGTCAGAAAACTCAACAACCTCCGTGGATGCAACGACTAACGAGGAAAGGAACAGGGTAAAAAGCGCCATCAATCTCATTGCTTAGCACCAGTTAACTGTTCATAGAGCCCACGAAACTCAGCGTTCCATACCCGCTCATCCACCACACCCACTCGGCGGTGGCGAATGATACCCTCGGCATCGACCAGATAGGTTTCCGGTGCGCCATAGACACCTAAATCTATACCCAGGCTACCCTGCGCATCGAAGATATTAAACTGGTAGGGGTTGCCGCGTTCAACTAACCAGGCCTTTGCACCGGGACGTTGATCTTTGTAGTTAAGGCCGACGATCTTAACGCCTTGTTGCGATAACTCATTAAGCATTGGATGCTCGATGCGACAGGCAAAGCACCAGGTCGCCCAGACATTAACCAGCAGAACATCACCTTTCAGATCCTGCTCAGTGAAAGTACTTTTCTCATTCTCAAGAGATGGCAAATTAAAGGCCGGAAAAGGTTCGCCAACTAGTGCAGAGGGCAATTCTGTCGGATCTTTATCCAGCCCCAGCAGCAACACTAGAGATAGACCTATAAACAGTGCCAATGGCACAAATAGCGCTAATCGATTCATATGCCAAGCGCCTCAGCCTGCGCCGCTTTGCTGACCACCGTCTTGCGGCGGCGATAGCGTTTATCAAATGCGGCCAGCAATCCACCCAGCGCGATCATTAGGCCACCGAGCCAGATACAGCGCACAAACGGTTTAACATAGACTCTTATCGCCCAGGCATCACCAGCCAGCGGTTCGCCCAGTGATACGTATAGATCGCGGCTTAACTTGCCATCGATAGCCGCCTCAGTCATAACCTGACCGCCAGCGCGATAGTTGCGCTTCTCGGGAAGCATGGTAGCAACTACTCTATCGCCAGACACAACCTCTATCTCACCGCGGTAAGCAACAAAATTTGGTCCCTGCACCTGCTTCAGGCTAACAAACTCAAACTGGTAACCAGATACTTCTACCCTGTCACCGGGCTCCATACGCACATCGCGCTGGGCATCATAGGCAGTGCTCAAACCAACGCCCAGAGCACAGACGGCAATACCTATATGAGCGCAAATCATGCCCCAGTAACTGCCTGTCAGACCGCTGAATTTAGAGAGTTTGCCCTCAGTTTTAAGCAGCAGATCCTCAATACTCATGGTAGTAACCCAGAGAGCCAAAAGCAGCGTAAACACCGCAATCCAAGAATACTCTTCGGCAAATAGAGGCAGTATCAGCGCCAGCACAACGCTAATAATTATCGGCCACAGGCCTTTGCGCAGCAGCATGCTGGCATCGGTTTTCTTCCAACGTGTAAAGCCTGCAAAGCCAAGGCAAACCATTAGTCCCGTCATCAGTGGAACAAAGAAGAAGTCAAAATAGGGAGGGCCAACGGAGATTTTACCCAGATCCAAAACATCGGCAAACAGAGGGTACAGGGTGCCAATCAGGATCATGACCATAGAACTGACTAGTAAAATATTATTGATCAATAATAGGTTTTCACGAGACCAGCCACTGTACTCAACGTTCGTCTGCATTGCCGGCCCACGCAGCGCAAACAACAGCAATGAGCCGCCAATCACAACGGCTAAAAAGGCCAGAATAAAAATACCGCGTTCGGGATCACTAGCGAAAGCATGTACTGAGGTAAGAATGCCGGAGCGTACCAAGAAGGTGCCCAGCAAACTTAGCGAGAAAGTAAAAATCGCCAGCAGTAAAGTCCAGCTGCGAAACACACCACGCTTTTCAGTGGCAGAAATACTGTGTACCAGCGCAGTGCCGACCAACCAGGGCATAAAGGAAGCATTCTCTACAGGATCCCAGAACCACCAGCCGCCCCATCCTAATTCATAGTATGCCCACCAGCTACCCAGCGTTATTCCTATGGTGAGAAACACCCAGGCAGTGTTAATCCAGGGCCGTACCCAGCGCGACCAGGCACTGTCGAATTGCCCCCCAAGCAGGGCGGCAATAGCAAAGGCGAAAGGAACTGAAAAGCCGACATACCCCATATATAGCATTGGCGGATGCACTATTAGGCCAAAATCCTGAAGTAGCGGATTAAGGTCGCCGCCCTCAACAGGCGAGACCGGCAAAATACGCTCAAAAGGGTTTGATGTCAGCAGCAAGAACAATGCAAAGCCAACTGAGATACCGCCTAACACTGATAGCACTCGAGAGGACAACACCAGGGGCAACTCGCGACTAAATAGCGCCACTGCCGCCGACCAACCGGCCAAAATTAATGCCCAGAGTAACAGCGAGCCCTCATGGGCTCCCCATACAGCACTGACTTTGAACTGCACAGGTAAAAGGCTGTTGGAATTATTGGCCACATAGGCCAGAGAGAAATCGTCCTGTAAAAATGCATTGGTCAAACAGGCAAATGATACCGCCATCAGCACAAACTGACCCAACGCTAATGAACGGCCCAGTCGCATCCAACTTATATAGCCGGCATATGACCCCACCATAGGCGTCACCATTTGAGCCACAGCTAAACACAGGGCAACTATGAGTGACGCATGACCTAATTCAGCCGTCATTGAGCACCCGACTTCTGAGTTTGTTTATATTCCTGCTTGCGCTGATAAGCCTCATTCATTGCATCGGCGACCTCTGGTGGCGTGTACTTCTCATCGTGCTTGGCCAACACCTCGGTGGCCTGTAGCACCAGATTTTCATCTATCATGCCTGCTGCAATAGCAGCTTCGCCCTCATCAAACAGATCGGGCAAAATGCCACTGTGCTGGATAACCAGCATAGAGGCGCCATCGGTCACTGCAAACTGCACATCGAGGGAATCGGGAGAGCGCTGCACACTGCCCTCAACCACCATACCACCGGCGCGAATATGCACCCCCTGAGGCGCTTCACCCGCTGCAATCTGTGATGGGGTGTAAAAATAATTAGCATTCTGACCGAGCATATAAACCACTAAGCCCACCACCACTGTGGCAGCCACAACAATCAAAATAACAAACTGCAGACGCTGTTTACGCAGTGGATGCATCATGCTTCTCCATTGGAATTAGTAAGTCGGGCGATATCACGCGCCACGTTTTTCTGCGCCGCTTTGCTATCAGCCAGTGGTTTAAAAATAAGCCAGAACATCACCGCCAGTGACACCAGTACAGCGGTCCAAACGAAGGGACCATGACCGTCCATCACGAGCAGTTGCCCTAGGTTTTCAAACTGAAAACTCATCAATGCTGCCCTCCCATTACCAGCTCTTTCACCCATGTGCTATTGCGTTCACGACGCAATATCTCAGCACGGGTAAATAAAAATAATGCCACCGTATAAAAACAATAGAAGCCCAAAATCATCACCAGCAACGGCTGAAACATATCCGGATGCATACTAGGTGCTGAGGTTAATTTGATGGTTGCTGGCTGATGCAAGGTATACCACCAGTCGACCGACTTATAAATAATTGGAATATTTACCGTACCCACCAACGCCAAAATAGCGCTGGCTCTATTGCCGGCCTCATTGCTATGAAATGCATATTGCAGCGCCAGCACCCCCAGATAGAGAAAAAGTAGTATCAGCATAGAGGTAACACGGGCATCCCAGACCCAGTAAGTGCCCCAGGTAGGCTTGCCCCAAATAGCACCAGTAAATAAGGCTAAAAAGGTCAATACTGCACCTATAGGGGCAGCAGATTTCATTACCATATAGGACAGTTTCATCTTCCAGATCAAACCAATGGCACCGGCGATGGCCATGATGTAGTACCCAGCCAAGGCTAGAAATGAGGCTGGCACATGCAGATAAATAATACGAAAACTATTGCCCTGCTTGGCATCCTGAGGCGCAAAACCCAGCCCCCAGACTAAGCCAGTACTCAATAGAGCCAGCGCTAGTAGGCTAAGCCAGGGCAACCAGCGCCCTGTGGTCTGATAAAACCAGCGCGGCGAACCAAGGCGGTGAAACCACTGCCAGCTGGGGGACCAATTTGTTAGCCAATTCATATTTCTCGTCTCTTCATAGGATGCAGATAATCTAATTAATACTCGTTAGCCGAAGCCCACCAGCCGCAGCGAGGGGGCACAGGGCAATGGCTGCCGCCAGCATGGCACCCAAAATGGCCAGCGGACCAGACCAGGCAAAGCCGTCAATTGCGCTTTGCACTGTCGCGCTGCCAAATATAATCACTGGCATATACAGAGGCATCACCAACAGTGACAGCAAAAGCCCTCCTTTGCGCAGCGAGACAGTTAACGCCGCGCCCACTGCACCAATTAAACTCAAACAGCCAGTACCTAGTGCCAAGCTGGCAACCATTGGCAAATAGCCCTCATCGGGCAATGACAGCATGACACCCAGTATAGGTGACGCCAAAGTCAACGGCAGCCCAGTCACCATCCAATGTGCAGTGATTTTCCCCAATAATGGCATGGCCAACATTTGCGGGCTGATTAAAAGCTGCTCCAATGACCCATCCTGATAATCACTCGCAAATAAGCCATCGGTGGACAGCAATGTTGCCAGCAGCGCCATTACCCAGATAATGCCGGGCGCGATCTCGGCTAAGCGCGCGGACTCCGGTGTAATGCCCAGCGGTACCAAGGTGGAAACCATGATAAAAAAGACCAATGGGCTAGCGGCTTCACCACGACGCCTGAGTGCCAATAACAAATCGCGACGTAAATAATCCGAAAAGCCACTAGACATTAAAGGCCTCCCTGATCGGCATGGGGTTCGATGCTATATTTACGCACGCCATCAATCGCCAGATCTTGGTGTGTGGAGAGCACAACGGCCCCTCCCCGTCGAATGTGATCGCGCATGCAGTTCTCAAGAAAACTAACGCCCTGTTTATCGATGGCCGTAAAGGGTTCATCCAGATACCACAGCTTGGCATTAGTCATTAGCAATCGTGCCAGAGCAACGCGCCGATGCTGACCTGCTGACAGGTTGTAACAGGGTATATCAGCGTAACCGGCGAGCCCAACTGCGGCCAGAGCATCCTGCGCAGAATTACTGCAATCCGCGGCCATCCAGCACAAGTTCTCTTCTGCCGTCAGGGTCATTTTGACTCCGGGCTGGTGCCCCAAATAAAGGATATCGGAGAGATATTCGTAGCGGCATAGATCAATTGCCTGATCTGCATAGCGGATATTGCCAGATGTTGGCAGCAAGGCGGTGGTAAGCAATCGCATCAATGTTGTTTTACCGCTGCCATTTGGGCCTTCAATCTGGACAATTTCACCCCGACCAACCCTAAAGTCGATTTGCTCGAAGACATTGCAATCATCGCGTTCAAAGAGAAGGCGTTCAACTATGAGAAGGGGTGTATTGGGCAACAGAGTTATCCGAGGCTAATTTCGCTCGGTATTATGCCAAAGATAAGGATTCAAATGTTGAGTTTAGAACAATTAGTTAACGCCGTGGCAGAGGCTTAGATTTTTAGTCCAAGTCATCATCGAACTCATACTCTTGCATTTGTTTTTTTACTCGCGCCTCTTCAAGCTTTAACTCTAGGCGGCGCCTAACGTCCAAGCTCAATTGCGCTTGCTGCTTGTCCGATAGAGACTCCGTTATCTCTAGTTCTCCGCGCGGGTCTTCTGTTCCTTCGATATCCCCATCTAACTCTTCTACGTCACCTAGATCGTCAGCCATTAAAAACCTCGCGCTGAAAGTTGAGACCGCCACAAAAGACCGGCAATTACAGCGCGAAAATAATTCTAAAAGCCTCTTCCGTCAAGCAATAAAATGGCTGTCTTTTTATTCCTCTTTAGTCATAGGCTCATCCGTTATGCCCCAGTAATCAGAGTCGATAGACTGCCTAAATATGCGGCGTAGGGAAACTATTTGCCAATTGCCAGTCAAAAGCATACTTTAGCCAATAAAAATAACCTTTGTCACAAGTGGAGATTGCCGTGCCAGCCCTCAATTTGCCATCAAAATTAGTCATACTTTGCCTCTCTTTCCTGAGCATTACCTCTATCAACATTTATGCCGAGGAAGATACGGCGACCTTAGCTGGCGGTTGCTTTTGGTGTATGGAAAGTGACTTTGAAAAAGTTGATGGTGTCTTATCGGTGGTATCGGGCTATACCGGCGGAAGTTCGAGCAACCCCAGCTACAAGCAGGTATCAACAGGCAATACGGGCCATACCGAAGCGGTGCAAATAACCTTCGACAATACCAGAATCAGCTTTGATCAGCTGCTTGAGCACTTTTGGGTGAATATTGATCCCGAAGACGGTAACGGTCAGTTTTGTGATCGCGGTCTACAGTATCGGAGTGAAGTTTTCTATCATGACGAGGCCCAAAAACAGGCTGCGCTAGTATCATTAGACAAGCTTATTGCCAGTGGCAAACTCAATGTTTCTGTCGCAACAGAAATCACCATGGCGACGGACTTTTATATCGCAGAGGAGTACCACCAGAACTATTACAAAAAGAATCCCACACGCTACAACTATTATCGCTGGAGCTGTGGTCGAGATAAACGCCTTAAGCAACTTTGGGGCACTGAAGACTAAGAGTCTAGTACACCACCAGCATAGCCGCCTTGAGGTGATGCAGTACTCTTTCTGAGATATTACCTATAAATTTGCCCGCCAGAGCGCGATGGGCGGCACTGCCGACAACCAATAAGCCATGATCGCTCACTGCATCAATCAACTCCAGAGTCACCGCACCAGAGCGCACCTCAGCACTCCTGCGCATTGAGCAACCATAGAGGGCAATTGGTCTGCCTCAATAGGGCCAGTCTTCAGGCGTGCGCAACACTTCAGATAACCAAGACTGCTTACCCGCCAATTTAATAACTAGATCTGCCTCTATATTGGCCGCCTCTTGCAATACAGACTCATACCAGCACTTCCCCCAAACCATATTGGATGGAAAACGATCAGAAATTTATCGGTGAGCACGCGCAACTTGGTCTCGGCATCATCAAGGATCGCTTGCTTGGCCTCTGAATAGTTATCAGACCCGACACACTTAGAGGAAGTTGAAATAATCAACTTCCTCTAAGTGTCTGATCTGGACCAACCCTACATCGAAACCCAAACACGTATTGAGGTAGTAACCGCCCCGCTTTACAATACCCAAAACCATTGGAATTTGGCATGAAAATCTACCGAGTCGGCGGCGCCGTTCGCGACAAATTACTCGACTACCCGAGCATTGAAAATGACTGGGTAGTAGTGGGCAGCTCCCCTCAAGAGATGCTCGAGTTAGGCTACCAGCCTGTGGGACAGGATTTTCCCGTTTTTATAGACACCCAGTCAGGCGAGGAATATGCTCTGGCCAGAACCGAGCGAAAATCTGGACATGGCTATCAGGGGTTTGCTTTTCACACCGCGCCAGATGTTAGCCTCGAAGATGACTTAATCCGCCGCGATCTTACTATTAATGCCATGGCCGAAGATGATGACGGCAGTATCATTGATCCCCATGGCGGCCAGCAGGATCTATCTAATAAAATACTGCGCCATGTTTCCAATGCCTTCACCGAAGACCCTATGCGAGTTCTTAGGGTTGCGCGTTTTGCCGCACGTTACCATCATCTTGGTTTTAGCATAGCAGCGGAAACGCTGAGCCTGATGTCGACAATTTCAGCCAGTGGCGAATTACAGCATCTGGTTGCAGAGCGAGTATGGAAAGAAACCGACCGCGCCCTGTGCGAGCGCTCTCCCGATATTTATATTCAAGTATTGCGTGACTGCGGTGCCTTAGCCGTGCTTTTTCCTGAAGTTGAGAAGCTATTTGGCGTCGCTCAGCGCGCCGATTACCATCCGGAAATTGATACCGGCATTCACACGTTGATGTCACTGCAACAGGCCGCACGTCTTTCGGACAATTCACCTATTCGTTTTTCAGTACTGGTTCATGATCTCGGCAAAGGCATTACGCCTTACCACATTCTGCCCAGCCATTCAGGCCATGAAGCACGAGGCCTACCGCTGGTAAAAGACGTGTGCGACAGGCTTAAAGTACCCAATGATCACCGTCAGCTGGCCATGGTAGTGACCGAGTTTCACCTGCTCTGCCATAAAGCCTTTGAGCTAAAACCAGAAACTATACTGAAGTTGCTCAAAGCTATTGGCGCCTTGAAATCTAGCAGCAGATTGGAAGATTTTTTAACTTGCTGTGAAGCAGATGCGCGAGGTAGAACTGGGTTCGAAGATCGACATTACCCCTCTTCTGCGTATCTACGAGGAGCTCGCGAATGCGTGATCAAGACAGATATTGCCGACTTAGTCGAAGCTGGTGTTAGCGGTGCCGAGATCGGCAAGCAACTAAGCATGCGCCAAACAGCGGCACTCACAGAATTCAAAGCCCATTATTCGGAATAATTTATGAACCAGAAGAACCAGCCGCCTGTCGTTTTAATTACCGGTGCAGCACGTCGTATAGGTGCTGTGATGGCGCGTATTTTTCACAGTCATGGTTATAAGGTCATTGTTCACTACAACAATTCAGCCGCGGCCGCCGATAAACTTTGCGAAGACTTAAATTTTCAGCGTGAAGACAGCTGTCTACTGGTGCAGGCAGACCTTAATGATATGGCTGGCTTGCAGCAAATTGCCAACCTGGTCAGCTCTATAGGCGGGTTGGATGTACTGATTAACAATGCCTCTAGCTTTTACCCCACGCCGCTAGAAAACTGCGATGACAAGCAGTGGAATGATCTGATTAACAGCAATCTTAAAGGCCCATTTTTTATCGCCCAAAAGCTGGCGCCAATGCTTATTGAGTCGAAGGGCTCAATCATTAATATTTCCGATATGCATGCGCGACAGGCGCTGCAGAGTCACCCCATCTATACCATTGCTAAAGCCGGCAATATTGCTATGACTAAATCACTGGCTAAAGAGTTAGGCCCCCACGTGCGCGTTAATAGCGTCGCTCCCGGCGCCATACTGTGGCCAGAACATGAATCAGATGATGAAGTAAAACAGAACTCTGTGTTGAGCAAAGTGCCCATGGGACGACTGGGTACAGAGCAGGACATTGCTCAGACGGCTTACTTTTTGGCCGTTGAAGCTACCTACATGACCGGACAAACCATTGCGGTTGATGGCGGCAGCTCTAATAGCCTCTAGCAAAGAAATCTGGCTCTAGCTGCCTTCAATGGGCAGCAAGGTGATTGCAACGCGCCGATTTAACTGCTTGCCCGCAGAATTACCATTACTGGCAATCGGTTGGCGCTCACCAAAACCGGTAGCCTCTAACCGATCTCCCAAGAAACCCTTGGATCGCAGGTAACCAGATACTGATAAAGCTCGTTGCTGCAAAAGGCCCATATTAAAACCCTCGTCACCGTCGCTGTCAGTATGTCCTGCAACAACCACTAATGTTTTATCGTATTCAGCAATAACCAATGCTACAGAATCGAGCACTGGATAAAACAGAGCACTGATATCCGCGCTATTGCTGGCAAAGGTAATATTGCCCGGCATAATCAGATTGACATTGTCACCCACACGCTCGACGCTTACGCCAGTGCTGCGCAGCTGTTGGCGCAACTTGGCTTCCTGCGCGTCCATATAAAAGCCAATACCGCCACCAATGGCTGCACCACCTCCCGCCGCTGCGAGAATACGCTGATTGCGCTTGCGACTGCCTTCATCTTTATTATCCAGATAGGCAATAACCGCACCCACACCGGCACCAATAGCCGTTTTGGTAGTTTCTTGTTCGCCAGTATAGGAGTCAAAAGTGGTAGAGGCCTGCAACAGCAGGAGAGCGCTCATAGAACTTAGGCCAAGCAGAGATTTTTTCATTGTTACTCCTTTTAAATCGTTATGTGGGCATCATTGCCAAATCTGACGATGCTGGGATCGACAAAATGAGTATAGACCGGCGCAGCCAATACCTGACGTAAAAACAGTACTTGGGGATTTTTGTGAGCGATTGCCCGCAGAGGTTTTTAACAGAAGATACTAGTTAGCCCTGGTTAAATTTTCATCACGCCAGATAAATGCAACAGGCCAGAGTTTCTGTTTATTTTTATCATAGTCTGCCCAGTGTTGAGCATAGGTCTGCCCAGTTACCGGATGCTGTCTATGTGGGGCAATTTCAGCCAGAGGTAAAAGTACAAAGGCATTTTTAAGTACCTCATCTCTGGGCAGCTTAATGCCATTGATCTCAGCGACCACGTCATCGACGGTCAAAATATCAATATCCAGGCTTCTGGCACCAAACTTTGGCGCACTGCGATCGCGGCCATTTTGGTCTTCAATGGCTTTTAGACTTTTTGAAACTTCACCAACGGCCATCCCAGTGTTGATGCCCACGACCAGATTGTAGAAATTGTCACCGGCAAACCCAACCGACTCACTTTCGTAGACCGAGGAAATTGTTAGCTCACCAAAATATTCTGCCAGAGCGTCAAGCGCCGCATTGATGTGTCGTTGACGCCCAATATTGCTACCAAGGCTCAGGTAGATAAGTGCCACTAGGTTCGCTCTCCTCGCTCAATAATGATACCCACATCCTGAGAACCTCTTAGGGCTCCAGGCTTACTGACACGCAGCTTTAACCAGGGCACAGAAAACTCATTAGTGACTATATTGGCCACTTCTTCGGCCATACGCTCAACCAGCAAAAACTCCGCCTCTTCAATAAATGCAATTAGTCGCTTCGCTATGGATTTATAGTTCAGTGCATACTGAATATCGTCTGTTTCAGCGGCCTTACGAATATCATGGGCCATTTCCAGATCCAGGCTCACCGTCTGCTTAACTTCGCGTTCCCAGTCATAGATACCAATAATGGTTTCGATACGCAGGTCTCTTATATAAACAATATCCATCAATTCTTTTCCTATACCAAACTCGTCAACTGATCCAATGGCCATCGCGGTGTGGCACCGATCAATAATGGGTTTTTCTGTCCGGCTAACAAACGCTGACAACCTGCGTAGGCAATCATGGCGCCATTATCCGTACAAAATTCATGTCGTGCATAAAACACCTCGACGCCCTCTTTCCCAAGTACGACTTCGAGTTTATGGCGCAGCCGACTATTGGCCGACACGCCACCTGCGATCACCAGTGTTTTAATATTAGCCTGACGCACCGCACGAGTGCATTTGATCACCAGCGTATCGACTACGGCCTCCTGAAAACCCGCGCAGATGTCCAATATGGTCTGATCATCGGGCAGAACATCATCACCACGATTTTTATCAATCAAATTACGGGTAAAGGTTTTTAAGCCTGAAAAGCTAAAATCCAGACCGGGGCGATCGGTCATTGGACGTGGAAAACTAAATCGATCAATTTGCCCACGATCGGCCATCTCAGCCAATACCGGACCGCCAGGATAGTCTAAATCTAGCAATTTGGCGGTTTTATCGAAGGCTTCTCCTGCGGCATCATCAATAGATTCACCCATCAACTCATATTCACCAATACCTGTAACCGATACCAGCTGGGTGTGGCCACCGGATACCAACAGTGCCACAAAGGGAAACTGTGGCGGTTTTTCCTCAAGCATTGGAGCCAGTAAATGGCCTTCCATATGATGCACACCAATCACTGGAATTTCCAAGGCAAAACCCAATGCCGTGCCCAAAGCCCCCCCCACCATAAGCGCACCCATCAGGCCGGGACCTGCTGTGTAGGCGATACCATCAAGCTGACTTTTATCGACATTGGCCTCGACCAGCACCTTCTCCAGCATAGGTAAAATCTTCCGCACATGGTCTCTGGAGGCCAGCTCAGGTACCACACCGCCGTATTCTGCATGAAGTTTTACCTGCGAATAGAGCGTGTGCGCCACTAACCCCCGATCGCTGTCGTAAACAGCGAGTCCGGTTTCATCACAGGAGGTTTCAATTCCCAGTACTAGCATCTAAAACAGGCCTTGGTTGCAAAACTTTGGGGGTGTAACTTTAAACCCTCCGCGGCCCAGTGTGAACCGGTAGTTTTAAGGCGCCAAAAGAGCATTAAAAAGCACTCAAAAACCTTTGCATAGATCAGGTGATGTGTATAGACTACGCGCCCTTGAAGAGCTGACTACAGAAAGGCTGTACCAGCAGTTAATTTTCACTACAGGATTAAGCATTTATGCCAAGCGTTCGAATTAAAGAAAACGAGCCCTTTGACGTAGCACTACGTCGCTTTAAACGTTCATGCGAGAAAGCTGGAATTCTAGCCAAAGTTCGCAGCTGTGAGTTCTACGAGAAGCCTACGTGGGAACGCAAGCGTAAAGCGGCCGCCGCTGTTAAGCGCAACCAGAAAAAAGTATCTCGCGAATCACGCAAGTTTACTCGACTCTATTAAGAAAATCTGCAGCCAGAGTTTGTCTTAATGAGCTACAGCAAAGAGCGCCCAACCGGCGCTTTTTGTGTTTCTGGAATTCGGAAAGTTCGGATTCAAACAGCCCAATCCAATGGAGACCTGCCATGTCGATGAAAAAACAGATTAATGATGCGATGAAAGATGCCATGCGTGCTAAAGACAAGCCTCGTCTTGGCGCCATCCGCTTGATTCAAGCTGAGATTAAACGCATTGAAGTCGATGAGCGCATCGAAATAGATGATCCCCGCATACTGGCGATTCTCGACAAAATGGTTAAACAACGCCGCGACTCGATCAATCAATATGAAACCGCTGGACGCCAAGAGCTTGCCGATATTGAAATCGCAGAAATCAACGTAATCCAAGACTTCCTGCCAGCCGCGCTCAGCGATGCTGAAATCAGTGCCATGGTTGCAGCAGCTGTTGCTGAAACCGGAGCCTCCTCAATGGCCGATATGGGCAAGGTAATGGGTATCCTCAAACCACAGATTCAGGGCCGTGCAGATGGTGGTGCCGTCAGTGGGCTGGTAAAAGCGGCGCTAAATAGTTAAGCACGTTTATTTCCCCGCCGAAGGCGTTACACTGCTGTTCTTGAAAATTAATAACCTGTAGCGCCAATGGCTGGACTAATACCACAGACTTTTATTGATGACTTGCTCGACCGCGTCGATATCGTTGATGTGGTCAATTCCCGCGTACAGCTCAAAAAATCCGGCAAGAACTACAAAGCCTGCTGCCCCTTTCACGAAGAAAAAAGCCCTTCTTTCACCGTAGCCCAAGATAAGCAATTCTATTACTGCTTCGGCTGTGGCGCTGGCGGTAATGCACTGGGCTTTGTAATGGAATTCGATCGTCTCGATTTTATACCGGCAGTGGAGATGCTGGCCAAAAATGTTGGCCTGGAAATTCCTCGAGAAGCAGCACCAGATCGCGCAGTTAGCAAACAAAAAGATAGCCTGTATTCAATGCTGACAGAAGCCGATCGCTTCTTTCGTCAGCAGCTGCGTGTTAATCAAGCTGCAGGCTCAGCGGTAGAATACCTTAAGGGCCGTGGCCTAAGCGGCAAGATCGCTGCACAGTTTGGCGTCGGATACGCGCCCCCTGGCTGGGATAATCTGCTGAAAGCTGCAGGCACTGACCCCGCCAAAATAAAGCTTCTTGATGAGTCCGGCATGATTATCACCAAACCGGAGGAAAAAAAGCAGTATGACCGCTTCCGCCATCGTATTATGTTTCCAATCCGCGACCAGCGCGGCCGCACCATTGGCTTTGGCGGCCGAGTCCTCGATGACAGCACACCCAAATACCTAAACTCGCCCGAAACCCCTGTGTTCCATAAAGGTAGGGAGCTCTATGGCCTCTATGAGGCACGTCAGGCGTTAAAAGAAATTCCGCACCTTATTATGGTGGAGGGCTATATGGACGTTATCGCCCTCGCCCAATACGGCATTCACAATGCCGTGGCCACCCTGGGCACCGCCTTGACCGAAAGCCATCTGCAAAAGTTGTTTCGCTACACCTCTGAACTGATATTTTGCTTTGATGGTGACAAAGCTGGACGTCGTGCTGCAGCTCGCTCGCTGGATATTGCCCTACCTGAAATGAAAGATGGCGTCTCAGCCAAATTTCTATTTTTACCTGATGGTGAAGACCCAGATAGCATGGTGCGCAAGCTCGGCACCGACGACTTTCAAAAGCAAGTGGCCAATGCTCAGCCGCTGTCTGAATTCCTGTTTGAACAGCTTAGCGATGGTATTGATGCCAGTAATGCCGATGGCAAGGCAAGATTGAGTAAAGTCTGCGCACCGCAGATAAATCGTATTCCACAGGGGGTTTTTCGCCAACTGATGCTCGAAGAGCTATCCCGTCGCACTGGCATTTCAGCTGACAATCTGCGCATCTATGTCGCCAGCCACAAAGCCCCTCAACATCGCAGTGCAGCGCCGATAGAACAAAAGCCAACCAGCTTTCCCTCTGGGCCCAGCCCACAGCATTACGAGCATGACTATGAGCGTGACGAACAGCCACCGGAATATCAGCCAGGCAATGAGCATGAGCTGTTTCCGGATATTGGCGATACAAGAAGCACCAAAATTCGTCTGTCACCCATTAAATTCCTCACTGCCCTACTGCTTAACCATCCTGGATTAGCGGAGCATGCGGACGATATTGAGTTTCTCAAAATCGCCCCAGATGCCGATATGGCATTATTTTTGCGGGTCCTGAAAGTAGTGCAGGACAACCCTTCCTACAAGCCCTCACACATCTTTGCCTACTGGCTAGGCACCCATGGCAATGCACAGGAAACAAAGATTTTACAGGCTCTGGCGGCTACCGAACTGTACCATCCACCCGTAGGAACTGGGCGCGATGATCATCAAGAGTTCTGTGACACTCTCGAGCATGTCAGCCGCAGCGCCTTCGATGCTCTCCCGGCAGCCGATAAGGCTATTCATTTACTAGCCCAAAACACCCTCAATGAGCGAGAAATCAAGCAGTTACATAAAATCCGCATGCAGCTAGCCGATGATCCCCAGTCCAATGAGTTAAAAAACATGATAAAACAACGACTTGTAGTCTAAAGTTATAAAAATAACTTATGCCAAATAAACACCAAATTGTCAGGGACAACGGGGTTTTTATTCGATATAATTGCGCGCTATTTTTCGACCTCCCAACAAGTAAAATTGTCCTATGACCGAAAACATTCAAAAGCAACAATCCGGCATTAAAGACCTTATCGCCAAAGGTCGTGAGCAAGGATATCTCACATACGCCGAGGTGAACGATCACCTTCCTGAAGATATTGCCGATCCGGAGCAGGTCGAAGATATTATCCAAATGATCAATGACATGGGCATCACCGTTTTTGAAACGGCGCCAGATGCTGAACAGCTGTTGATGATGGCCGGAGATAATACCCCAGATGAAACAGCCGCTGCCGAAGCCGCAGCTGCGCTGGCCTCAGTGGAGTCCGAGCAGCACCGCACTACAGACCCAGTGCGCATGTATATGCGTGAAATGGGCTCTGTTGAGCTGTTGACCCGTGAAGGCGAAATTGAAATTGCCAAACGAATTGAAGAGGGAACCCGCGAATTAATGTCTGCGGTTTCCGACTGGCCCGGTTCCGTCGCTGCCGTTATGGGCGAATGGGATAAGGTTGTTGCTGGCGACAAAAAACTGACTGATATTATCAGCGGCTACCTCAATCCAATGGAACATGTTCCCTCTGCCCTAGCACAACAGCAGGCTGTAGAAGCCGCTGAAGCAGAAAAGATTGCTAACGGCGAAGAGATTGATGAGAAGGAAGAGGAAGAAGAGCACGAAGGTGGCCTAGACCCAGAGATTGCCACAGAGCGCTTCGAAGAAATTCGCACGCAGATGATCAAGGCAGACAAATCGATCGCGCGCAACGGCCGCATGGCATCTGCCTCAGTTAAGCAAATGGAAGAGCTCGCTGAACTGTTCAAGTATCTCAAACTGACTCCAAGGCAGTTCGACCCTTTAATTACTATGGTGCGCAGTGCCGTTGAAAAAATTCGCGCTGAAGAAAGAAATGTTATGCGCCTTTGCATCCGTTACGCCAAGATGCCTCGCAAAGATTTTATTAAATCGTTCCCAGGCAATGAGTCAAACCTGAAATGGACTGCGTCTCTTATCAAAGAAAAAGCGGACTGGTCAAATGGTATTGTCAATCAAGAAGTTGAGATTGTCAGAGCGCAGCGTAAATTGGCAAAGGTCGAAGAAACTAGCGGCCTGACCATTGTATTTATTAAAGATATTAACCGTCGCTTAACCATCGGCGAAGCCATGGCACGCCGCGCTAAAAAAGAAATGGTTGAAGCGAACCTGCGTCTGGTTATCTCTATCGCCAAGAAATACACCAACCGTGGCTTGCAGTTCCTAGATCTTATTCAGGAGGGCAATATCGGACTGATGAAAGCGGTAGACAAGTTTGAGTATCGCCGCGGTTACAAGTTCTCAACCTATGCCACCTGGTGGATTCGTCAGGCTATTACACGCTCCATTGCCGATCAGGCGCGCACCATTCGTATTCCCGTGCATATGATTGAAACAATTAACAAACTCAATCGTATCTCCCGTCAAATGCTTCAGGAGATGGGTCGTGAGCCCAGCCCAGAAGAATTGGCAGAGCGCATGGAGATGCCAGAGGACAAAATTCGTAAAGTACTTAAAATTGCCAAAGAACCAATCTCCATGGAGACGCCTATTGGTGAAGATGAAGATGCTAGCATTGGCGATCTGATTGAAGACACCACTATTGCACTGCCCGTTGATGAGGCGACTAAGCACAACCTCACCGAATCAACCCGCGATGTTCTAGGCAGCCTTACAGCACGAGAAGCCAAGGTATTGCGCATGCGCTTTGGTATCGATATGAACACAGATCACACGCTGGAAGAGGTAGGTAAACAGTTTGACGTAACCCGTGAGCGTATACGGCAGATTGAAGCCAAGGCGCTGCGTAAACTGCGTCACCCTACTCGCTCGGATCATCTGCGTAGCTTTATTGACGAGTAAAAGCGACAGGCTGACGCCTGTTGTCTGGAGCGGAGGAAGGTATCTAAAGATCCCTCACTTCACTCAGGTTAAAAATTAAGGGCCCATAGCTCAGCTGGTTAGAGCGCTCGACTCATAATCGATCGGTCGTAGGTTCAAGTCCTACTGGGCCCACCAATTTATCTATATAAATCAATATCTTACAGCTATAGCCCTACTCCCCTGATTACACATTTACTTATCAGGTACAGTAGAGGTAGCAGTTGATGGCTACATTTATCCCCACAAACTCTAAAACTAAAGTAATTATCCGCAAGCAGGGCTACCCAACGCGCTGTAAAACCTTTCTAAAGAAGTCTGACGGCATTATCTGCGTCATGAGACAACTATGCGGTTATTTGAACTTGGTCTCAATGTAATAGAAGTAGGAACAATAACAGGACACAAAGACCTGAAGATGCTAAATCGATATACGCACTTAAAGGCCGAAACGCTAGGAAGTAAGATACGAAAACTGCAAGAATAAGAGCAAGATTAGGCCATCATTAGGGACGGAGGACTCTTCTAAAGTCTGAGGTGTGTGACTGTACCTGTGGAGATACATCAGAGTATACTTGGTCCTCTTGAAGCGATCTGAAATAATCGTTTCACTGTCAAAAGCCAAACTCAAACATAGGTAGACCAGACGTGTGAATAAGCATCTAAAAGATATTGGTATGGGATACTTTCAACATTTTTTCCATGCTTGGAGTATGGCATTTGCTTTAATGCTACATGGGCTTTTCCCGTTTCTCCTAACTAACTACGCAAGCGATAAAATGTGCGATCACGATTCAATGTAGCGGTCAATTAACTAATCTAGATGGGCCATGAGTGCAGGATGGGGTTTACGCAGATAGTCAACGCATACATTTCCATTTAATTGTTATTGAGTATGGCTGATCCAGCAATGTAATTATTATCAGCAGTCGCTCCTAGACTGAAATGCTCAGGCACAAAAAAACCCTGCGTTAACAGGGTTTCTTCGGATAGATATAACTGATTATGTTCTTGGGGGAGAATCATGCACATTATCTAAGAAACCATAACCTGTGGTACTTTGGTGCTAGGGCGTCAAGCAACTATAGTTGCAGACGCCTTAGGACCATTTTTTACTCTTAGCCTTGCTCTATCCGGCAGCCAAACTCCTTACCTGCATCCAATAACCACTGAGCTATATAGTCCGAAAAACTGCGCCTTATAACCAGATCATAAGAACCATCGGACCTATTGCTAATTACTGCCGAGGCCTTGGCAAAGGTCGTTTGAACTGCCCGACCAGCGTTTGATGTGGCGAGGTCCCAGGCTTCAAGGTCATATACAGTGGATTTTTTAAGAACGGTTGCGACACCGAGCCCTCGCAGATTAATACAGGTCTGCCCCCCACTTACATCAATAATGGCAATATGGCCCTTTAGTGCTTTGCGCATTGCCGCCTCTATTATTTGCGCCTCACCACCAATCTCTATAACTAGCCACTCGCTGGGGCCGAGCCAATAGATGCTGGTATTGCCCTCTCGGTGATAGGTGCATGCATTTAACGGCAACACAACGCCTAAGGTTTCAGCGACCGCAGCACAAAATGCGATATCATTGCTATCACCGCGCAAGGTTAAGTGCGCACTCAAAGGGGCCTCTTTTACCACTAGGCCACATTCTGCTTCGGCATTAAATAACTCATCAGCACTGGTGCTTTTATTAAACGAAGACTGAAAATAAAACAGCGGTGATTCCAGCTTAATCCCATTAGACATGGTGACGCTCTCCTTTCGGATCATAAAAAACGGAACTAACAATTTCTGACGCAATACTGCGCCCGTCTGCCAATGGGCAATGCACCACTTGCCCCAACCTTTTATGGCCATCTTTAACTACGGCAAGGGCTATAGAATGCCCCAGACTGGCACTGTAATAGCTCGAGGTAACATGACCCTGCATAGCCATAGGTATTTTCTGCTTGGCGTCAAATACAACCTGTGCCCCCTCTGGTAAAACCTCTTTATCGTTCAAAGGTTTTAGACCTACCAACTGCTTGCGATTACTGCGTGCCGTATCGCTGCGCTGCAGAGATCGCCTGCCAATAAAACTGAAAGCTTTGTTTTTACCTACGACCCAGTCCATATTCATATCAGCCGGTGTCATTGAGCCATCAGTGTCTTGTCCAACAATAATAAAGCCCTTCTCAGCGCGCAGAATATGCATGGTTTCAGTGCCATAAGGGGTGATATTAAACTCTTCCCCTGCGGCAATAAGCGCCTCCCAAATATGTCGACCATAATGTGCTGGCACATTGACTTCGTAGGAGAGCTCACCGGTAAAGCTAATACGGAAGACCCGGGCCTTAACTCCAGACACTGTGCCATCGCGCCAATCCATAAAGGAGAATGTGTCACTGGACAGATCAATATCACTGCATACCTTGGCAATAACCTTTCGGGCATTGGGCCCTGTAACAGTAGCTGTGGTCCAGTGATCAGTCACCGATGAGAAGTACACCTGCAGCTCTGGCCATTCGGTTTGCTGCCAAAGTTCCAGCCATGCCAGTACCCCTGCAGCACCGCCAGTAGTCGTAAACATCAGGTAGTGATTGTCACCCAAACAGGCGCAGACGCCATCGTCGAAGATCATCCCATCCTCTTTTAGCATCACGCCGTAGCGACATTTTCCTGGCGCTAGTTTTAAATATGAATTGGTGTACATGCGCGTAATAAACTCGGCGGCATCCGGCCCCTGAATGTCGATTTTGCCCAGCGTGCTGGCATCTAAAATACCCACACTATTGCGCACGGCTAGACCTTCACGATCGACTGCCTGTTGCATGGTTTCGCCTTGCTTGGGGAAGTACCAGGGTCGCTTCCACTGGCCAACATCTTCAAACTGAGCGCCCTGCTCTACATGCCAACGATGTACCGCCGTATAGCGCTCGGGATCAAATAGGTTGTTCACATCGCGGCCAGCAATGGCACCAAAGGTGGTCGGAGTATAAGAGGGCCGAAAGATGGTGGTACCGGTCTCGGCAATACTTTGATCTAGCGCATTGGCCAAAATTGCCATGCCATTAATATTGCCCAACTTGCCCTGATCGGTACCAAAACCTAATGCCGTGTAACGCTTAACATGCTCAACAGACTCAAAGCCTTCACGAACTGCAAGCTCAATACCACTGGCACTAACGTCTAGCTGGAAATCAACAAACTGACTTGGCGCGCGACTAGTGGTTTTGGTGTGTGGTACCAAAAATAATGCCTGCTGTGGCTGCTCTGAATACTCGTCAACGGCAATAGCTGGAAACTGCAAGTTGCCATCGCCATAACCGCTGAGCATAGCTGCTTGGGCACCGGCACTGGCGCCCTCTGACAGGCAACCCATTAAATCAAAGGTTCCTCTACAGGCACCAGCAGAGCGCTCCTGCTGCTTGGAGTCACCAGGCCTGAAACCTACAATACTGGCATCCCATTCTGGCTTGGCCCCAGTGTGTGAGCTCAGGTGAACGGCGGGACTCCAGCCTCCTGAACAGGCAATCAGGTCACAGGCCAAACGTCGAACAGCACCAGTGACCTGGGTACCGGATTCATTAATAGGCGCAACCAAGGCACGCTTCACGCGCTTACTACCCTGAGCCTCGATAAGCCCATGACCTGCGATTACCTCAATCCCCATAGCTTTTACCGCCGCCACAATATCGCCGCAGGGGTTACTGCGAGTATCAACTACGGCAACCACTTCACGACCTATCCGCTGCCAGTCCAGAGCGGTCTGATAGGCATTGTCATTAGTGGTAAATACCACTAACTTATTTCCGGGCGCAACCCCATAACGATTGACATAGGTAGACACGGACGAGGCCAGCATCACACCGGGAATATCATTGTGGGCAAACACCAAGGGCCGCTCAAAGGCACCGGTTGCCAATACTACCTGGGCTGCTCGCACTCGGTGCAAACGCTGACGCGCACCGCGAGTGGATATCAGTCCCAGATGATCCGTTCGACGCTCTAAAATAGTTAAAAAGTTATGGTCGTAATAGCCAAACACCGTACTACGCGGTAGCATCTGAACATTGCTGTAGGCCATAAGTTCTGCCACTAAACTGGCAACCCAGAGTGGTGCAGCTATGCCGTCCACCTGTTGTTTGGACGCCAGTAAGGTACCGCCAAACTGTGACTGTTCATCGGCAATAATCACCCTTGCCCCCGTGCGTGCAGCTTCGCGAGCAGCCACGAGCCCAGCTGGCCCTGCACCAACTATCAACACATCACAGTGCTGATTTAATTTGTCATAGCAATCTGGGTCTGCCTCAACCGGTGTTGCACCCAAACCTGCAGCCTTGCGAATAAAGTGCTCATAGGTCATCCACAATTTTTTCGGATACATAAAGGTTTTGTAATAAAAGCCAGGCGGCATCAGGCGACCAAAGGCTCCAATTAGACCCATTACATCAAAATTTACACTGGGCCAACCATTGACGCTGGAGGCTTGCAAACCCTGATACAGCTCTACCTGAGTGGCTTTAAGATTCGGAATTGTTCCAGCGCCTGAACCCAGCTGGACAATAGCGTTGGGCTCTTCAGCGCCATGACCAAATATGCCACGCGGACGCGCATACTTAAAACTGCGGCCGACAACATTGACACCATTGGCCAATAGCGCAGATGCCAATGTATCACCGGCAATGCCCTGATAGGCTTTACCATTAAACGTGAAATCAATCGCTACGCCGCTATGCGACTCCAATCTATTCCGGCTCATGAGTTGACCCCGGTGATCGTTGGCTGGGTACCGGTTTTATAGGTTTCCAAAATTTCATAGGTCACTGTATTGCGCGTGGCATTAAAATAGCGTCGGCAACCCACAGCGTGATACCACATCTCATGGTGGATGCCGCGCGAATTAGTGCGGAAAAACAAATAGTCGCCCCAGTCTTTATCATTTAAGGCTTCAGGCGCCAGCGGCCGCACAATATGTGCTTCACCACCATAGCTAAACTCTTCCTCTTCGCGGTTTTCCTGACAGTGGGGGCAGTAAATTAGTAACATACTTTTCTCGTATCTAGTGGGCTACACCGGCAGCACCATGCTCATCAATCAGCGCGCCAGTATTAAATCGATCAACGGTAAAAGCTGCTGCCAATGGATGGGGCCGGTCATTGGCGACCGTATCAGCAAAAACATAACCAGAACCGGGCGTGGCCTTAAACCCGCCCGTTCCCCAGCCGCAGTTAAAGTACAGCCCCTGCACTGAGGTCTTACTAATAATTGGGCAGGCGTCTGGACAGGTATCTACAACCCCGCCCCATTGGCGATTCATGCGCACGCGACTAAAGGCTGGAAATAATTCGCAAATTGCCTGAATCGTATGTTCCACCACATTGAATGAGCCGCGCTGTCCATAGCCGTTGTAACTGTCGACACCGGCACCAATAACCAAATCACCTTTATCTGACTGACTGATATAGCCATGCACGGCATTAGACATAACCACTGTGTCTAAACAGGGTTTAACCGGCTCGGATACAAGCGCTTGCAAAGGACGCGACTCGACTGGCAATCTCAGCCCTGCCATAGCCGCAAGCACCCCTGAATTACCTGCGGTGACACAGGCCACTTTGCGAGCGCCAATAAAGCCATTGCTGGTCTCAACGCCGACTACGGCGCCCTCTTTGCGGCGAATACCTGTCACTTCGGTCTGCTGAATTAAATCTACACCCAGTGCATCGGCGCCCCGCGCATAGCCCCAGGCCACCGCATCATGCCGCGCAGTACCACCGCGCGGCTGCCATGAAGCACCCAGAATTGGGTAGCGGCTATCGCGAGAAATATTAATTAATGGGGCGATCTCTTTGATGCGCTCGGGGCTAACGACTTCGCCATCGATACCATTGAGACGGTTGGCATTCACCCGCCGCTCAATGTCACGCATATCTTGCAAGTTGTGGCCCAGATTAAGCACACCGCGCTGACTAAACATAACATTGTAATTTAGCTCTTGGCTGAGACCCTCCCACAATTTTAGCGACAGATCATAGAGCTGCGCCGCTTCGTCCCAGAGATAATTAGAGCGAATAATCGTGGTGTTGCGCGCTGTATTACCGCCACCTAAATAACCTTTCTCAATCACCGCAATATTGGTAATTCCATGAACCTTGGCAAGGTAATAAGCTGTGGCTAAACCATGACCACCACCTCCAACAACAATCACGTCATAGTCTTTTTGGGGACTTGGACTGCGCCATACTTTCTGCCAGTTTTCATGGTAGCTCAGCGCATTTTTTAGCAGGCTGAAGGCGGAATATTTTTTCATGGTCGTCACTCTACGCAATAGCGGTGTCTAGCCTCTATTGGAGCAATTAGCTCCAGCTCACAGATAGAAGAAAACCGACAACCTCAGCGTCAAAAAGCGACAAATGCTCGGAAATCAACCAAAATGGCAGTTACATTCAAGATAATAGGTAGTTTTGTTGTATATAAACGCCTCGAATTCTACACTGCAAGCTGTTAAATCAACCTTTTTTGATGGTCGCCAATATGTCTAAAAAAACCAGCCACAACAAAGTGTCACCCAATTTGTCGGTGGGTTTTGTACTCATGCCAAGCTTTACCTTACTCCCCTTTTCGGCCTTTGTTGACGCCCTGCGGCTAGCCGCAGATGAAGGGGACCAAAGCCAGCAGATAAATTGTCAGTGGACGGTAATGGGTCCTAGCCTAGCGCCTATTTCATCCAGTTCTGGAGTACAGGTAAAACCATGGGAAACCTATAGAGATCCTAAAGAATTTAACTATATTGTGGTGGTCGGTGGACTGCTTACAGAAACATTGCGTGGCAGCCAGCATGTGATTAGTTACCTCCAGCGGGCGGATCGAGCCCATGTGCCGATTGTTGGTTTATGCACGGGTTCGTTCGCGATGATTCGCGCCGGTCTGATGCATCAGCGACGCTGCTGTGTAAGCTGGTTTCACTATCGAGATCTGGCTGACCGCTACGCTGATGTTATTCCCGTAGCCGAACAGCTATTTGTCGATGATGGTGATCGTATTACCTGCGCTGGTGGCGCTGTGGCTGCAGATCTTGCTGCCTATATTATTGAACGCCATTTGGGACAGAGCTGGGCGCGCAAAAGTCTGCGTATTTTAGTGATGGATAGCCCGCGACCAGCCAATGCGCCCCAGCCTCAACCCGCATCTGATTACCAAGTAAATAATAAATGGGTTGTCCGAGCGCTGTTATTACTCGAACAAAATCTGAGTCGGCCACTGTCTACCGGCGAAATTGCTGACCGCCTTAGTATTTCCAAGCGCCAACTTGAGCGTTTATTTATGACGGAAACTGGCGATAGCCTGCAAAAGTTTTACCGCAAAATTCGGCTAAATTATGGACTCTGGTTACTGCAGAATACTGAGCGTTTGATCACTGATATTGCTCAGGAAACAGGCTTTGCTGACACGGCACATTTCTCGCGTGCGTTTCGTGCCACCTTTGATAAAAAACCTACAGAATATCGCGCCTAACTAATCAGCACCCACACAGTTCTAGCGATGCACTCGTCGCTCATTACTGGGCGGCTTACCATACAGATCGCTGTAGCACTTACTGAAATGCGGCGCTGTAGAGAAGCCGCAGCTAATCGCCACATCAATAACTGGAATAGATGTCTGCAACAGGAGTAAGCGCGCTCTAGAGAGACGCAGTTCCAAATAATATCTCGACGGCGCACAGTGTAAATATCGGTTAAATAGACGCTCTAACTGACGGCGCGAAATACCTACATAGCTTGCCACCTCGTCTAGCGTTAACGGTTCTTCAATATTACTTTCCATCAATGTCACTGCATCCACCAAACGCGGCTGACTGGCACCAATAAGGTACTGAAGTGGCGCTCGCTGAGCATCTTTCTCAGTACGCACTCGATCACAGGTGAACTGTTCAGAGATTTGCTGAACTAACTGATGACCATGAATGCTGGCAATAAGATTAAGCATCAGATCAATCGAGCTAATGCCACCAGAGCAGGTGTAACGATCGCGATCAATCGCGAAAAGGCTCGACGATAACTGCAGCTTGGGGAATTCTTCGCGCATGCTGGCTAGGTTTTCCCAGTGAATGGTGCAGCGATAACCATCCAATAAACCGGCAGTGGCAAGCACATAGCTACCCGTGCAGAGCCCGCCGAGTGGAATTTTATTTTTGGCAAAATTGCGCAGACTATCGATGAGTTGCTTAGTACAGTAATCTTTGATGTTGTAACCACCACAGACCAGTAATATCTTGGCCTCTCCGGCTCGTTGCAGACCGCCATTGAGCTTTACTTCAAGGCCTGCGCTCGACACCACAGATTCACCATCAAGGCTGTAGGTTGACCAGCGATAGAGCTCACGGCCACTAAGACGGTTCGCCATTCGCAACATACCCACGGCATTAGAGAATGTACTCAGAGTATATTCGGGCATTAATAAAAACCCTACATGAAGGGTTGCTAAGGGCTCAACAGAATCTACAGCGATATCATCAGACATTTTCAAACGCCTTCTTTTATTCGGCACTCTTTCTGAGTGTCTTTTTAATGAGTATAGATCAAGAGTCTAGTTTTTTAGAAGACTTTTTTTACACTAACTTATTGGGGTTATCGTCTTCGGCGCTTTCTACCACTGCTGTTATCTGAAACCTCCTTCAATGCCGGTCTGGCGACCACGGTAAACAGATTTGGGAACGGATCTTTTTTGTTGGGAAACGCCATCGCATCGACAAAATAATCCTGAAATTTCGGCTCCATGGCGGTCTCAATTTTCTCGATATTTTTAACCAGCGTTTCAATGGTATCTCGAGACTGACTATTTAAAAGTGCAATACGTGCACCAGTGCCAGCGGCATTGCCCGCTGAAGAAACCTCGTCCAGCACACAGTCGGGAATCAACCCCAAGACCATCGCATGCTGCACATTGATATGACTACCAAAGGCACCGGCTAAACGAATGCGCTCAACATTTTGCGTGCCTATATGATCCATTAGCAATTTCACCCCGGCATAGAGCGCGGCTTTGGCTAACTGAATTTGCCGAATATCATTTTGCGTGACCACAATCTGCGCTTCGTCATTGACTGGTGTATGTAACACATAGGACCAGGTGCGATCGTTTTGAATAATTCTTGGGCTGCGTGCTGCAAGTTCACCATCGACAATACCATCTACAGTGACTATGCCCGCCAGATACATCTCAGCAACCACTTCGATAATGCCGGAACCACAGATACCAGTCACACCGTGACTCTCAATGGCCAGATCAAAACCCTCTTCATCGGACCACAGATCGGAGCCGATCACTTTAAAACGCGGCTCCAAGGTTTCGGGATTAATTCGCACCCGCTCGATCGCGCCAGTAGCCGCGCGCTGACCACAACTAATTTGTGCGCCCTCAAAAGCCGGGCCAGTGGGACTGGAGCAAGCCAGCAAACGTTCGCGATTACCCAGTACGATTTCTGCATTGGTACCCACATCCACCAGCAGAGTCATCTGATCCTGATTCTGTGGTTCCTCAGAGAGAATCATGCCTGCGGTATCTGCGCCCACATGACCGGCAATACAGGGCAATATATAAATTCGACCACCGCCATTAATCTTTAAATCTAACTCAGCGGACGGCATTTCCACCGCCGCATCTGTGGTCAGCGCAAAAGGCGCACCGCCTAATTCCACCGGGCTAATACCCAACAAAATATGGTGCATGATTGGGTTGGCCACCAACGAAACTTCAAGAATATCTTCAACATTGGCCTCTATCTCCCCAGCTACTTCAGCAAATAGACTATTGAGTGCCTCGCGGATCACCAGCGTCATCTCCTCCGCCCCTTCCGGGTGCATCATCACGTAGGAGACACGACTCATTAAATCTTCACCAAAGCGAATCTGAGGATTCATCAGGCTAGCACTCGACAGTACCTCGCCGGTTGAGAGATTGCATAGATGGGCGGCAATCGTGGTTGAACCAACATCCACCGCGACCCCATAGGCCTTATCTCTAAAGCCGGGCCACAGAGCAATAATCTGGTGGTTTTTATGCACAGCAACCGTAATGCCGCGCTTACCTTCGGCCAAGACCGGCTGCAGGCTTTTTAATAATTTATTATCACAGGTTAGATTAGGTAATTCCCATTCCTGCTCCAGTGCTTCGATCAGCCGCTGCAAATCCCCTTTGGGCACATGCATATCTGCTTTTTCTACCTGCACATAATAAAGCCTGGTGGCTGGGTCGAGACTAATATCTCGATACTCGGCATCTTTGCGCACAATCTGTCGATGCACCTGACTCTCGGGGGGTACATCGATAACCACATCGTCGAGTAATAGGGTATGACAGCTTAGGCGCCGGCCATTGGCCAATGGCGTTTTGCGTTCACCATATTTAATTTCGGTCGCGCACACCGGGGAGAGATGACTGCTATCGGAGTCAATCTGATGTTTAGTAAAAGACCCTTCGGCACAGATAATCTGACAGCGACCACAGAGGCCTCGACCACCACAGACCGAGTCGATATCCACACCCAATACTCGCGCCGCATGGAGCAGCGGTGTATTGATCGGAAAACTGCCGCGCCGACCGGAGGGGGTAAATACTACTTTGACCATGTCTTGCAAAATACGACTAGCCTCTTCTTCTGCGACCACCACGCACTCGCCCCTCGCCTTCAGCGACGGGCTCACGATAGGCTTTTATCCAGTTGGTGCAGTTGGGATCATGGCCCATCATCACGTCGCCACCGCGCACTGCCGCCATCACTTCCGGATGCAGTGGGCTGGTAATGGCTGAGGTCATACCTGCACCCATGGCCATGGTTAAAAATGCACTATTAATACCATTACGATTGGGCAGGCCAAAGCTCACATTGGAGGCCCCACAGGTGGTATTTACTTTTAATTCCTCGCGCAGACGGCGCACTACATGCATCACCTGTAGGCCGGCAGTGTTAATGGCACCTATAGGCATAACTAGGGGATCCACGATCACATCGCTGTAGTGAATACCATAATCAGCGGCACGCTCAACAATCTTTTTAGCCACGGCAAAGCGTTCATCCGGATCCTCTGAAATACCAGTTTCATCATTTGAGATAGCCACTACAGAGGCACCGTATTTGGCCACTAAAGGAAGTACTCGATCTAATACTTCATCCTCACCCGTCACCGAGTTTACCAGCGCCTTGCCCTGATAAACCGATAAGCCGGCCTCAAGCGCTTCAATAATTGAAGAATCAATACTGATGGGCGCGTCGGTAATCGACTGCACCAACTGAATCGCCTCGGCGAGAATGCGCGGTTCATCGGCCAGCGGAATACCCGCATTCACATCCAGCATCTGAGCCCCAGCTGCAACCTGCGCCAATGCATCGGCTTCGACGCGACTATAGTCTCCCACCTTCATTTCTTCGGCCAAAATTTTACGGCCGGTGGGATTAATACGCTCGCCAATAATCACAAAAGGCTGATCAAAGCCGATTTTGACTTCCTTGGTGGCGGAACTAATAGTCGTGATGGTCATGCTGTTCTCCAGAGTTTAACGATTCGGATGCCAGGGGGTTCTATCGCCTAGCACCTTGGTTTTTTCTACTATTTCGGCAATCCGCTCTTCCTGGCGGTAGGCCATAATATGTATGCCACTAGCCCCTTCTATTTCGCGAATCTCATTGACCATATCAATACAGATATTCACGCCTTCCTGTTTCTGATCTTGCGCGCCCGCCAAACGGTTAATAATAGCATCGGGAATATGCACGCCAGCCACATTGCTGCGAATCCACTCTGCAGATTTAGCCGAGGCCAATGGGCCAACGCCGGGCAGAATATACACTTTTTTATCCAGACCCATATCTCGAACTTTTGCCATATAATCTTTAAGCATTTCAATATCGAAGCAGTATTGCGTCTGCACAAACTGCGCGCCGGCCGCGACTTTTTTCGCCAACCTGAGAGGCCGATAATCAAAAGGAGGTGCAAATGGGTTGGCTGCAGCACCCAAAAATATCTGAGGTGGCATAGTGATTTTGCGACCACTTAGAAACTGACTCTCGTCACGCATACCGCGCAACATTTGCAGACTGGTCATGCAGTCCATATCAAAAACTGGCTTGGCTTCGGGATGGTCACCGGACTGTACTCCATCCCCGGTTAAACAGAGAATATTGGACACCCCCATGGCGGAAGCACCCAGCACATCACCCTGTATGGCAATACGATTTTTATCGCGACAGGAAATTTGCATAATCATTGAGTAACCGCGACGAGTGAGCAGCGCACACATACCGACGCTAGACATATGACAGTTAGCACCTGATCCATCTGTGGCATTAATCGCATCCACATGGCCATCAAACAGGGCCGCTCGCGCATAGACCTCATAGGGGTCGGCTGAATCTGGCGGCGCTATTTCTGCTGTCACCGCAAAATGGCCAGCACGCAACACGCGCTCCAAGCGGCCCGGGGAATCATGGCCTGGCAGTATTGGGAGGTTTTCTCCTACTAGAGGTTCATCATCGAAAATCATTCATCGACACCCCAATTTTTTCTCACCGCACGCAACCAAGCACTGGTACCTTTAAGTCGGACATCCACTGGTGCCTGAATAACCTGAATGGTAGATTCAGGGTTGCCAATACGTTTGCTGCCTTCCCATGACGTTACCCAGACACAGACCATATCCGGGTCCACTTCGCAGTTGCCATTGGCTCGCACACCGCCACAGGGGCCATTGCGCAGTGTTTTGGGACAGTTCATCGGACAGGCCATTCCTGTTTCACCCAAGGTGCACTGGCCGCAGGATTTGGAGTCAAAAAGAAAACCTTTAACCCGCTTTTCAACCGCGGATAAACCCGAATCCAAGCGTTGATAACCCAGCCATTTAAGTAGTGGATACATGGCGGTCAGGCAGCTTTCCAAGCCTTTATATACCCAACGCAACCAGCGGGCATTATTGACCGACCAGTAGCGAACGGCTTTCATGCAGACGCGCCCGCAATACCTTTGCTGGCAATCAGCGCGGCAATATCTGCATTGGAATAGGCGGCCTCAATGGCATCAGCAAACTGCTGAGCAAGATCTTGAGGCGTATGCTCTCCATTAATCTCACTGTTGGCATCGCTACCAATTGAAGTGGTGACCCGCCGCCAATCCTCGAGGTATTCATCACTACCTCCTTTGCCTGCGCGCATAGCGGCGCGGTCAATGGCTGCCTGAAAACGGTGGCTGAGCATAGCTTTGCCGCGAACACGACCACTTTTAACCAGCACCTGTGCAGGAATATCACGCCAAAATACTTCAATTTTTTGCATAGGGTCACCCACCTATCTAAATTTTAAAACCTGTTCTTGCAGACCAGTCTCTAGGTCGCCATAACCGCTGTGCTCATGGCGAAACGCCAAGCCCAAGAATTCTGCTGCCGCCTTCGCCGTAGCCACTAATTCTGTATCCAGTCGCTGTGATAAATAGATCACGAGCCTGTAATTGGCGAAATATTGATCCCGCAACTGTGGATATTTATCAAGCTTTAAACCTTTAACCATCAAGCGGTCAAAGTTCTCGACCAAAAAATCTGTCAGGTAAAAGGTACCCAGCTCCTGCTCGGCCAAATCATTAAATCGCCCTTCACCGGCATAAAATGAATAACAGTGCGCACCGGGCAATCGATCAATTTTTTTATGGCCGGCGTCACTCTCTTGCGCAATTATTCTGTCAATCTCACCACCGGTACCGCAGTCACCATAGCCAATAAAAATATGTTGATACTGGCCGCGATTTTTCTCTAACGCTGCGCGCAGCTTTTGCGGAATCAGTTTTGGCTTATTGTGTAATTCGGCATCCAAACATTGCAGATCAATCTGAGCCCAACCATTAACCTTCTGTAGCCAGACAATTTCATGGGCCAGTGCACCACAGGCAATCACTAATAGTTTTGCCTGAGACGATGCACCCACCATTAGGCAGACTCTAGAACTCTGCGCTCAGAAACCAAACGAATAGCCGTGGTTGCAGCATCTGCTGCATCCCGACAGTAGGCATCGGCACCCACCGCATCACCAAATTCCTGGTTGAGTGGCGCTCCACCGACCATGACAATATATTTTTCACGCAGCCCCTGGTCTTTTAGCGCATCAATAACAACTTTCATATAGGGCATGGTGGTGGTCAACAGCGCAGACATGCCAAGAATATCCGGCTTATGACGCTCTAGAGCCGCTATATAGTCTTCAACAGAATTATTGATACCCATGTCATGAACTTCAAACCCCGCGCCTTCCATCATCATGGCCACCAGATTTTTACCAATATCATGGATATCACCTTTGACGGTGCCAATCACCATGGTGCCAACTGGCTTGGCGCCTGTTTCAGCCAGCAGTGGTTTTAAGATTGCCATGCCGCCCTTCATTGAGTTAGCCGACAGCAGCACTTCTGGCACAAACAAAATACCATCACGAAAGTCGATGCCGACAATAGTCATACCATCAACCAGTGCTGTAGACAGTACCTTTTCCGCAGACCAGCCACGATCGAGGAGAATCTGTGTGCCCTCTTCGATCTCTTCTTTTAATCCGTCATACAGATCGTCATGCATCTGGAGTACCAGATCATCATCGGATAATTCGGCTAGTACGATATCGTCTTCATCAGACATGGAATATGACCCTCAATTAGGTGTAACTTAATAGTCTCGATCTTCAAACGAGCCTTTGCGACGCGCCATAAAGTCTAATAATGCTTCATCAACCGCTGGGTCAATGACCGGTGCCTGATACTCATTGAGCATCTTTTTCCATAGCCCGTTAGCGCGCTGGGCGGTATCCAAGGAACCGTCCACTTGCCACTGCTCATAGCTATTATTATCAGCCACAGTTGAACGATAAAAGGCGGTTTCAAAGTTTTTCAATGTATGGGCAGAGCCTAGGTAATGTTTACCGGGACCCACTTCACGAACCGCATCCAGCGCCTGCCCGTTCTCGGACATATCCATGCCAGACAGCAGCACTTCAATCATGCTGGCTTGGTCGCAATCCATAATGAATTTTTCGTAACCCATGGCTAGGCCGCCTTCCAACCAGCCGGCGGTGTGGAGCATAAAATTAACTCCGGCCAGTGCACTGGTTTGCAATGTATTGGCGGCCTCATAGGCTGCTTGAGCATCGGGGAGTTTCGAACCGGTCAGTCCACCACCACTTCGAAAAGGCACGCCTAAACGACGAGCCAGTGCCGCTGCGGCATAGATAACCTGACTGGGTTCTGGAGTACCAAAGGTCGGTGCCCCTGTGGCCATAGAGACAGCCGCTGCGAAGGTACCAAAGATAACCGGTGCACCAGGACGACAGAGCTGGGTAAAGGCAATACCCGCCATTGCCTCTGCAAGAATCTGTGTCACGGTACCAGCCGTAGTCACCGGCGACATAGCACCGGCAAGAATAAAGGGTGAAATGACCGTGGCCTGATTATTGCGCGCATAAACTTTTAATGAGCCAAGCATCGTGGCATCGTAAGTCATGGGTGAATTCACATTAATCAAACTAGTCAGCACACAGTTTTGGTCAACAAATTCATCGCCAAAGACCAGCTTGGCCATATCGACAGTGTCCTGAGCACGCTCATGGTGAGTAACCGACCCCATCAGAGGCTTATCGCTGTATTTAAAGTGACTGTAGACCATATCGAAGTGGCGCTTATTAACCGGCAGATCGACAGGCTCACAGATGGTGCCGCCGGAATGGTGCATGCCTGGTGCCATATAGGCCAGTTTCACAAAATTCTGAAAGTCTTCGATAGTAGCGTAGCGACGGCCCTGATCAATATCATGCACAAAGGGAGAACCGTAGGCAGGCACTAAAACAGTGCGCTTGCCGCCAATAATCACATTGCGTTCTGGGTTGCGCGCATACTGGGTGTATTCTCTGGGCGCAGAGGCCTGAATAATTGAACGACAAAGGCCTTTAGGAAAATGGACTCTGGTACCCTGCACATCGGCGCCGGCATCTTTCCACATTTGCAGCGCTTCTGGATCATCAAGAAAGTCAATACCGATCTCTTCCAATAAGATATCCGCGTTGGCTTCAATCAACTGCAGATTCTCTTCAGTCAGATACTCGAGATAGGGAATTTTACGTTCAATAAACGGTGAGGACTTTACTACTGCACTTTCACGCGCAGCCCGGCGTCCTTCGCGACCACCAGCCTCTCGCCCTGCTCTTCTTCGCCCAGTTAATTCAGTCATATGTTTCTTCCCGTAACACCGTCATCTTTTCTCATTAAGCGCCGCCAGCATTTCTAATTGACAGCCATCAGCTCTAATTTATTGGGTCCATTATTGCTCGCAGTCTGTGCCTGTTTAGGCCACACCGCATATAGTTTTGCGACGCAAGAGTGCCAGTCCACGACGCACCTAAACCCTAGGCTCTCAAACAGTTATTGTCGGCATCAAACGGCGACTCTTCGATCACAGTCGCGCGGTAGCGATCACCGAGAATTTCAATCTCTAATTCTGTACCTATGGCGCCGTAGGCAGTTTTTACTAAGCCCAGCGCCAACGACTTATTGGTGCGGAACCCAAAGCCACCAGAAGTCGCTCGACCCACCAGTTGGCCGTCTTTATACAGACCTTCAGAACCGCGAGCATCGGCATCCGTAACTGCGTGAACTTCCAAGGTGGCAAAGCAGTTATCAAAGCCTCTTTCCTGCCACGCCATCAGCGCTTTTTTGCCGACAAAGTCACAGTCTTTATCCAGCTTCACAAAACGTTCCAAGCCTGACTCCAGAGCGGAATATTCGATCGACATTTCGCGGGGAATCAAACGGTAGGACTTCTCCATACGCATGCTGTCCATAGCGCGAATACCAAAAGGCTTGATATCAAACTCGGCACCGGCCTTCATCAGCTCATCGAAGATATAGTTTTGCATCTCAATGGGATGGTGTAATTCCCAACCCAGTTCACCGACAAAGTTGACCCGCAGTGCTTCCGCTTGGGCATAGCCCACATTGATCGACTTACCCGTCAGCCACTTGAAGTTATCGTTAGACAAATCAGTATCTGTCAGCTTTTGCAGAACCTCTCGGGATTTTGGACCCGCCAATACCAGCACGCCCATCTGGGTAGTGATCTTTTGCAGGTTAACCGAGCCATCGCGAGGCGCTAGCTTGGTGAGATAATCCCAGTCATGGCGCTCTTGAGATCCAGCAAAGACTAAGTAATAACTATTTTTAGCGCGTTTATAGATAGTAAATTCTGCGCGCACACCACCATTTTTCGAGAGCATATGGCACAGGCCAATACGCCCCGCGGCTTTAGGAACATTGTTGGCTACAATACTATTCAACCAAACTTCCGATCCATGGCCAGTCACTGTGCATTTTGAAAATGCAGACATATCTAGAACGCCAACATGCTTATTTACATGACGACATTCACGACCGACAAAATCAAAGTAGTTGGAGCGGCGAAAAGAGTTTTTCTCAACAATACGACCATCATCCAGCGCCTTGGAATGGTTTTTATTCCATAGGGTATCTGACTTATTCAGATCATCCTCAGACAGAGAATATCCGGGGGGCGCAAACCAGTTGGGCCGCTCCCAACCGTAAACGGTGCCGAAGACCGCACCTAGTTCCTTCATACGATCGTAACAGGGAGTAGTTTTTAATGGGCGTGCAGCACTGCGCTCTTCATCTGGATAATGATTTTTAAACACATGGTCATAGGCTTCTTCGTTTTTGCTGCGCAGATAACCACGTGTGGCATAGGGTCCAAAACGTCTGGGGTCCACACCCATCATATCGACGGTGGGCTCACCATCGACAATCCATTCCGCTAACTGCCAGCCTGCACCGCCAGCGGCGGTAATACCAAAGCTATGGCCTTCATTAAGCCAAAAGTTCTTTAGTCCCCAGGCTGGACCTACAATGGGATTACCATCGGGCGTATAGGCAATAGCGCCGTTATAAACCGTCTTTACCCCCACTTCAGCAAAGGCGGGAACTCTCTTTATACAGGCTTCAATATGGGGCATTAAACGATCGAGATCGCCATTAAATAGCTCGTATTCTGACTGATCGCTAGGGCCATCAACATAGCAACAAGGTGCATTCTCTTCATAGGGACCAAGAATAAACCCGCCCGCTTCTTCTCGCAGGTAATAACCTGCATCTGACTCCCGCAGCACAGCCTGTTCTGGCAGCCCCTCGGCCTTGCGGGCCAGAACATCTGGGTGTGGATCGGTCACAATATACTGGTGTTCTACCGGAATAACGGGGATATCCAGACCAACCATTTCACCGGTCTTCCGCGCAAAGTTACCGGTACAGGAAACCACATGTTCACAGCGAATATCGCCCTTATCGGTTTTAACTATCCAGCTATCATCTGGCTGCTGCTCAATATCCAATACTGCTGTATTACGGTAGATTTCAGCGCCACGGGTACGGGCGCCTTTGGCCAGCGCCTGAGTGAGGTCCGCAGGCTGTATATAGCCATCGTCTGGGTGCTGTATAGCCCCAATAATGCCCTCGATATTGGCCATTGGCCAGGCTTCTAAAACCTGTTCCGGGGTTAAAAAATTAACCTCTACGCCCACAGTTTGGGCTACACCTGAGTAATACTTATACTCGTCCATACGGTCTTGGTTAGCGGCGAGGCGGATATTGGAAACTACGCTAAAACTAACATTCTGCTCAGTCTCTTTTTCCAGCTCATGGTAAAAATCTACGGAATACTGGTGCAGCTTTCCTACTGAGTAGCTCATATTAAACAGTGGCAGCAACCCAGCAGCATGCCAGGTGGATCCAGACGTCAGCTCTTTGCGCTCAACTAACACCACATCAGTCCAGCCTTTCTTCGCGAGATGATAAAGGGTACTGACCCCCACAACACCGCCACCGACTACCACTACTTTTGCACTTGTTTTCATACCCGTCTCTTGATACCTGATTTTAGGTTTATTTTTCGCAGTGTAACCGTCAATTCTGGCTCGCCACGACGCAATTACGACGGCCATATACCATCCAGCGCCATCGCCGCAAACACATGCTGCGCTTGATCTAGAGTCGTTTTTAGAACAGCATAAGCCGGTCTCAGAAAGCCAGACTCAGGGCCATTTACGGAAGATGACATCTATTTAATCCCGCTGGAGAGAATAGTCTTATCTAGCAGTGTTTTTTGCACAATTAACGGAGCAAGATTCCCATGAGTGATATCGAAATAGCGCGCAATGCCAGCACGCAACCCATTGCAGAAATTGCTGTAAAGCTAAATATTCCAGACGCGGCACTCATTCCTTATGGCAGAACTAAAGCTAAAATCGACCCGGACCACATTGCGTCATTGAGCGATAAGCCCGACGGCAAGTTAATCTTGGTTACCGCCATTACACCTACCCCAGCAGGTGAGGGTAAAACCACCACCTCTGTGGGCCTCACTGACGGCCTTAACCGCATCGGCAAAAATGCACTGGTCTGCCTGCGCGAACCCAGCCTCGGCCCCTGCTTTGGTATGAAGGGTGGTGCCGCCGGTGGTGGCTATGCCCAGGTAGTGCCCATGGAAGATATCAACCTGCACTTTACTGGCGACTTTCACGCCATTGGCGCCGCTCATAACTTACTATCGGCATTGATAGACAACCATATTCACTGGGGCAACAGCCTTGAAATTGATGCCCGGCGTATCGCATGGAAGCGCGTTGCCGATATGAATGATCGCGCATTGCGCAGTATTAACTGTGGACTGGGTGGACCGGGTAATGGCTTTCCGCGTCAGGAAGGCTATGATATTACCGTGGCCTCGGAAGTTATGGCTATTTTTTGTCTGGCCACCGACCTAGATGATTTAAAAGCGCGACTCAATAAAATTGTGATTGGCTACACTCGCGAGCATAAGCCAGTTCATGCCAGCGAAATTCTTGGCACTGGCGCCATGACTGTGCTGCTTAAAGATGCTTTGGCACCGAACCTAGTGCAAACCTTAGAAAACAATCCGGCCATTATTCACGGTGGCCCCTTTGCCAATATCGCCCATGGCTGTAACTCAGTGATCGCTACTAAGGCCGGTCTAAAAATGGCCGACTATGTGGTGACCGAAGCAGGCTTTGGCGCCGACCTCGGGGCGGAGAAATTCTTTGATATTAAGTGCCGCGCTGCTGATCTAAAACCTAATGCTGCGGTAATCGTGGCTACGACTCGCGCCCTAAAAATGCATGGTGGCGTCAGCAAAGAAGATTTGGATAGAGAAGACCTGGCCGCACTTGAAGACGGCTGTTGTAATCTGGTTCGCCATATTGAAAATGTAAAAGCCTTTGGCGTACCTGTAGTGGTTGGCATCAATCGCTTTACCTCAGATACGGATGCTGAAATTGCGCTTATCAAAGAGATTGCATTGGCTAATGGTGTCAAGGCGATCGATTGCACCCACTGGGCCAATGGTGGCGCAGGTACGGAAGAGCTCGCCCATGAAGTCGTATCACTTGTGGATACAGGTCATGCGAATTTTGCGCCGCTTTATCCAGACAATATGCCTATTTGGGAGAAGATAAAAACCGTTGCTACCAGGCTCTATCGCGCCGATGATATTATTGCCGACAAGAAGATTCGCGATCAAATTCGCAACCTGCAAGATAGCGGCTATGGTCATTTCCCTGTATGTATTGCTAAAACTCAGTACAGCTTCTCAACAGACCAAAATCTTAAAGGCGCCCCCTCTAATCATGTGGTCGCTATTCGTGAAGTCAGACTATCTGCCGGTGCTGGCTTTATCGTGGTGGTTTGTGGCGACATTATGACCATGCCCGGACTGCCACGTGTACCCGCAGCTAATAGCATTGATATGGATGCCAACGGAGATGTTGTCGGACTGTTTTAAACAGCGCTCAAAATCTGTAAGCTTCGCACTTTCAAATTTTGCGAGTCCATTGTGTCGGAACCCTTTAGCTATCCCCCTGTTCGCCTCAGGGACGACAGCCTGACAGCCCCTCAAACTGATGAGTCGGCATCTGGGACGGTCAGTGTATTTAAGTGTCCCAATTGCAACGCCCATCTAGCCACAACCAGCCTAGGACCAAATAAAACCTTTAGCTGTATTAACAAGCACAGTTTTGATATGGCAAAAGAAGGCTATCTGAATCTACTACTTGCACAACACAGGCGCAGCCGCAATCCAGGCGATAGCGATGAGATGATTCGCAGCCGTCAGCGCTTTCTAAATGCAGGTTATTACCAACCTTTGGCTGATAGCATTGTTAGTCATGTGCGCCAGACAGGCGACGACCAACGCGTCTTAGATATGGGCTGCGGTGAAGGCTACTACATGCAACAGCTACGACAGGCATCTAGCAAACTGGCTCTCTATGGCATTGATATTTCAAAAGCTGCGGTGCGCCTAGCGGCTAAACGGAAAATGGGTGCCCAGCTTGCCGTGGACAGTGCATTTAATCTGCCACTCCACAACAACAGTGTAGACAGTGCGATTTCCGTATTTTCGCCCATTAGTATCAATGAAACTGCACGAATATTGAGACCGGGCGGACGCTTTATAATGGTGGGGCCTGGCAAACGCCATCTGGCCGGGTTGACCGCACAGATCTATGCACAAAATGTACCCCACCGTGGCAATAATATTGACGACAGTCTCGAGCTATTTAGCCTACAGGAGCAGCTCGAGATAAAAGATATCATTACGGTTAAGGGCTCCGATATTCTCGATTTACTAAAAATGACGCCCTATTATTGGCATGCCCGTGTCGAACAACAAGAACAGTTAAAAAATTTAAATCTGCTGCAAACAGAGATACACTTCACAATTAAAAGCTATCAGCTTAACTAGAATTTCGCATCTATTCTATTTCCAGAGTATTTTTACGTCGCTTTTTATTATCTCCTGTAACTATTTCGATGTGCTGATTTAGTACCTGCGTGTTCTCCTGCAGCTCAAATTTTCTCCCCTCTAGCTGACCTTCGGCAACCTGTCTCGCAGCCCGCTCCTAATCTATGCCTCTCAATGGCGTCTAACCTCCTTTTGACTACTTTCCATAATGGGGGCAAATCCCCTTAGTTGCTGCATCTGCAATGGTAGTATTTGAGCTTGCAACATCGCGGCCATCTATCAAACATAGACGATCAATCATTTACCAATTGCTTAAATAGTAGATTTTTCTAAACACTAAAACTCAAATAGTCGTTTGACCTCAACATCAACAACCGCTGCGATCTTTTCAACATTACCAAATCTTGGACCAAATATGCCGCGCTCCATATTGCTAATAGACTCAATGGCAAGGTCAGTTTGTGCTGCCAGTAATTCTCGAGTAGTACCTTTCTGGGTTCTCAGCAATTTTGGCCTAGTGCCAAATTTCTGCTTTAAATTAGCCATACAAAATCTCTCAAAGAGAAAAAATGGCACGCATCCTATTTGTGGTTTTTAATCTAGCGAAGTTAAAGTTGTTAGGTAACCAGATAGAACTTCGTTTTTTGGTCAAACTGAGAAACTGTGCCAGATACCCCTGCTCGCTGGCTTAAAGCCATTAGTTAGTTGGTCCATAGGCATAGACTCCGCCCCGATCCAATGCTCTCCGATAGGCGGGTCGAGCATGACAACGATCACGAAACGCTGCCAGATTCGGCAGAGCCTCTAGAGAGTAGAGTAAGGGGGCAACTTCGGCAATAAAGGATAATTGAATATCGGCGCCCGAGATTTTGTTACCAACAAACCAATCTTCGCCCTCTAGTGCCTGATCTAAATAACCAAGATGTCTTTGCATCTCGTCGCCAATTCGCGGCTGCAACTCTGCACCGCCGTCAGCTAGCCTTGAGGTATAAAGTTTAAGCATTAAAGGTAGGGCTGCACTGCCCTCTGCATAATGTAGCCACTGCAAATATTGCTCATGGTGCGCTGTACCAACCTCGGGTATAAGGCTGCGATCTACATCATAGTGACGCAAAATATAATCAATGATGGCGCCTGACTCGATAATAGTTTGGCTGCCATCGGTAATGACCGGCGATTTACCCAATACATGAACCGCTTCCAGTTCTGGTGGTGCCAAACTAGTCTGTGCATCGCGTTGATAGCATTTGATCTGATACTCAACATCAAGTTCCTCTAGGAGCCAAAGAACTCGCTGCGAGCGAGAATTATTCAAGTGATGAACGGTCAGCATAGGGATAATGTCCTATTGTTATTGTTAGTTTGGTCTTTGAGTTGAAGACTCGGGTTATCCCGTAAAACTCAATACTCCTGAAACAAATGGTCTCTTACAATATTAAAAATTTGCGGCTGGGTAATCATTGATGGCAATAGACCTACACCGACCTTATTGGCCATCAGGGGCACAGTAACGCCGGTATGCTCTTCAGTGAAAAAGTCAGTGGTCGCATAGTTGACCGCCATAATCTGGCCCTGCGGCGTAATTATGCGGGATAGATGCCCCGGTCTATAAATAGGGTACGGACTCGCAGCAAATAAGGAAGTATCGGGCACTATCTGCGCAGCATGGCCATGGTCAGCAGTCACCAGAATCAAGGTATCTGGATGAGACTCAGCATATTTCATGGCACTGTCTAGAGCATCATTTAGCTGCTGTAGCTCGCCAATACTGCCGCAAGTTTTACGGTAGTGAGCCTGCTTATCGATTGACGCTGACTCGATCATAAGAAAGAAATCACTGCCATCTGAATCCAGTATCGACAACGCCTTGTCAGTCATCTGCACCAGTGTTGGCAGATCCGTAAATTGTGGGTTCTCTTCGCAGCGCATAGGCTCAGGGTCGATCGCTTCGCCCAATGTCCAGTGAATCATACCGGGCCAGGTCATCTCAGATTGCTCAGCTGCACGATCACTTTCACCACGCCAGATTACCGGCATAGTGCTGGGTGAAAAGAGCCCCAATAGCTTACCCTGATCAATGCTATCAAGCTGCTTAGGGTTGAGTGCCAACTGATAGCCGGCCTGCTCTGCCAATGCAATAACCTCATCACCATCGCCTTCAGAAGGCAGGGTAAAATGCTTTAAGCCACCACCCAGCATCAGATCGACACCTGAGTTAACCAGCTGCTCCGAAATCGACCCCTTGCCGCCATTACTTTTAAGATCCGCTGAGCAGTCAACAAAGACTCTAGGATAAAACTCCGCATTGACCATCATCGCAGGATTTTGGCAGCCGCGACTATTGGTATGGGCATAGAATGCAGCTGGTGTGGCATCAGTGATACTGGCGGTGGTAACAACCCCTGTCCTAATACCTCGTTTCTGCGCTAACTCAATGATATTAACCACATCCTCATCAGTGCCTGCAGTGGTGCCGATACGTCCCTTACTGGTCACTACCCCCGAGGCCATTGATGTTGCGCTATTCGCCGAATCGGCTACATACAAAGGGTGTTTGGGAAATCGATCCGAAACGGTGAGTACCTGAACATTACTTCTCACGGGCAGATTATCAAGGCTGAGCTTACCAGTGGTGCCCACTAAATAATTGCGCGCAATACTGATCTGTTGATCATCCATACCGTCGCCAATAATCAAAATAACATTGCCGGCTAAGACTGGAGCTGAAATGGACAGTGTAATTATTAGGGATAATGTAATCGAAACTTTAAGTCTTACTTTTTTCATTTCATTAAATTAGTTTAATTAGAGTTATATACCCTTGATTCTGGCACAGTTATTAGGATAAAAATATTACCCAGCCAACTATTTTTTATTCTATTCAGCATTTTTACCTTTGCCTAGCTATGCTAGTCTAAACATCTTATTAATCACTAGCTGTTTTTCTCCTGCCTATGAATACCGCACAGTCCGACTTTTTGCAGCGCAATCAGCTGCCCGATAACTACCTTGAGCAGGCACAAAAAAACTATAAATCTGTTCTGGGAAATTTTGCCCAGCAACACCTTAAAGGGCATTCAAAAACTCGTATTATTGCTATTAATGGCTCACAGGGTTCGGGGAAGTCAACAGCCGCCGACTATCTGTGCACAGTGATTGCCGAACAGCACAATATCACTACCGTAGCTCTATCATTAGATGACTTTTATCTAACCAAAGCAGAGCGCCTTAAATTAGCCCAGGATGTCCACCCATTGCTGGCAACTCGCGGTGTGCCAGGAACCCATGATATAGACCTTGCTATAGCTACCATCAATGGCTTGATCGCCGCAGAGTCCCCAACTTTAGTAACCAGATTCGATAAGAGCAGTGATGACAGATTCCCTACGCAACAGTGCGAAACAATTAGCGGCCCCGTTGGCTTAATTGTTTTAGAAGGCTGGTGCATGGGCGCTCGCGCTCAGAAACAGACAGAATTGAGTGATCCGGTTAATCAGCTTGAAGATACAGAGGACAGCAATGGGGTTTGGCGAAACTATGTCAATAATGCTCTAGCTGGAGACTATCAGAGGCTTTTTAGTATGGCCGATACCTTATGTATGTTACGCGCACCTTCCTTCGACACCATCTATAAGTGGCGTCTTGAGCAGGAGAGCAAAATGGCCAGACCATTAATGAATGAAACTGAAATACTAGGATTTATCCAGTACTACCAGCGTATTACTGAGCACTGTTTACAAGAGATGCCGAGCCGCGTTGACTACCTGTTTCAACTGGATGAAAATCGGCAGATTAATGAGCCTCGGGGGCGCTCTCATTAAAGTGACTCACCACTCGCAGCAGCTGACGGCAGGTTATCTGTCCGACCAACTTACCATGATCAAGAACAGGCCGACGGCGATGACCCTTATCTAGCATATCGGTTGCCACATCTACTAGATCGGCGTGAATATCACAATAATCCACATCCACCGACATATATTCCCTGACCTTACCCACATCACCATTCTCATTATAGGTGGCGCCAAGAATCGCCCGCAGGCAATCAAGCTCGGACAAAATACCTACCAAGAGACCCTCGCCATCTACAACACAGACCCCAGAAACCTTGTGCTCGTGAATAAGTGCAATTGCGGCAAATACATCATCATCTAATAAAATTTTAACTGGATCGTGAAGCATATAATCACTTAGATCAACTGAACGTAACATAGGTAACTCCTGCTGTTATCTGCTTTAGAGTCGCTGCTGCCATTAGAGCCGACCGGCAAATTCAATAAACGGTTGTGGCCAGCTACCAAGTAATAACACCATTATCATTAATAGCATAGCCAGTACATCCTGAGAGGCTGTTGATGCCCTAAATTGGCCACTTGCCGCTGTGCCAGCAGACTTGGTCATAGTAAAAATAATACGCAGATAATAGTAGATAGCAATTGCACTACCAATTACCAAGGCCGCTAAGAGCCACCAAAGCTGCGACTGAATACCGACACTAATCACATAGAATTTGCCGACAAATCCAGCCGTAAGAGGTATACCGGCGAAAGACAACATGGCAACCGTAAGGCTAGATGCCTGGATGCGCCTGCGCCAAAATAGACCATCAAAGGCTGCAATTTGGTTCTTGCTTTCATCTTCACCAGCGATACAAGCAACGACGGCAAAGGCAGCCAATGTTGTCAGTATATAAGCCGCCAGATAGAACGTAATAGCTTGCCGAATCAGGCCCGCCTCAGCACCCTCGTGGGACAGCGCAATTAGTACAACCAGTAGATAACCAAAATGAGCAATAGAAGAATAGGCCAACAGGCGTTTGATATTTTCCTGCCGCAGGGCGAGCCAGTTACCGATTAGCATCGAGGCAATGGCAACAGCTGCTAAGGCTGTCATTAATGACTGATACTCATACAGTTGCCCCTCGACAAAAAAACGGGTCAGAGCAACGAATACAGCTCCTTTAGAAATCGTAGCTAAGAATCCAGTTACCGGCGTGGGTGCGCCTTCATAGACATCTGGCGTCCACATATGAAAAGGCACTACCGACAATTTAAAACCTATACCGGCTAACACCATCGCTGTTCCCGACATCAGCAATATTGGGTTTTGCTGATAGGCCAGCATAGCTTTAAGGCCTATTCCCCCATAGCTTAGATCGCCTGTTGCGGCGTAGAGCAGCGCAAAGCCATAGAGCAACATGGCCGATGCACAGGCTGATAGCACCAAATACTTAATGGACGCCTCAAGGGGTAGCTGGCCTTTTTCTGGAAAGGCGATCATGGCATAGAGAGCCACGCCCATCAGCTCCATACCCAACAGCAATGACACCATATGGCTAGACTGAATCAGTACCACTGCGCCAAGCACCGACAACACCAGCAAAAGATAGTATTCTTCCTTGCGCTCACCCTCAGTGGAGAAGGTATCCCGCGATAAAATCAATGTAACCAGCGCGGCCGCGACAATAAGCGTGGTAAAGAATAGTCCCCAGTCATCCACTATCAACAGCACAGTTACTGGCTGAGTAAATTCTCTAGCATAGCCTGCGCCCCACAGCGTGAGCAGAAAACCCAGCGCGGAAATAAACCAGGCAACTGACTGATCCCGTTTAATAGAGGCCTGTATCATCAATACCACTGCCGTCAGGGACAGCATTAAAATTGGCATTAGTGCCATCAGTGAATTTGCGTTCATGGCGTCACCTCCAGTAGGCTTTGCAGCACTGGTTGGGCAAGATCCAAGACCGGCTGGGGATATATACCCAAGCCAATCAGAGCCACCATCATGACTGCCATGGTAAGCATCTCGCGACCACCAAAATCAATCAATCCGTGGTCGGCGAGTTTAGGGTTTGGCTCACCTTGAAAGGAGCGCTGCATCAGCAATAACGAATAGGCTGCACCAGTAATAAGACCTAGGGCAGCTATAGCCGTCATCCATGGATCAACCTTAAACAGGCCTAACAGCACCAAAAACTCAGCGACAAAGTTACCCAGGCCGGGCAATCCCAATGAGGCGACTACAAAGAACATGGCCACAGCACCCATGCGTGGCATGTAGTGCCAAAGGCCGCCCATCTCACGCATATCTCTGGTATGCAGGCGCTCCTGCAACGAACCTGCAATCATAAACAGTGCCGCGGTACTAAAACCATGGGCGACCATTTGCATCACTGCCCCCTGCAGAGCCAACTCGTTCCAAGCATAGACCCCGAGCAATACAAAGCCCATATGGCTAACACTGCTATAGGCAATCAGGCGTTTAAAGTCGGTTTGCGCAAAGGCCAGAACTGCGCCATAAACTACCCCAGCAGCACCCAGCACCATGGCCACATAAGAGAAGTCCATGGCCGCATCTGGAAATAACGGCACAGCAAAACGAATCAGTCCGTAGGCACCGGTCTTAAGTAGAATTCCCGCTAAAATAACACTACCCGCGGTGGGGGCCTGGGTATGGGCGTCAGGCAACCAAGTATGAAAGGGAAAAACCGGCAACTTGACCACGAAGGCAATAAAGAACCCGACCATCAACCAATGGGCAGTGGTTTCAGCCATAGGCGTATTGAGCAGCGCGAAATAACTGAAGCTCCACTGACCTGTGGCGCTGTGATTAACGGCCACCAGAGTCAAAATAGATACTAGCATTAACAGGCCACTGGCCTGGGTAAAGATAAAGAATTTCATGGCCGCATAGCCGCGATTCTCATGGCCCCAGATAGCGATCAAAAAGTACATGGGAATTAGCATAACTTCCCAAAATAAGAAAAATAGAAACAGGTCCAGGGCCATAAATACGCCGAGTACCCCAGCTAATGTCCACAGCAAATTGGCCTCAAAAAAACCTCGCCGCACAGTCACATCGGTCCACGAGGCACTCACAGCCACCGCACCCAGAACCAGTGTTAACAGCACCATGAGCATGCTGATACCATCAAGTGCTAGCTCTATGCTAATACCAAAGGCGGGAATCCAGTCGGCCCTAAAGTGCATTAGCCAGGTACTGGGGTCGCTAGCCAAGGGCGCCTGCAACTGATTGAGTTCAGGCATTGCTAATAAGTGATTCAAAAAATACAGCAGATCGACAACCACGACCCCTAGCGCCACTTTGCGCGGCATATTTTCATCAAGTCGCTCTGACAGCAGTGCCAGTACACCACCCACCAGCAGTATCAGTATCAGGTTAACCATCACCATCAGAGCACCTCCGGTGAAATTTGCAGGGCTAAGGAAATCAGCACTACCAAGCCAAATACCATACTGGCAATGTACCAGCGCATACGGCCAGTCTGGGCCTCACTGAGCCACTGGTTTAAGGTTTGATTAATCGCCACAATCAAGCCATAGATAACATCCACAGGCTCTGATTTAAGCATGCCAGACAACTCATAATAGGGTCGTACAAAAAGCCGGTCATAGAGCCAATCTATACCCCAGCCACTGAACCAAAACCGACGCAGTAGCTGGCCGACCCGAGAACCAACCAAACCATCAACTCTAAGCTGGCGACTGTGGAAAATCAGGTAGGCTAGTAGCAAACCAATCAGAGGTACCGAAATAGAGACATATTCCACCCAGTGCGCTGGATGTTCTCCACTGGCCGCAGGAAATACTGCCTCCACCGGAATAATAAAATAACCACCTATCAGCGACAGCGCGCAGAGCACTGTCAGCGGCACTGCCATGCGCCAGCCGGTGTCTCTGTCGGGCTCGGTATTGGCCTTGCCAAAGAATACGACAAACACCAGACGGAAGCTGTAGATTGCTGTGAGTAGCGCACCCAAAAGGCCTCCCAGCCACAACCAGGGACCCATACCCGGAAGCTGATAGGCCTCCAACAAAATCTGGTCCTTACTAAAGAAACCGCTAGTCATGGGTAGTGCTGCCAGCGCCGCAGAACCAATCATAAAACTCCAGAAGGTCACTGGCATTTTTCTGCGCAGGCCACCCATTTTGAAAATATTATGCTCATGGTGCAGGCAGTGAATAATGGCCCCTGACCCAAGAAATAGCAGTGCCTTAAAGAAGGCGTGGGTCATAAGATGAAAGATACCTGCTGTCCAGGCTCCAACACCCAGGGCCAAGAACATGTAGCCGATCTGACTAATGGTCGAGTAGGCCAGAATGCGCTTAATGTCCGACTGCATCAATGCGGTAAAGGCCGCCATGAGTGAGGTCGCTATACCAATAATCGCCACTACCATCATCGCTGTGGGCGCCAATAAAAACAGGCCGTGAGTACGGGCAATTAAGTACACGCCAGCCGTCACCATAGTAGCCGCGTGAATTAGGGCGCTGACCGGGGTTGGGCCCGCCATCGCATCGGGCAACCAGGTATGCAACGGCAACTGCGCAGACTTGCCCACCGCCCCACCCAGTAAAAGCAGGCAGGCAATTAGGGGAATACTGTCTCCCACCTGCCAGGTTTCATTGGCCATAGCAACCATGCCCTGAATATCCAAGGTGCCTAATTCGGTAAACAGTAAAAATAGACCCAGTGCCATGGCTGTGTCACCGATACGTGTGACTATAAAGGCCTTGCGCGCAGACTGGCCATTAGCACTATTTTGGTACCAGAACCCAACGAGCAAGTAACTGCATACCCCCACGCCCTCCCAGCCAAGATAGAGGAGTAGTAGATTATCGGCCATCACCAATATCAGCATGGCCGCGACAAACATATTTAAATAGGCAAAGTAACGGGCATAGCTCGTATCCTTCTCCATAAATTCTGTGGAAAAAAGATGGATTAAAAAACCCACACCAGTAATCACAGACATCATTACCAGCGTCAGACCATCAAAATAAAAGGCCACGCCAGGGGCAAAGTTTCCGACCTGCATCCAGGTCCATAATGTCAGTTCAAATGGCTCTGGGTTAGCCATAAAGTGAATGCCAGCAGCCAGAGTTAACAGAGCAGCAATACCCACAGAGCCAACCCCTAGATAACCGATTAATAACCTTGGTAGTCTGCCAGCCGTGAGCATCAGCAGCAAAGAACTGCACAAAGGGATAAGCGGTATTAGCCAAATAAGTTCAAGCATTATTAACCCCTCATCCTATTGGCATGGTCCATATCTAAGGTTTTGAAGCGTTTTTGTACCTGCAATACCAAACCCAATCCTACTGCAACTTCTGCAGCGGCCACGGTGAGAATCAGCATAAAAACTACCTGCCCATCCGGCTGCCCCCAATGGGCACCAGCTGCAACAAAAGCGAGAGCCGCAGAGTTAAGCATGACCTCCAATGACATCAGAATAAAAATAATATTGCGCCGTATCATCAGACCCAACATGCCTATCGCAAACAGCAATGATGACACCAGCAGAATATGATTGAGTGGAACATTCAGGCCTTCCATTATTGTTCGCCCTCCTTTTCGATGCCATCTCGATCCAGATACCGACGCCCCAGATGAAAGGACCCCACCAGACCGGCGAGCAATAGCATAGAAGCAATCTCTACTGCCAACACATAGGGACCAAACAGAGACAGGCCCACTTCTTTAGCCGAGACCGAAGTGACCGACACAGGCCCTTCAACTCTGGCAATAACATAGAGCAACTCAATAAATAAAAGCGTGACCAGAAGTGCCGGTCCAATCCATATTTTTGGTTGCAGCCAATGACGCTCCTGCTGGTCACCCTTTTCCCCTAAATTGAGCATCATAATCACGAAGACAAACAGCACCATGATGGCGCCAGCGTAAATCACAATTTCTAAGGCTGCGGCAAAGGGGGCGCCAATTAAAAAGAAAATAACCGCTACCGCCAGAAGCGAAACAATCAGATAGATCAAGGCGTGAATTGCATTGGCTCTAGTCATGGCCAAAACAGTGGCCACTAGGGCAATGGTCGCAGCTATATAAAAGAGTGTTATCTCAAGCATAAAAACTCCCTGATTCCAGCGAACCTGCACCCAGGCAATTGTTGCCAACTACTCTGTGCGGCTTCATGGTAAAAGACTCTTAGGGTCTATCGGCGCAGCTTCATTTTTTGCCTGGCCCTTATCTTTGGTTGCAGTTTGCATACCAGAGACCCGATAAAAATTGTAATCCGGATACTTGCCCACGCCATTAATTAATAAATTCTCTTTTTCATAAACCATGTTCTGCCGATCGTACTCACACATTTCAAAATCTGGTGTTAACTGAATGGCGTAAGTTGGGCAGGCTTCCTCACACATACCACACATAATGCAGCGCGAAAAATTAATGCGGAAAAATTCTGGATACCAGGTACCGTCTTCGCGAGTATCTTTTTGCAGCGCAATACAGTCTACCGGGCAGACCGCGGCACAGAGGTTGCACGCGACACAGCGCTCCTCTCCATCTGGGTCTCTAGTCAGTACTATTCGCCCCCGATACCTTGGCGACAGATAAGGCATTTCCTCTGGGTACTGCACCGTCTCGGCCTTGGTGAAGGTATGTTTGAGTACCTCCCAAATAGTTCTCAGTTCACTTAGCATTAGGCCGCTCCCTCCATCCATAACAATACTGCACCTGTGATCACCAGGTTGATCAATGTAATCGGCAACATCACTTTCCATCCCAGGGACATAAGCTGGTCGTAGCGTGGCCGGGGAATGGCTGCCCGTAAAAGTACAAAGAAACAAATAACAATAAAGACCTTAAAACCGAACCAAAATAATGGCGGTAACCAGTGGCCGATTAGCGCAGGTCCGTGCCAACCACCAAAAAATAACGTCACAATCATGCAGGAGATAAGCATCAGCCCAAGGTATTCTCCGAGCATAAACATGGCAAATTTCATTCCGCCGTATTCGGTGTGAAACCCAGCTGTTAACTCGTGCTCTGCCTCGGGTAAATCAAATGGCAAACGGTGACTCTCAGCGATACCTGCAATAACAAAAACAATTAACCCGAGAATCTGAGAAAAGCAAAACCACACGTCAGTTTGTGCCTCGACAATATCCACCAGACTGAAGCTACCGCTCATCATGACCACGCCCATTAGCGACAGCCCCATAAACACTTCGTAACTCACCATCTGGGCCGCCGAGCGCAGGCCACCCAACAAGGCATATTTATTATTCGACGCCAGACCACCGAGCAATACGCTGTAGACCGCGAGGGAAGTCATGCCCAGAAAAAATAGCAGACCAATATTTACATCAATAATCATCATACCTGGCGCAAAGGGCACCACAGCAAAACCCATCATCATGGCCACGACAATGGCAGTAGGTGCAAAGATAAATACCACTTTGTCGGCAAAGGGCGGAACCCAATCATCCTTAAATAGCAGCTTAATCATATCTGCCAACACCTGACCTATACCCAGTGGCCCCAGCCGATTCGGTCCGTAGCGGTCTTGCCATACCCCCAGCAAACGGCGTTCGAACCAGGTCAAAATGGCTGCCCCAGCAACACCACCAATCAAAATAGTCAGGGCCAGTAGCACTGGCATTAACTCAGACATGGGCCGCCCCTCTATCTGTGGCAATCATAGTTGGCGTTGGGTAAACCCAAGACTCATCTTTTACGAGGGTAACTAGGTCGCCCGGCTGCAACTCTAATGTCTCACTATAACCCGCGCTGAATCCGACACAGTTCTTGGCCACTCTGGAGAGTATTTTCACTTCCAGTGAAAACTCGGCTTTATGCTGAGTCACTAGCAGCCCATCGCCCTCTACCACACCGAGCTTCTCGGCCAATTTTTCACCTATAGCAATAAATGGCCTACCCGCCAGTTCGGCAACCTCATCGGTATTTATAGACATTTCATCACTGCCATGAACTCGATGCACGGGCACCAGATGCCATTGATGAGGTTTTAGATTGGCGGTAACAGACACCTGAGGTTGAACCGCACCTAAGCCATCTGAACTAATTAGATGGGCTCCAGATGTGCCGCCTTTTAAGGGCCCATCGACCTCGGCCTGAAACTTTTGCAGTGACTGATTTGAGTTCCAACCGGGGGACCAAACATAGGGAATTAGCGACGCGGGTTCATCGCGATTTAAACCTTCCATACTAAAGGCCAAGGGGCTCTGAGTATCTTTAGGCTGCTGTGGTTCATGAACCGACACTCCTGCGTTCATGGCGGTGCGACCACTATATCTATGAGTCTGACGGGGGATTTTCAAACCTTGATTGCGGTAGTCGCGCAACGGTGCCACATCAACTAGCTGTGCCAGTGCAGGCTGGCTATTGGCACAGGCAGCTACTACCTGATCGAAATATTCTAGCTCGGCAAGCTCTGAGCATTCACAGCCTGCAGCCAGCTTTAGTAACCACTGCCAACTGGGTAATCGCTCGGCGCTCGGTTGGTACACTGGGAAATAACGCTGGGCGCGTCCCTCACTGCTAACCAATGTACCCTGAGACTCAGCATAGGAGGCCGCGGGCAACACCAGGTCGGAATTCCCTAATGTGGTATTTTCTAAGATATCCATACTAATAACTTTGCTATCAGCATCGAACAGTTGCTGAATTTCTCCACTGGCGCCACGGCGCTCTAGGGTATTTTCGAGAATAATAACTGCATCGAGTTTACTGGCTCGCTTAGCTAACTTAGGGATTGAGGCAGCTCTATCAGACTGACCATCATCCACAAGTAGCGCCAACCCCAAACTATTCGACTCTGCCACACAGAGGCTCAGCATACTTGACTTACCTGAGGTATGTAGCTGCTCCGCCACTGCCACTGCACTATTAATAATGCCCTCATGAAGCATACTGGTACCACTGATAACCAACGGACTATTGGCGGCAAAAAGAATATCGGCAACCTGATTAACCGCCTCATCATCCATTTTTTTCCCGGACAGTGCCTTGGCAACCCCGTAGCCGAAGGCGGCAATATCATCCGCAGGTAGAGAGATACATTGGCTGGCCACATCGTCAAGGCGAGTATCCATAGCCGAGACAATAATCATTGGCGAGCGCTGATCCTGGGCCAGATTGCGCACCGCAGCATCCTGCCACTGAGGCAGACCCATCTGCGCGGCCAACTCAAATGCTTTGTTGCGCACCGACTGACGAAGACCCAGCGCTACTCGCGGCGCTGTGTTGGTCACATCTTCCCCGAGAATTAAAATCGCATCCGCAGCTTCCATCTGTTTAATGGAGGGATTAGCCGCTGTGGTAGTTTTTAACGTACGCACAATGGTGCTGAGTATTGCCGCTTCTCTATCAGAAAATCCCGGTACAAAATTGGCGGCACCCACCAGCTCTCGCAACAGATAGTTGGCTTCAAGTGAGGCCCTTGGCGAACCGATACCAGCGACCTTTTTATTTTTTATCCAACCCACAGCTGTGTCTATGGCCTGCTGCTGATGCACAGCCATAAAACTGCCGTCAGGTTTTTTAATACCCGCGTAATCCAAGCGCGCGTCGCTATTGATATAGCCACTACCAAAACGCCCGCGGTCGCACAGAAAGTAGCCGTTAACCTCATGGTTATAGCGGTTGTGTACTCGTTTTAATCTTCCGTAGCGTTCCCCCGGCGCTATGTTACAACCCACGGCACAGCCACTGCAGATAGAGGGTGCAGACTGCAGATCCCACTTGCGACTGTAATGTTTTAAAAATGGTTTGTCGGTAAATACACCTGTGGGGCAGACTTCAACCAGGTTGCCTGAAAATTCGCTCTGCAACACACCCTCTTCATGGCGGCCAAAATAAACATGGTCATGGGAGGCCTGAGCCGCCAAATCTTTACCACCGGCATAATCACGGTAGTAGCGCTCACAGCGGTAACAGGTAATACAACGATTCATCTCATGGTGAATAAGCGGGCCCAAATACTGATTGCGGTGAGTGTTTTTCTTACCGGTATAACGGCGATCGCGATGACCCACCATAACCGTCATATCCTGCAAATGACATTCGCCTCCCTCACCACAAACTGGGCAGTCATGGGGGTGATTAAGCATTAATGACTCAACCACCGCCTCGCGAAATTCACCTGCATTGTCGGCACTTAATGAGAACCGCGCGCCCTCAGTTACTGGGGTCATGCAGCCCATCACTATACGACCTTTTGTATCCTCTTCGTTTTGATATTGCACTAGAGCGCACTGTCGACAGGAGCCAATCGAACCCATGGCTGGATGCCAACAAAAATACGGCAGGTCCATGCCGGCATTGAGACAGGCTTCAAGAATATTCTCACCCTGAGCAACTTCAAGGGCCTGACCATCTATATAAATCGTCGGCATAGTCTAAGCTCCCCGAGTCGTATGATAGGGACAGCAACCACCACTAATGTGGCGATCAAAGTCATCGCGGAAATATTTTAATGCGCTCTGCAGGGGCTCCATGGCACCTGGCGCCAACGCACAGTGGGTGTTACCAATAGCCCCTATATAGCCAATTTGATAGGCCAGAGTTTCGAGATCCTCGGCTTGGCCATGACCAGATTCAATATCTTCTAGAACCTGACGCGACCAGGGTAAGCCATCTCGGCATGGGGTACAGAATCCACAGGACTCATGGGCAAAGAATCGAATAAGGTTAAGTACCATACCCACAGGACAGGTCTGGTCATCAAGAATAATCATGGTACCGGTGCCCATGCGGCTACCGGCTTTGCCTATCACGTTGTAGTCCATGGCCAGATCAAGATGCTCATGGGTTAGGAAGTCCGTTGATCCACCGCCGGGTAAAAACCCTTTGAGCTGTAAACCCTCTTGCATGCCACCAGCATGATCTTCAATAATCTCGCGAATTGGCGTGCCCATAGGCAGTTCCCAACAGCCGGGATTTTTAACTCTGCCGCTGACACCAAACATTTTAGTGCCGCTATCTTCACCCACACCCAAGCTGTTAAACCAGTCGGCACCACGATAAATAATATGGGAAATATTACAAAGTGTTTCCACATTGTTAACGATCGTTGGACGCCCCCAGAGACCGCTCACCTGAGGAAACGGCGGCTTGGCTCTGGGGTTAGCGCGCTTGCCTTCCAGGGCATTAATTAACGCGGTTTCTTCGCCACAAATATAACGCCCAGCACTGGGGTGCACATACATTTTGAGGCTAAAACCACTGCCGAGAATATTGTCACCCAGATAACCAGCTGCATAGCATTCGGCCAGCGCGTCCCGCAGGCGCTGTATAGCTACTACATATTCACCGCGAATAAAAATATACGAGATATCAGCACCAATGGTATAGGCACTTAAAATCATGCCCTCAATTAATTGATGCGGGTCATATTCCATTAGCAGGCGGTCTTTAAAAGCGCCGGGCTCCATTTCGTCAGCATTGCAGACCAGATACTTATGTCCAGGAGTGCACCTGTCACCCATGGGCACAAAGCTCCACTTCATCCCGGTAGGAAAACCGGCCCCACCGCGACCCCGTAGATTGGACGCACTGATAACGTCCTGGCAATCTTTGGGTGACAGTTCAGCTAGGGCCTTGCGCAGCCCCTGATAGCCACCATTGGCCTCATAAGCGTTGAGGCCGGTAGGCTTTAGATCAGCGCCAATATTGCGGGTTAATACTTTTTCCATTATGTATTACCCCCTGAGTTATTTGTTTTATCAGCAAACAACTCATCAATTTTAGCCTCGTCTATATGGGTCACTAGGTCATCACCCACCATCATCACCGGCGCCCTATCGCAGGCGCCCAAACAGGGCACGGGAATTAGACTATATTCGTTATCTTCAGTGGTTTGGCCATAGTCGACACCCAGCACATCGGTTATTTTTTGTTTAATACTATCGCAACCACAGATCCAGCAGCTCACGCTATCACAAAATAAAATAACTTTTTTGCCCACAGGTCGGCGATAAATCAAATTATAAAACGTCGCTATACCCTCGAGTTCTTCCGCCGACATATCTAAATATTTGGCAATGGCTTGAAGGCATTGGTCAGATATCCAGCCGCGCCTGGCCTGCACTATTTTGAGGGCGTCTATAGCAGCGCCGGACTTATAGGGCACATGAGAAAGCTCTGCGTCTATTTCTCTTAACTCTTCAGCACTGAGCACTGAATCCAAGTCGGTTTTAATCATCTGCGCATCATTCATCGGTCTACGTCCGCCATAACAAAGTCAATACTGGCAATAATGGCAATCAGATCCGGGATCATAAGACCTTTACTAATCAGTGGAATCTGTTGCAAGTGAGGGAAAGAAGGTGTGCGAATTCGCGTGCGATAAGAGTTAGTACCGCCGTCGCTAATCAGATGGTAGCTATTAATGCCTTTGGTCGCTTCAATCATAACCGACGCTTCTCCCTGAGGAATAACTGGCCCCCAGCTAACATTTAAAAAATGATGAATCAGGGTTTCAATATCTTCCATGGTGCGTTCTTTTGGCGGCGGCGTGGTCTGCGGATGATCACTCTTGTAGGCACCGCCGGGCATATTATCTAAACACTGACGGATAATCCGCAGGCTCTGGCGCATCTCTTCAATACGCAGTTCGGCGCGGTCATAGCAGTCGCCGTTATTGGAGGTTGGCACATCAAATTCAAACTGGTCATAACCGCCATAAGGACGTTTTTTACGCACATCCCAGTCGATGCCTGTGGCGCGCAAACCGGGGCCGGTAATACCCCAGTCAAGAGCCTCTTGCTGGGTGTACACACCAATGCCCACGGTGCGCTCTTTAAGCATTTTGTTTTGCATAGCCATCTTGTCATAATGGTCCAGACGCGCCGGCAGATAATCGATAAACTCGCGAATCATTCGGTCCCACCCGTTAGGCAAGTCCTGAGCTACACCACCAATACGAAACCATGCTGGATGCATACGCCCACCGGTAATAGCTTCAATAATGCCAAATAATTTTTCACGGTCGGCAAACATATAAAATACTGGCGACATCTGACCCACGTCTTGCACGAAGGTACCGTAAAACACTAAATGACTAGAAATTCGAAAAAGCTCGGCGAGCATAATACGAATAATCTTGGCTCGCTCTGGCACCTGTATACCGGCCAACATTTCTACCGACTGAATATAGGCGAGGTTATTCATCACCCCACCTAGGTAATCAATACGATCGGTGTAGGGAATAAACGTATGCCAGGTCTGGCGCTCGCCCATCTTTTCGGCACCGCGATGGTGATAGCCAATATCGGGTACCGAATCAATAATCACTTCGCCGTCTAACTGCAAGGCCACACGAAAAACACCATGCACACTGGGATGGTTAGGGCCCAGATTTAAAAACATATATTCGCTGTCGTCAGTGGCTTTTTCCATGCCCCATTGTTCTGGACGAAAACGTAGCGCCTCCTGCTCTTTGGCCACTCGCTCTGGCCCCATTTCAAACTCACCCATTTCGGTAGCGCGTGCAGGATGGTCTTTGCGCAGTGCATGGCCCTCCCAGGTGGGCGGCAAAAGAATACGGTAAAGATTGGGATGACCGGCAAATAGCACACCAAACATATCCCAGACTTCCCGCTCATACCAATTAGCATTGGGCCAGACCGAAATAATCGTAGGTACATTGAGACTGGATTCGGCCAGCGCCACTTTGATACGAATATCCTCATTACGATCCAGGGATAATAATTGATAGACAATTGTGAAATCTGAGGCCGGCTGGCCGTCGCAATAAACGCGGGTGCGCTCATCGATGGCAAACAAATCATAGAGCATGGAGAACTTGGGTTTGAGATATTGCAGAACCTCTATCATACGATCGCGAGGCACCCACAAAGTGAGTGTTGAGTCCGCGCTAGGTTGAGCTGTAAACAGCGCCTGACCAAACTTCCCGTACAGGTCCTCTTCAACCAGGCTATGAACCTTAGATTCAGCCATCTGCATTAAAACCCCTTAATTTTTATTCGGTCTACACGTCTTTTGGTTCCCGTAACTCTGTGGCTTCTATACGCTGTGCGGTCAGCTCATCGCGCTTGCTGATTTTTTTCGGTTTAATGACCGTCTGATCGCCAGCTGCCCAGGTGATGGGTCGTCGCTCCTTACCAATAGACTCTTGCAACATTATCAGGCCCTGCATCAGTGCCTCAGGGCGCGGTGGACATCCTGGAACATAGACGTCTACCGGAATAAATTTATCGACCCCTTGCACGACTGAATAAATATCGTACATGCCGCCAGAATTGGCGCATGAGCCCATGGAAATAATCCAACGAGGTTCAAGGAGCTGCTCATAAAGGCGCTGCACAACAGGTGCCATTTTTAAAAAACAGGTACCAGAAATTACCATTAGGTCCGCTTGCCTAGGGGTGGCGCGTATAACCTCTGAGCCAAAGCGGGCAATATCGTGACGACTAGTAAAGGATGTCGCCATCTCTACATAGCAACAGGAAAGACCAAAATTAAACGGCCACAATGAATGGGAGCGCCCCCAGGCTACTAAGTCTTCTAACTTGGCAAAGGCAACATTGCGTTTGACTTGCTCTTCAATAAATTTATCACTGTGATCTAATAGATTACCCTCGTCCGGCCGAGTTAAACTCCACTTCATAATTTGTCCTCGGCGGCCTTTAGCTGCTCTACTCTCTGTGCTGCCTGCAAGCCAACACGGGTTTTGTTGCCCCACTCCAGCGCTCCGGAGCGCCATTCGTATATAAGTGCCAATACTAGTACCGCGATAAATACCAACATCGAGAGATACCCCTGCCAACCCAGCTCAAAAAACGCGATGGCCCAAGCAAAGATAAAAACAGTTTCTAAATCGAAGATAACAAAAAAGATGGCCACCAGATAAAATTCGACTGAGATACGAACCTGTGAACCACCAACAGACACAATGCCAGATTCAAATGGGTCATTAGTTGCGGCTTCTCGACGCCGCTGGCCGAGCAGCCAAGACAGCACTAACATAGTGATAACCAGTAGGATCACCATGACAAAGTAGACGGCCAGAGGCCAGATTTCATTGGCGTATTGGTTAACCATCAACCCCCCTTCCAGTCAGATAAAAATACCGAAAGGGCTTGATAGAAAAGAGAAAAGTGCAGATAAAGGAATGTCTTACCACCTTGGATCGGTGGCGGGCGCGGCCTAAACGAATAATTTTCCTATACATCTTTAGTGGCATAAATACCCCAAGCGTACCGGAATTCTATCGCCTGTATAAAACGCAACTGGCGTGAAAACCGTTTGTTTTTATTCAGTGCTACGCGACCAAAGGTACAGGGGTTAATTTGTTTTCGCAAGACCTAAGAATAGGCAAAAATTGATTTTTATCTATTGCTTGGCTGTGAATTTCATTTTTGTATAGTAAAGAATGTAGCCATTAAGCGGCTTTGCTCGACGCTCAGCACCAGCTTAATCTGTGATTATATTTTCTGGCAGAGCGAGTGTTTTTTTAATAGGCAATGGTACTTAATTGTCGAAATTAAAAAACTGCGATCAAATAGTTGAAGAATCAGCATAATCTATGACGCTATCCCCCCAACAAAAAAACCAGCATCCATTTTACCGGAGGCTGGCTTTTTAAACGCTCTATTTACAGACATGTCTTATGAAAAAGCGTGACGCAACACTATGGTTTCAACACGATCTGGCCCAGTTGAGACCACATCAACTGGCGCCCCTGTCAGCTCCTCAATACGCGTAATATAATCTCGCGCGGCCTGAGGTAAATCTTGCAAATTTTGGGCGCCAACAGTGACGTCGCTCCAACCTGGCATTGACTCATAGACTGGAACTATATTTTCAAAGTCATCTGCATGCATAGGAATTCCAGCATCAGTACCATCTTTATGCTGGTAACCAGTACAGATTTTTACCTCTTCCAACCCATCCAATACATCCAGTTTAGTGAGACAGATTCCGGAAATACTATTGATGCGCACGGCCTGTCGCAGTGCTACCGCGTCGAACCAGCCACAGCGCCGTGAACGACCAGTGGTGGTACCAAACTCATGACCTTTTTCGCCGAGATACTGACCAATCTCGCAACTTAGCTCAGTTGGAAATGGGCCGGAGCCAACACGGGTGGTATAAGCTTTAGTAATGCCTAGTACATAGTCCAGAAACAAGGGCCCGAAACCTGTGCCTGTGGCGGTGCCACCGGCAGTCGTATTAGACGAGGTTACGTAGGGGTAAGTACCATGATCAACATCCAGCAGTGAACCCTGGGCACCCTCAAATAGAATATGTTCGCCAGCTTCACGGGCATCATGAAGAATTTTGGTTACATCGGCTTTCATAGGCAGCAGCACAGCAGCCCACTCTTTAGCTTCGGCCAAAGTTTTATCAAAATCGACGGGGTCAGTTTTATAATATTGAGTTAGCGCAAAGTTATGATATTCAAGCACTTCTTTTAACTTCTCGGCAAAGCGTTCCATATTAGCCATATCACCCAGACGCAGAGCACGACGCGCAACCTTATCTTCGTAGGCGGGACCAATACCACGACCTGTGGTGCCAATCTTGGCATTGCCACGAGCCGCCTCACGCGCCTGATCCAGCGCTATATGATAGCCGAGGATTAACGGGCAGGAACCCGAAACTTTAAGACGATCACGCACCTTTACGCCGCGCTCTTCGAGCATTTTAATTTCTTTGAGTAGCGCGTCTGGTGCCACAACCACACCATTGCCAATGACACAGGTAACATGCTCACGCAAGATACCAGATGGGATAAGATGCAGAGCCGTCTTTTGGCCGTCGATCACCAGAGTATGACCAGCATTGTGACCACCCTGGAACCGCGCTACCAACGATGCTTTGTCGGTTAATAAATCGACGATCTTTCCCTTACCTTCGTCCCCCCATTGAGAACCAAGAATAACGACATTTTTACCCATAAGATTTCTTACTCGAAAAAAATTACACCACCTGACGTTTAAATCAGAACAACTTTTGAATCACATACTGACCATCTTGCTGCACCAGCTGACGATCACATTTTACTTCTTCATAATTGACTATCTGACCAGCAAACCCCTGCACAACTCGGTTGCCCTGACTGCGCAAGACGCCCACCTGCTGGTGACATACAGCATCATCTGTGTAGGGCACAAAGATACCTGCAGCTGAGCTACATTGACTATTTCCCTGTGATACCAATGACTTAAGATCAAAGGCGAACCCTGTTGCTGGACGCGAACGTCCAAAGGCTTCACCAACATGATCGTAGCGACCACCATTGCCCAATGCCTTGCCATAGCCCTGCACGTAACCGGCAAAGACAATACCGGTGTGATAGTGGTATCCGGGCAATTCGCCCAGATCCAAATATATGGTTACCTCATCGGAGGGAATAGCTGCAACCACCTGCTCAAGCTGAGCAATAGCGGCTAATACAGGTTCAGGTGCGCCGGCTAACGCCTGCTGAGCAGAGGCCAATACCTCGGCGCTACCCGCTAGCGTTGGCAACACATTGAGCCAGCCAGCTAGCTTGCTATCCTTAACATTGGTGGCAATCCAGCTGCTCAACTCACCACTAGCTTTGCGCTGTAGCAACTCGAATAATTGATTCTCTTGATCATTATCTAGTTTGGCGACGGCCAGCAGGCCACGGAAAATATCGACATGACCTAGATCCAAATGCACATTATCGACACCGCTTGCCTTCAATGTCTGTAAAAACAGTTCGATAACTTCAATATCTGCGCTCAGTGTTGCTTCACCAAACAGCTCGACACCTAATGATATTGGCGTGCGTGATTCCAGAGGCCCGCGTGGACGTGTGTGCAATACAGTGCCCGCATAGCAAAGACGATTAGGCCCCTCTCGGCGCAGGCTGTGCGCATCCATCCTAGCGGTCTGGGGGGTAATGTCTGCGCGGATACCCATCATGCGACCACTAATTTGATCCGTCACGCGAAAGGTCATTAAATCGAGGTCGCTACCTGAGCCACTGAGCAGTGATTCGGTAAACTCTACCATTGGTGGGATAACCAGGTCATAGCCCCAGTTGTGATAGAGATCGAGAAGTTGGCGGCGCAGATGCTCGACAGCCTGTGCCTGTTCTGGAAGCACTTCATCGACGCCATCCGGCAGTAACCAGCGATCTACATTTTTCACAGGAATCCCATATTAAAAGTCTAGCGCCAAAAAATCAGCAGAGCCAATCCACCGAGCATACTCAGCAGACCAATTATTCTCATCGAGCGATCATCTACGGTGGCCAGAACTTGCGCCATGTTACGCCACCTGCTCGGTGCCAAAAAGGGCATAATCCCTTCAAATACCAGCATCAGGCCAACTGCTCTGGCTATATCTTCAAGCACTGTGATTCACCCCAAAACCGGCATAAAAAAACCGAGTTTCCCCGGTTCGCAATTCTAACAAAATCGCCATCAATGTGGCAGAGGTTTTTGAACCAGTTAAAATCTTTAAATGGTTCAAAAACCCTACGGACCCTTATTACTGACCGCGCTGCTGATTCAAATACTTAAAGAAGTCGCTATCTGGCTCCACCAACATAATATCACCCTTATTCGCAAAGGCAGCCTTATAGGCATTGAGACTACGCATAAAGGCGTAAAACTCAGGATCTTGCTGATAGGCAGCAGCGTAGACAGCGGCCGCTTTAGCATCACCTTCACCACGCAGCTCCTCGGCATCACGATAGGCGTTAGCTACTTCGATAGTTCGCTCACGATCGGCGGAGGCACGAATTTTTTCGGCTCTCTCCTTCCCCGTTGAGCGCAACTCGCGGGCTTCCTTATCTCTCTCAGCGGTCATACGACGGAATACCTGACTGCTGACTTCCTGAGGAAGGTCAATACGCTTAACCCTAACATCAACCACTTCAATGCCGAGGCTACTAAGTACTGAGGCATTTAGCTCGTCGGTGATATTTTTCATCAACAGGTCTCGCTCACCAGAAACCACCTCATTCAAGGTACGGGTACCAAATTGGTTTCTGAGACCATTATTGACTCGATTGGCTAGACGGTTTTGGGCTACAGACTCAACGCCGCCCGTTGCCTTGTAGTAAGTTTCTACACTGGCGATGCGCCATTTGGCGTAGGAATCTACAATCAGACGTTTCTTTTCAACAGTAAAGAAACTGGCTGGCTGCGCATCTACTGTAAGAATTCGCGCGTCAAAAATACGCACATTATCTACAAATGGGATTTTAATATGCAGACCCGGTTGAATATCTGCTTCGACCAGCTTACCAAACTGCAGTTTCACACCGCGTTCAAATTCACTGACCACATATAGAGTGCTATTGGCACCAATCAGTAAAATCAGCAGCGCGATGACTGTTTTCATTAGATTATTCATCGTCGTCTCTCCGATTGAATTTGATCGCTGTTGCGCTGGAGCTTCTCAATCACTTCATTGGCAATCCGATCAACCATTTGTGAATCACTTGCTGATCCTCTCGTTGGGCTAGCTGCATTGCCCTGCTGAACCAACTTGTCTAACGGCAGGTAAAGCATATTGTTGCCACCTTCGGTGTCCATCAGAATCTTAGTACTGTTGCTCATAACCTGCTCAATAGCGTCGATGTAAAGTCGCTCTCGAGTCACCTCTGGTGCCTTTTCGTACTCTGCCAGCAGAGTTGTAAAGCGCTTCGCTTCACCCTGTGACTTGGACACTACCTGGGACAGGTATCCTTCAGCCTCTTCGCGCAGTCGCTGTGCTTCACCACGAGCTTCCGGAATAATTCCGTTAGAATAGGCCTGAGCTTCGTTTACCAAACGCTCTAGATCTTCCCGCGCCTTGATCACATCATCGTAGGCTGCCTTGACCTCTGTCGGTGGGCGCGCCTCCTCAATATTGATCTTGACCACATTGATACCACTGCTATACACATTTAGAAGATCCTGAAGCTTCTCGGCAGTACTGACTGCAACCAGTTCTCGGCCTGTGGAAATCACACCATCTAGGCCAGTACTACCAACAACATGGCGCAGCGCGCTGTCTGTTGCTTGCTTAAGACTCGTCTCTGGATCTTTAATGCTGAGTACGAAGTCTTTGGCATTAGCGATGTTGTACTGCACCGTCAAAGATATTTCTACAATGTTCTCGTCCTGGGTCAGCATTAGGCCCCGTGCCGAGTACTGGCGCTCTTCAGTTACGCGAACGGTTGTCACTGAGTCAACCGCCGGAGGATTCCAGTGCAAACCAGAGCCCACTGTATCGCTGTACTTTCCAAGACGCAGGATCACTGCCTGCTCTTTCTCGTCGACCTGATAGAATCCGAGCAAGCCCCATATAATGGCCAGCGCAATTAACGCCGCAGGTAACAGACCTTTACTATTACCAGCACCGCCCCCAGATCCACCGCCAAATGCAGCAAATTTCTCTTTAAGTTTATTAAGTGCTTCATCAATATCTGGTGGACCGTCATTTCCTCGATTACCACCCCAAGGATCTTTGCCGCCACCCGGTTCATTCCAGGCCATAATGTTCTCCAGTTTTTATAGTTAATCTATTGTGGGCATTACTACAGTGTTACCGCATTGCTTTTACAATGTGACCATATCCTGTAATTTCAACCCCGAATTCTTGAGCAGACGCAAAAAGTCGCTCTCTGCCAGCTTAATTTCCAAATTAATAGCACCTGAGTCCACTGACTGTTCGGATAATACCGCTTTTTGGCTATAGAGTGCGGCTCGAAATGCCCCTTGACTGGGCTGCAGCTGAATATGCTCATGCACAATCTTATTGGGCAGACATTCAACAACCGCTTGAAGTAACAACTCCATGCCCTTCCCCGCTAGTGCGGAGACCCAGACCGCTATAGGAACACCCTGTTCATCGCGCTCTATATGAGGCTGCATATCCTCAAGCAGATCAATCTTGTTGTATATCATCAGCGATGGCAAGTCATGTGCCTTAATCTCTTTTAACACTTCATTGACCCGCTCTATATTAACCGCTCGATCCTCTGCCGAGGCATCGACAACATGCAGCAGTAAATTCGACGATGCGGCTTCTTCTAATGTGGCTCTAAAAGCATCCACCAAACGGTGCGGGAGATGGCTGATAAAACCTACTGTGTCAGCAAAGACTACTGGCCCTAACTCGGCAACATCCAGCCGGCGCATAGTTGGATCCAGAGTTGCAAAAAGTTGATCGGCAACATAGACCTCTGCACTGGTCAGCTTGTTAAACAGTGTCGATTTTCCAGCATTGGTATATCCCACCAAAGACACTGTCGGTATCTCTGACTTAGTCCGTGATCGACGGCCCTGATCACGCTGCTTTCTAACTTTTTCAAGCCGCTGTTTAATAGTCTTGATACGGTCTCTAACCATTCGCCGATCAGATTCCAGCTGTGTCTCACCGGGCCCGCGCATACCAATGCCACCTTTCTCTCGATCAAGGTGAGTCCATCCGCGCACCAGTCGCGATGACAGATGCTGTAACTGGGCCAGCTCTACCTGGAGCTTGCCCTCATGGGTTCTGGCACGCTGGGCGAAAATATCCAAAATCAAGCCTGTTCTATCGAGCACTCGACATTTAAGTTCGGCCTCAATATTACGTTCCTGACTGGGGGATAAATTGTGGTTAAAAATGACGAGTTCGGCATCGAGACTTTTAATGACTGCTCCAATTTCTTGAAGTTTGCCGGATCCAACAAAAAACTTAGCACTTGGAGATAGGCGTGATCCGGTCAGAAATTCGACCGGATCGCCACCCGCAGAAATCACTAGCTCTTCAAACTCCCTGGGATCCTCAGGTTCGGACTCGCTATTCAATTTTATATGAACTAGAACTGCGCGCTCGCCAGAATCAGGTCGCTCAAAAAACAATGACACCGCTTAGTAGTTGTCGTCGCCATAATTGCCAGCATCATCGTCAAATCCCTGACCCGATGATCCGCCCTCACCGGTATTAGCGGAGGGCAGGCGCACAGCGCGCGATGGAACAACTGTAGATATTGCGTGTTTATAGACCATTTGGCTGACAGTATTTTTTAACAACACAACGAACTGATCGAAAGATTCAACCTGTCCCTGTAGCTTAATACCGTTTACCAGAAATATAGACACTGGGATTTTTTCTTTTCTTAAGACATTCAGAAAAGGGTCTTGTAGATTATGCCCTTTTGACATGGTACTACTCCTTTTTATTGAAAATTCAATGGGTGCTGCAATTATCGCAGCAAAAGTGTCCGGTGGGATTGCGTCTCACCGTAGGGAAAAGTCTACCCTCTCTCGTTATTATAGTATATGGGCGCTTGAATAAGTGTTTTCAAGCACTGATCAAGAATAAATTTTTCACTGAAATAGCTGTCTCCGTTATCCACAGCGATTTCAGCTGCTCCCGGCCAGTTACGCAGCCAGGTGATTTGCCGTTTAGCCAGCTGCCTGGTCGCAATAACGCCCTTTTCAACTGCTTCATCCAGCGTGCAGTCACCCGCGCAAAAATCCCAAAGTTGCCGATATCCGACGCAGCGAATGGCCGGTAGGTTTACATGTAAATCCCCTCGTCGATAAAGCGCCTGAACTTCCTCAGCAAACCCCTGGTTCATCATTTTGTGGAAGCGCTGCTCAATACGCTGATGAAGAAGCGCACGATTTTCTGGCATCAATGCAAATTGCTGGATTTGGTAATCGTTCTGCAGTCCACCTACAGGTGCCTTGGCTTGCAAGACAGACATCGGCGTACCCGTTATCTGATAGACCTCCAGCGCACGCTGGATTCTCTGAGAATGATTGGGATGCAGGCGAAGAGCAGTTTGCGGATCGACCTGCTGCAGCTCTTTATAAAGGCTTGGCCAACCCAATTTAGCCGCGCGCTGCTCTAACTGTTGGCGAATATCATAATCCGCCTCTGGCATTTCAGACAGGCCCTCGAGCAAAATTTTGAAGTACATCATGCTGCCACCGACTAGCAGGGGAATTCTTCCTGTAGCAGTAATATCGGCCATTTCGCGACGTGCATCGGCAAGAAAATCTGCCCCACTATAGATATCCATAGGATCACGAATATCGATGAGTCGATGAGGTTCTGCAGCCAAAGTCTCAGCATCGGGTTTGGCACTGCCTATATCTAGCTGGCAGTAGATCTGAGCCGAGTCGACATTTATGAGTTCAACGGGCAAATGCTGGCGCAGAGAAATAGCCAGATCGGTCTTGCCACTAGCGGTTGGACCCATCACAAAGATGGCCTTTGGTAGAGCTGGTTTGTTCAAGGTCCTAGCGGCCACGCAAAAAGAGCTTATCTAACTCATCGACTGTCATTTGTGACCAGGTAGGACGGCCGTGGTTGCACTGGCCGCTGCGCTCGGTGGCTTCCATATCACGCAGTAGCGCATTCATCTCGGGAATGCTGAGCTTGCGATTGGCGCGCACTGAACCATGGCAGGCCATGGTCGAAAGAATTTCATTAATATGATGGCGAATACGCTCTGATGAGCCATGTTCAATGAGGTCAGAGATCACATCTCGCAATAGGGCTTCAACTTCAGAACCCCGTAAAATGGCCGGAATTTCACGCACAATAATACTTTCATTGGCCGCTCGCTCGACCACAAAACCAAGCTGAGCGAAAACTTCATCACTCTGCTCAGCCATATCGGCTTCTCGCTGGCTGACGGACAAACTCTCTGGCACCAGCAGCGGTTGCGAGACCAACCCCTGATCATCAAACGCAGTCTTCATGCGCTCATAGGTAATACGTTCATGGGCCGCATGCATATCGACAACAATTAGACCCTGAGCATTTTCGGCCAATATATAAATGCCTTTAAGCTGCGCTATGGCAAACCCCATTGGCGGGATATCGCCCTCTTCACTCGGCATCTCTGTCGCATAGAGTCCCTGATAGGCAGACATAGGCGTATTGACACCAAAGCTTTTTGACCGCGATTGCATGCCATAACCCTGCGCAGCAGCACCTTTAACGTTTAGAGAGCCTTCAACACCAGGTACAGGTCCCAAAGGAAATTGGATCGTTGACTGACCCGCCTGTTGCTCTGCATTCTGATTGCTATTGATCGCTAGATCAGCCGACTGCAAATGGTCCTGAGGCCGATCCTGAGATAGTGCCCGGTGCAATGTACTGTAAACAAAGCCGTGAATAGTGCGGCTATCGCGAAAGCGCACCTCATGCTTGGTGGGATGAACATTAACATCCACATCGGCGGGCTCGATCTCAAGAAATAAAACAAAGGCGGGATGGCGGCCATGGTACAAAACATCCTGATAGGCCTGACGCACCGCATGGGACACTACCTTGTCCCGAATCGCGCGACCGTTGACAAAAAAGTGCTGCAAATCAGTCTGACTTCGAGAAAATGTCGGCAGCCCCATCCAACCCCAGAGGCGAATACCAGTGCGGTCATTATCAACATACAGCGCCTCTTTCATAAAAGCAGGACCACAGATATCCGCCACCCGTTTTTCCTGCTCTGCCTGACTAATAGCCGGACGCAAATTTAATTGCGCACGCTGGTTGTGGCGCAAACTAAAGGCAATCTCCATACGACTTAAAGCCAGCTTTTTAATACTGTCATCGATGCGGTTATATTCAGTGCCTTCAGTGCGTAAAAACTTGCGCCGCGCCGGTGTATTAAAAAACAAATCACGCACCTCAACACTGGTGCCCTGAGGGTGAGCGGCGGGCTGCAACTCTACTTCCATATCACGCCCTTCTGACACAGCCTTCCAGCCACTACTATCGCCCGAGTTAGAAGTCAGTGCTAGGCGTGATACCGAGGCAATACTGGCCAATGCTTCACCGCGAAAACCCAATGTTGCAACGGCTTCCAAATCTTCAAGATTATCAATTTTACTAGTCGCATGACGGCTTAATGCCAGGGCTAGCTCATGCTCAGGAATGCCATGACCATCGTCACGGATTTTAATCAGCTTAACGCCACCCTGTTCGATATCGATATCAATGCGTTTGGCACCGGCATCAAGGCTATTCTCCACCAGTTCTTTAAGCACGGAGGCGGGACGCTCAACCACCTCACCAGCAGCAATCTGATTGGCTAATTGCGGGCTGAGTATCTTGATACCAGACATGCTTTACGACCTTTAACTAGAGGGAATTAAAATTTTCTGTCCAATGCGAATCGAACTGGATTTCATTTTATTGTAGCGCACAATTTTTCTGACTGAGGTGTTATAGCGAGCTGCGATTTCTGACAATGTATCACCGCGAGCAATAACGTAGCTCTGCTCTATATTACCGCCATTTTTTGCCAGCAGAGTACCCACTGGTGGACTATCTGCATAGTACTGTACAAGCCCCTGATAAATAGCATTGGCCATTTTTCTCTGGTAACTGCGAGTACTAAGATCACGAGCCTCTTTGGGGTTAGATATAAACCCAGTCTCAATCAGTAAAGACGGCACATCTGGTGATTTGAGTACCATAAACCCAGCCTGCTCAACTTTCTTCTTATGAAGTCTAGCCACGCCACCCATATTTTTAAGGACATATTTGCCCGCATCCAAACTGCTGCTGACCGTTGCAGTCTGAGATAAATCTAACAACACACCCTTGAGCACATCATCAGGGTAATCATTCAGACTCAGTGAACTAGCGCCACCAATCAAATCTGCACGGTTTTCTTTGGCGGCTAGGATAGTAGCCGCCTCACTGGTTGCGCCCTTAGTAGATAACGCGTAGACAGAGGCACCGTAGGCTTTGGGGTTGATGAAGGCATCAGCATGGATAGAGAGAAAGAAATCTGCACGCTTATCTCGAGCAATTTTGGTTCGTTTTGGCAGGGCAATATAGTAGTCCCCAGTGCGAACTAACTCACCTTGGAAATAGGGGTTTTTATCAAAAAGTGCCTCCAGTTTTTGCGCAATTTGCAGGGCGACTACTTTTTCACGTACCCGCCTCGGGCCCAGAGCACCCGGATCTTCACCACCGTGACCGGCATCAATAGCAATAATAATTTTACGGTTTTTCTGCTCGATAACCTGCTCGACAGAGCGGCTGACCGAACGTTTTTTATCATAGAGATCAATCACCAGTCGATTGCCATACTGCTCGTTGGCCGTCAGGCTAAAACTTTTTGGACTCACCTTAGTATTCAGATCCAGTACCACTCGCAGTCCGGTTTTATTACGCACTGCATGGCGAATTTTAGCGATAGATGTGGTGCTTAGATCAAGCTTATCTAAGGCAGTTTGCAATGACACATCGGCAATATCGATCACCAGTCGATCGGGCTTATCCAGCGTAATTAACTGATGTTCTGCGGCGCTGCTAAGGTCAAATACCAGCCGAGTTTTATCGGGCGCGCGCCACAGTCTAACGGACTCTACATCCGCCGCCATAGAGGGCATCGAATACAGCGGCCCCAGCAACGTTATCGCCGTCACCATGTAGCAAAATGCCCAGCCGCAGGACCAGCTAGAACCTTGCTGTACTTTCGCGCCTAACAGTAGCCGCCAATCAAACATCAATTTATACCCCAGATATTGCTAGTTGATGGACCAATTGCTGACCAACCTGTGAGTGCGCATGCAGAGTAACACAGCGTCCCACCTTAGAGTCGCCTATGCTGATACTAACGTCGGCCGCAGGTAAAAAGCCTTCGCCCCGCTCTGGCCATTCTATCAAGCATATTGCTGCATCCAATAGATAATCTGCGAAACCCATATATTCAAGCTCTTCCGGATCGACCATGCGATAGAGGTCGAAGTGATATACAGCCCCCAACTCAAGTTGGTAGGGTTCAACCAAGGTGTAGGTTGGGCTTTTAACATTACCTCTGTGGCCAAGCCCCTGCAAAATCCCCCTACTCAGCGTGGTTTTGCCTGCGCCTAGATCACCTTGCAGAGTCATAATGACTGGGCTACCCGCAAGCCTGGCAGATGACAGCGTCGACGCTATCTGAGTGCCAAACGCAATCATCGCCGCTTCGTTGGCAAGTACAGAATCAACTGCTGCTAAAACCTTTGTCGCAGCAGTGATCACAGAGATTCCTGATCTACATTATTTAAGAGATCGCGTATATAAGGCAGCAGATCAGAGGCGACCATTCCCCTTGCACCCTTTTCCGCCGCGACCAAATCCGCCGCGGAAGAATGTAGGCAACAACCCAGTTCAGCCGCTATTTGCGGGCTCAGACCCTGAGCCATCAGGCCACCGATAATGCCACTCAAAATATCGCCCATACCTGCAGAGGCCATGGCCGGATTGCCATAGGGGCAAACTTTAACCGGCGCGCCCTGCCCACTGGAAATCAGAGTGCCCGGTCCTTTGAGTAACACCACCGCATTATATTTTTGCTGTAACTGCGCCACGGCACTAAAGCGATCTGCCTGAATTTCAGCCACTGTCAGTCCTAGGAGTCCAGCTGCCTCGCCCACATGGGGCGTAAGCACCCACTGCGAACCATCGCGCTTAGGTACCACACGACCCTCGGCGAGTATATTTAAGCCATCGGCATCAATCACCATGGGTAAGTTTGCGGCCACCGCTTTTTGCATAAGCTGCTCTGACCATGAAGAGCGCCCCAGACCAGGGCCAGCAACCAATACGGTGGGGCGTTCTAACAATGGCTCTAACTGCTGTCCAGAGGAGACACCGCAGGCCATTATTTCTGGCTGACGCGCCAATACTCCAGCAATATGCTCCGGTCTTGTGGCAACACTTGTCATGCCTGCGCCGACTTTTAAACAGGCTTCAGCCGCCATAATGGCAGCACCACCAAAGCCATGATCACCACCCACTACCATGCCGTGACCACGCTGAGTTTTATAGACATCTAAGTCAGGCTCTGGCAGCAGCTCCAGGAGATCATCGAGGTCCATCAACTCGGCGCTGGCATCTACCTGCTGGAAAATATCGTCCTCCAAATCCAGTGAATCGTAGATAACCTCACCAGATACAGCTGGGCCGCGACCACTAAAAAGACCCTGTTTGGCACCGATAAAGGTCAGCGTAATATCTGCCTGCACCGCAATACTGTGAACGGCACCTGTATCACTATTGAGTCCGGATGCAATATCCACCGCGACTACCGGCAATCCAGATTCATTAATTAATCTGATAACATCAGCGCAGGGCTGACGCAGATCGCCACTAAACCCAGTCCCCAATAAACTATCGACAACCACGCCTTGATCCAGCTCGATATCCTTATCAATAGCATAGAAACTGACATTGGCCTGCTCGGCAAACTGCTTTGCCAATGCTGTGTCTGCACTGAGGCTGCCGCCCATTTCAAAACACCGCACGGCAATATTTTTTTCCGCTGCCAGTGCCGCCACTATGTAGCCGTCGCCACCATTGTTGCCAGAACCACAGAATACGCTGAGTAAACTGGGTGCACCAAACGCATCTAGCAGCTCAGACAGCACTGCGCGGCCAGCGCGTTTCATTAAAACAATGCCCGGTATGCCCTGCTCTTCGATCGCCAAACGGTCGAGTTCGCGAACAGATTTGGCGGTAAATAAAGCGTCTTGAATAAGAGTGTGCGACATGAAGCGAATATCCCCGTAAAATTGGCGCAATTATAATCTAGAACAGTCGTCAACACATGCATAACAAGCCGTCTGAAAAAGAACAGCTCGCCAACCTTGCCGAAAAAATTAAGGCATGGGGCTCTGAGCTGGGTTTTCAGCAGGTGGCCATTGCTGAGCCAGATTTAAATCAGGCGTCAGAGCGCCTCAATAAATGGCTGGCGGATGGCTTTCAAGGTTCTATGCAGTGGATGGCTGAACATGGTGATAAGCGCTATGTGGTGGATAAGCTTGTCGACCACACGGTGCGCGTGATCTCGGTGCGAATGGATTATCTGGCTGACAGCAATATGGTCGCAGTGCTTAAAAATGACAATAAAGCCTATATCTCGCGCTATGCTCTGGGCCGCGACTATCACAAGCTAATCCGCAAACGTCTTGCTGCACTGGTCAGCAAAATTGAAACCGAAATACCTGAACTACAGCTCTCTCAGCGACCCTTTGTAGACAGCGCGCCGGTCATGGAAAAACCCTTGGCAGAACAGGCTGGATTGGGATGGATTGGCAAAAATACATTATTGCTCAATGACAAGGCCGGCTCTTGGTTTTTTCTTGGCGAGATTTATACCTCTCTGCAGCTACCTACGGACCATAGCGAACAGGTCGATCGCTGCGGTAACTGTCGTGCCTGTTTAAAGGTTTGTCCTACCGATGCTTTCCCAGAACCCTATGTGCTGGATGCGAGGAAATGTATCTCCTATCTCACCATTGAAAACAAAGATGCAATACCAGAAGCGTTGCGCCCATTAATGGGGAATCGGGTATTCGGTTGCGATGACTGTCAGATTATTTGTCCATGGAATCGCTTTGCATCAAAGACTAAAGAGGATGATTTTAGTCCACGGCATAATCTTGATGATCCTGACCTGGTGACGCTATTTAACTGGCAGCCTCAGGAGTTTTTAGATAAAACTGAGGGCTCGCCAATACGCCGCATTGGTCATGAACGCTGGTTGCGTAACCTTGCAGTAGGACTGGGAAATGCCAGTGCTTCGGAAGATATTTTGCACCAGCTTGAAGCTAGGGCAGAACATCCCTCAGCGCTGGTGCGTGAGCATGTGCAATGGGCCATAAATCAGCAGAAGCTAAAATTAGAGCAGCTTAAATAAAAAGCGTTTAGGGACGGATAAAAACCTCGCGGTAATAAGCCAACTCAGCAATCGAATCATAGACATCATCCATCGCCAGATGACTGCCCTTTTTGGCAAAACCATTTAATAACTCGGGCTTCCAGCGCCTAGCCAACTCTTTAATCGTGCTGACATCAAGATTGCGATAGTGAAAGAACTCGGCTAGCTCGGGCATATATCGGACTAGAAAGCGGCGATCTTGGCCAATAGTGTTGCCGCACATAGGCGACTGCCCTGCCGGCACCCATTCGCGTAAGAAATCAATAGTCTGGGCCATAGCCTGCGCCTCACTAATCTGACTATTGCGCACACGTTCAGTAAGACCTGAACCACCATGCTGTTTAGTGTTCCACTCGTCCATGCCATCAAGTAAGTTGTCATCCTGATGAATAACCAGAGATGGCCCCTCGGCCAGAACATTTAAATCGCCGTCTGTGACTACCGTTGCTATTTCAATAATACGTTCTACCAGTGGATCTAATCCGGTCATTTCAAGATCAATCCAGATCAGATTAAGTGCATTGGTATTTGTCATAGATGTGTCCGCTTAGGAAGGTTGCTTTCAAAATGTAACTGAGGGCGTTTATGCTATATCCTTGCAGCCAATAAGACCAGTGATGGTCGTTTTTTACAATGAGTAAAATTGGTAGATGAGCAAACGTAGACTTAGTGATCGCCAGAAAGGTCGTATCCAGTCCATACAGGAACGACGTCGAGAGCGCGCCACCGCAAAAAAGGCGGTCAGTGATGAAGATCTGCAAAATCTCACCGCGCTAGGGCCGGAAATTACCGGCACGGTCATTACTAACTTTGGAGCTCAGGTTGATATTGAGGGCGCCGAAGAACCCTATAAAGGCCGCATAGTTCGCTGCCATATGCGCGCCAATCTCGAAAGTCTGGTGACCGGCGATGTAGTGGTCTGGCGTCATGCGGAACCCCATGGTGTAGTGGTGGCTCGGCAAGAGCGTAAATCAGAGCTTATTCGTCCGGATATCTATGGCAAATTGCGTCCCGTAGCAGCCAATATTGATCGTATTGCCATTGTCTTTGCCCCTAAGCCGACGCCATTTAGTAACCTTCTTGACCGCTATCTGGTAGCCGCTGAATTTCAGGGCATCAAACCTGTACTGATACTCAATAAAACCGACATGCTCAGTGATGAAGACTATGCCGATGTGCACCAGCTCGTCTCTGACTACCGATTTATCGGTTATGAGGTGCTATTGGTGTCGGCAAAAATCCAGAAAGGTGTGGCCGAACTACAACAGTATCTGGCCAATCAAACCTCAATATTCGTTGGCCAATCCGGTGTTGGTAAGTCGTCCCTACTCAATCATTTACAGCCCGAGGCCAATATGCAGATAGGTCCGCTGTCTATCGGCAAAGAAAAAGGCACTCACACCACCACCGCCTCACGACTTTTTCATCTTGAGGGCGGCGGTGTATTGATTGATTCACCAGGCATTAGAGAATTTGCCCTGACGCATCTAAGTCCGGATAAGGTGATTGAAGGCTTTGTTGATTTTCACCCTTACCTCGGTCACTGCAAGTTTCGTGACTGTAAACACGATAAAGAGATTGGTTGTGCGCTTCTAGCCGCTGTTGAGGCCGGCAAGGTACTTCCTGTCAGGCTACACAATTATCGGCAGATTATTCTTTCTCAAGAATCAGATCGCCACTAGCTTAAAAGTGATAAAATCTCGTGCCGACCAAGGACCAATAATGACATCCATACCACGCCTGTTAGAACCTCAGGACCTGCAATCGCTGATTGCAGATCATCACCCTCTCGTTATAGTCGACCTGTGTAATCAAGCGCTGTATAACCAAAAACATGTGCAAGGTGCAGTGCATCTGCCCGGCAATGCCTTAGTCGCTGGAACACCGCCAGTACCAGGTGCACATCCAGGCGTTGAACAGCTTAATAAGGTAGTCAACCACCTCGGCATCGACGACAGCAAACATGTAGTTCTCTACGATGATGAGGGCGGTGGCTGGGCAGGTCGATTGGCCTGGTCCCTAGACTTACTTGGTCTCACCAACTGGTCCTATTTAAACGGTGGCATAGTGCCCTGGATCAAAGAGGGGTTCACCACCGAGGCCGAGGCTAATCAACCACAGAGTATCAGTACCAATACAGCGAGCGAATTTATCAATCCGCATGCATTAATCAGCACACAACAGATAATGGCTTCGCTAGACAGCGATAATTTCGCTGTTTGGGACGCCAGAAGTCCTGACGAATACAGCGGCACAATGGTTCGAGCAGCACGCGCTGGACATATTCCCGGCGCTATTAATCTCGAATGGACTGAGCTTATGGACCAACAGCAAAACCTGCGCATCCGTGACAATGCCCAGCAAATACTCGACTCTATGGGCCTTGGTAGAGATACAACCATTGCCACCCACTGTCAGAGCCACCACCGCTCTAGCTTTACCTATATGGTGGCGCGTATTCTTGGCTATGAAAAGATTTCTGGATACGATGGTTCCTGGGCTGAATGGGGTAACAGGGAAGATACACCGATTGAGCTCGGCCACCAGTAACCTTTAATTAAAAACAAGAGATTTAAAATTATGGCCCATCGCGCCGACCTGTTTGTTGCTCTGCAACGCCTACTGCCCAAGCATATGCTGTCACGCTTAATTGCCAAGACCGCTGAATCAAAGACTCCCTGGTTAAAAAACGTACTGATTAGTCGTGCTATTAGCGCATTTAATATCAATATGGATGAGGCATTAAGCGACGACCTCAATGACTATGAAAACTTTAATGCCTTTTTTACCCGCGCATTGAAAGACGGTGTCAGGCCAATTACCTCTGAACCTAAAAGCATTGCCTGCCCTGCTGATGGTGCTATTAGTCAGGCCGGCCCGATCAGTAAAAATAAGATTTTGCAGGCCAAAGGTATCGACTATTCGACAGGCCGTTTACTCGGCAATACCGCAGAGGCAAAACTCTATGAGGACGGCAGCTTTGCCACTATTTATCTATCACCGCGCGACTACCACCGCGTGCATATTCCCCTAGCAGGCAAGCTTATTAGTACGCGCTATATTCCGGGCGAGCTATTTTCAGTCAATGATCAAACCGCACAGGTACTGCCAGATTTATTTGCTCGCAATGAGAGGCTGGTGTGTGAATTTGAATCTGATGAGGTCGGCACCTTTGCAGTCATATTTGTCGGCGCCATGCTGGTTGCTGGTATTGAAACTGTTTGGGGTGGTTTTGAAGCGCCTGGGCCCGGGGCCGTGCGTGAAACTGATTTCTCGGATCAGTCACTAAATTTTGCAAAAGGCGATGAAATCGGACGCTTTAAGTTTGGCTCTACAGTAATCATGTTGTTTCAAGATCAAAAAAACCGCTGGACAGATAAGATAGAACCCCATGCCACTGTGTACATGGGAGAACAAATCGGCACTATTCACTGAACAGACTCTCACTCGCAAAGCGCTCTTTTAGCGCCGAGAAAAACCCTTTGTTACGCAGTGATGGCGCTATGGCTATGTCCACCACTGCATCGACATTGGCCGCGAAAAAAGGTCTGGCGATTAAATTTCCAGGGAATGCCGAGCCATGTAACTCGTATAGTGAACCATTACCTGTGAGGGCGACAATGTCTCACCAGACTCATGAGGGTTAGTGTAGCTGACCGCTTAACTGTCAGGGAAGTCATGTTAAGACTTCACGACTCCATGTTAGATGCTGACTGACACTTCTGATAAATATAGACTTAGAATCAACCCTACTGATTACTATTTTCCAGAAAACTTGTGAACTGCATCGATAAATACTTTTACATTAGCCGGGTCAATATCCGGCGTGATGCCATGTCCAAGATTAAAGATATGCCCAGGATTATTACCAAATGAAGTAAGAATATTGGCTACCTCATTCTCAATAGTAGCGGGATCGGCTCTTAGTACTGCGGGATCCATATTGCCTTGCAAAGCGACCTGTTTGCCTACTCGGCCCCGTGCTGAACCAATATCAACAGTCCAATCTAAACCCAGACAATGGCAGCCTGTTGCAGCCATCGCCTCTAGCCAGTGGCCACCGCCTTTGGTAAATAAAATAACAGGTATTTCTCGACCATCGACATGGGTGGTTAAACCACGCACAATTTTTTCCATATAGGCGAGGGAAAATTCTTGATAAGCGGCATGGCTCAGCGCCCCACCCCAGGTATCAAAAATCTGTACAACCTGAGCACCTGCTCGAATCTGTGCATTTAAATAATCAATAACTGACAACGCCAATTTATCCAACAGCTGATGCATCAGCTCGGGCTGGGTGTAAAGCATCGTTTTAGCACGAGCAAAATCTCGACTGCTCTGGCCTTCGATCATATAGGTTGCCAATGTCCAGGGGCTCCCAGAAAAACCTATTAGCGGTACACGGCCATTTAACTCACGACGGATCATACTCACAGCATCAGTGACATAGCTTAGATCGGAGGCGGTATTGATCACCTCCAGCTTTTCAATATCCGCTTCAGTTCTAACCGGCTTACGAAATTTAGGACCCTCGCCCTCTTCAAAATAAAGGCCCAGCCCCATAGCATCTGGAATAGTCAAAATATCTGAAAATAAAATCGCAGCATCTAGCGCATAGCGTTCGAGCGGCTGTAGGGTAACTTCACAGGCCAGTTCGGTATTTTTACACAGGCTCATAAAGTCTCCGGCCTGAGCGCGCGTGGCGCGATACTCTGGTAGATAACGTCCAGCCTGACGCATCATCCACACTGGCGTGCGGTCTATTGGCTGTCGCAACAGGGCTTTTAAAAAACGATCATTCTTTAGTTCAGACATTCATTTCTCTATGCTTTAGTAATTGCAAAAATTCCATTTTAGACATCAAGGTAATCGAGGATTCCCTCTGCTGCCTGACGACCTTCCCAAACCGCTGTAACCACCAAGTCTGAACCACGCACCATATCACCACCAGCAAATATCTTTGGGTTGGTCGTTTGAAATGGATAGGTCTGTTCTTCCGCTGCGAGCACTGCGCCCCAGTCGGCGGTATCAACTTTAATACCAGTCAACCATTCTGGTGGGCTGGGTTTAAAACCAAACGCAACCAGCACGGCATCGGCGGGGAGTATCTCTTCACTGCCTGGCACCACTTCAGGGCGGCGGCGACCATTGGCATCGGCCTCACCCATTGTTGTGCTAACAACTTTAACGCCTTCGACATTGCCATCAGCGTCGGCGACCAACTCAACTGGCTGCATATTAAATTTAAATACAACGCCCTCTTCACGGGCATTTTTAACTTCTCGGCGCGAGCCGGGCATATTTTCTTCATCACGACGATAGGCACAGGTCACACTGGTTGCGCCCTGACGGATTGAGGTGCGATTGCAATCCATAGCCGTATCACCGCCGCCCAGAACTACAACACGCTTACCCTTAAGGCCAATAAAGTCATCTTCAGATTTTTCAAAACCCAGATTGCGATTGACATTCGAAACCAAAAACTTCAATGCTTCATGAACGCCACCTAGATCTTCGCCAGGGAAACCACCTTTCATAGTAGTGTAGGTACCCATGCCAAGAAAAACTGCGTCGTATTCATTGAGCAGTTCGTCGATCATGACATCTTTGCCAATCTCGGTATTTAAACGGAACTCGACACCCATGCCTTCGAGAACATCACGACGGGTGCGAATCACTTCTTTTTCTAACTTAAATTCGGGGATACCGAAGGTTAGCAGCCCACCAATTTCTGGGTAGCGGTCAAATACTACCGGTTTGACTCCACTACGAACGAGAATATCTGCACAGCCAATGCCCGCTGGGCCCGCACCAATAATGGCGACTTTTTTATCAGTCCAGACCACTTTTGACATATCGGGACGCCAGCCCATGGCAAGTGCTGTATCAGTAATATATTTCTCGACCGAACCAATGGTGACAGCTCCAAAACCATCATTTAGCGTACAGGCTCCTTCACAGAGACGGTCCTGAGGGCACACGCGACCGCAGACTTCCGGCAATGAGTTGGTCTGGTGACTAAGCTCTGCCGCTTCTATCAAATTGCCTTCAGCAACTAGCTGTAACCAGTTGGGAATGTAGTTGTGAACTGGGCATTTCCATTCGCAGTAGGGGTTACCACAGGACAGGCAACGATGCGACTGAGTGGCTGCCTTTTGCTCAGTAAAGGGATCATAGATTTCAACAAACTCTCCGACACGACGCTTCATATCACGCTTGGGCGGGTCGACTCTCTCGACATCGAGAAATTGAAACTGATTATTTGGTCTTGCCATATTTATATTCTCTATTGCTGTTCGCGTTACTGCGGGTTGGCATGTGCCTGAGCCAAGAGGCTGTTCAGGCTAGCCGCTTTTGGTTTTACTAACCAAAACCGCGACGCATAATCGGAGAAATTACTGATTATTTCTTGGGCCCATTCACTGCCCGTCTCATTGACATGGTTTCTAATCATGGTTTTGAGGAATGCGCGATGGGACTCCACTGATTCAGAGGTTACGCGCTGTATATCGACAAGTTCCATATTATAACGATCAACAAAATTCCTATCTAAATCAAGTACATAGGCAAACCCACCGGTCATGCCTGCACCAAAATTGTAGCCGGTAGGCCCCAGTACAGTGACGATTCCACCAGTCATATATTCACAGCAGTGATCGCCAGCACCCTCAACAACAGCCACGGTGCCAGAGTTACGCACCGCGAAGCGTTCACCTGCGGTACCCGCCGCATAAAGCCTTCCGCCAGTTGCACCATATAGACAGGTGTTACCCATAATCGGAGATTCATTTGACTTAAAGCCACTCTGACTTGGAGGACGCAATACCAGCTTTCCGCCAGCCATGCCCTTGCCCACATAGTCATTGGCATCACCTTCCAGATAAATTTCTAATCCACCGGCATTCCAAACACCCAGTGACTGCCCAGCAACACCTTTGAGGTTAAGCTTTATCGGCGTCTCAGACATACCTAGATTGCCGTAACGTTTGGCAATTTCGCCAGATAGACGTGCGCCAATCGAGCGATCACAGTTATTGACGCTGTAATCAAGGCTAATGCCTGACTGCGACTCAATGGCAGGCATTGCATCATCAACCATACGCTCAGCGAGCAGACCTTTGTCCAGAGGCTCATTTTTGGGCTCGGTACAGAACTGTGGCTTGCCAGCAATCTCTGCACGGTCTTCAATCAATGGGCTCATATCTAGATTCTGTTGTTTGCTGGTTACACCGGGCAGTGTTTCCAGTAAATCAACCCGACCAATCAACTCTTGCAGCGAACTCACACCTAAAACGGCCATCCACTCGCGCGTTTCCATCGCCACAAACTTGAAGAAGTTGGTGGCCATCGCCACTGTGCCGCGATAGTGATCGTTGCGCAGTCGGTCATCCTGAGTCGCTACACCAGTGGCGCAGTTATTGAGATGACAGATACGCAGATACTTGCAACCCAGAGCTACCATGGGGCCGGTACCAAAACCAAAGCTCTCAGCACCCAAGATCGCCGCTTTAACCACATCCAGACCAGTTTTGAGACCGCCATCTGTCTGTACCCGTACTTTTTCACGCAGGTCATTGGCACGCAATGTCTGATGAGTTTCGGTCAAGCCAAGTTCCCAAGGAGATCCGGCATGACGAATCGAGCTTATCGGGCTTGCGGCAGTACCACCGTCATAGCCAGAGATGGTGATCAAATCAGCATAGGCCTTAGCCACACCGGCGGCGATTGTTCCGACACCGGGACGTGATACTAGTTTTACTGAAATCAGGGCACTTGGATTAACCTGCTTAAGGTCAAAAATCAGCTGCGCTAGATCTTCAATCGAGTAAATATCATGGTGCGGTGGCGGTGAAATCAATGTCACCCCCGGAACCGAGTAGCGCAGTCTGGCAATTAGAGCATTGACCTTACCACCGGGCAGCTGCCCCCCCTCACCCGGTTTGGCACCCTGGGCTACTTTAATTTGGATAACTTCAGCGCTGGAGAGATAGGCTGGTGTCACGCCAAAGCGGCCCGATGCCACCTGCTTAATTTTTGATGATCTAATAGTGCCATAACGGGCGGGATCTTCGCCGCCTTCACCGGAATTTGAGCGTCCCCCCAGAGTATTCATGGCTTCCGCCAAGGATTCATGGGCTTCGGGAGACAGGGCCCCCAAGGACATACCCGCGGAATCAAAGCGTTTCAAAATCGACTCTATAGGCTCAACAGCATCCAGCTCTATGGCATTGGCCTTATCGCTGATGGCGAGCAAGTCGCGCAAGGTAGCTGCAGGTCTGGTATTGACCAGCAGTGCATAGTCCTTCCACAACATGTAATTATCAGTCTGCACCGCCTCGTGCATAGTCTGCACAACATCCGGATTGTAGGCATGATATTCCTGACCATGGACATATTTCAGTAAACCACCTGGGCTGATTGGTTTGCGCACCTTCCAAGCTATGGCGGCAAGTTCAGTTTGATCCTGCTCCAGGTCGGCAAAGGTCGCACCCTCAAGACGGCTAGTCAGCCCAGGGAAACACAGATCGATAATTTCTGAGTTTAAGCCAATAGCTTCGAATAATAGTGCACCACGATAGGAGGCAACCGTTGAAATGCCCATTTTCGAGAGGATTTTCAACAGGCCTTTATTGATGCCTTTGCGATACTGTTTAAACGCAGTGTCTACGTCTACCAGCAACTCGCCACTGCCAATAAGGTCACAGAGCACATGATAGCTAAGATAGGGATAAACCAGCGAGGCACCACAGCCGATCAATGTGGCTATCTGATGTGAATCGCGGGCATAGCCGGTACTAACTACAATATTCGTATCACAACGCAGGCCCTGTTCGATCAGATAGTTATGCACTGCACCACAGGCTAACAGCGAGTGAATCGGCTGCTTGCCTTCAGCAATATTGTGGTCAGAGAGAATACAGATAACTGTACCCTCACGAACGGCGTCGGCGACTTCGTCACAGATGCGCTGGATAGCCTGCTTGAGGCTTTCCTCTTTGATGTCGTAGTTAAGTGCAAACTTCTTGACGGGGAAATCATCGAATTCATTGCGCTTAAGCGCATAGTATTTACGTGGCGAAAGTACTGGACTGGACAGACCAATACGCTGTCCCACATAGGGGTTTTCCTCGAACATGCTCTGTTCGCGGCCCAGTTCAACACCTAGAGACATTACAACGGCTTCACGCAGTGGATCTATCGGCGGATTGGTTACCTGGGCAAACTGCTGCCGGAAATAATCAAATGGGTTGCGATGCTTGGCCGACAGCACAGCCATTGGCGTATCATCACCCATGGAGGCAACAGCTTCTTGGCCGCCTTCGGCCAATGGACGCAGAACCTGGTCACGCTCTTCAAAAGACACCTGAAACATCTTCATATAGGTCTTTATCTGTTCACGACTCAACGTGCCTTCCAGCTCAATGCTGTCCATATCAAAGCTTGATTCAACCGCATAGCGGCCTTCCCGCAACCACTGTTTATAGGGATGACGAGAGGCAAGTTCGTCTTCAACTTCGGCGCGGAACTTAATGCGACCCTCTTGGGTATCGATAGAAAGGATATCTCCGGGTCCAAGGCGACCTTTAGAAACTACATTTTCCGGCTCATAATCATAGACGCCGACCTCTGATGCCACGGTAATCATATCGTCGCTGGTCATGACCCAGCGCGACGGGCGCAGACCATTTCTATCCAGCGTACAGACAGCAAAACGGCCATCGGTAATAACCAGCCCCGCTGGACCATCCCAGGGCTCCTGATGCATCGATAAGTAGTCATACAGCGCGCGATGATCAGGATTGCAATCCTCAACATTCTGCCAGGCCGGCGGTACCAGAGTGCGCACAGCCAAATGTAAATCCATTCCACCAGTCACTAGCATCTCAAGCATATTATCGAGGCTTGAAGAATCTGAACCGGTGCGGTTAACCAGAGGAGCGGCTTCCTGTAAATCAGGCAGCAGATCAGTTTTATACTTGGGCGTGCGCGCCACAGACCAGTTGCGGTTGCCAACAATGGTATTGATCTCGCCATTGTGAGCCAGCATTCTAAAGGGCTGAGCCAATGGCCAGCGCGGCATGGTGTTGGTCGAGAAACGCTGGTGAAATACGCAGATTGCAGTCTCGAGACGCTCGTCTGCTAGATCCAGATAGAAACCAGGCAAATCCACCGGCATCATCAAGCCTTTATAGCTCAAAATATTGGTACCCAGACTGGCTATGTGAAAGCTGTTATCGCCCTCAAGCCTAATCTCAGCTTTACGCCGACCCATGAAGAGCCGAGCGCTAAATTGTTTTTGATCAGTGATCTCACCGGGACCGACAAATACCTGCTCAAATGCCGGCAGTGATTCTATGGCGATAGGGCCGAGGCAATCTGTATCTGTGGGGACTTCTCGCCAGCCTAGTACGGCTAAGCCCTGATTATTAAGCTCTTGATCTATAATGGTTTTGGCTGCGCTGCGCTGCTCAGGGTCGGTATTTAACATTACCGCACCTACAGCGTAGGACTCTGGAAGATCAATATTGAGAGACTCTTTTACCACGATACGTAAAAAGCTGTCTGGCTTTTGCATTAGCAATCCGCAGCCATCCCCGGTCTTACCGTCGGCAGCAACGCCACCGCGGTGAGTCATACAGGTCAGCGCCTGAATAGCATTTTGCAGCAGTTTATGGCTGGTTTTACCCTTTACTTGGGCAATAAGGCCAAAACCGCAGTTATCTTTAAAATCGTCAAGCCGACACAAGCTTTGAGTCATAATTAAACTCTAAAAGTTATAGTGGTGGGTACGCAAAGACAGAGTTGCTATCTTCGAAGGCACAAAGCCCGTTATTTTACACAGCGAAGTCGAATACGACAATCAGTTATATCCGACGACAGAAGCCTCTAGCCTAATCGGGCTACGCTTCGACGCAAATAGAGCAAGTGGGGCTAGTAAATTACAGTCACTAAGATATTACGTACCACTGACAGAGAATGGTTTACCGGTGGCACGCCTTGTCTAATGTTTCCTCAAGCAACTGCAGACGGAAATCCGCAGTCACAACTGCGCTACCGATCCCATTCAACAGCACCAGACGCAGCTGGCCATCTAGAACCTTCTTGTCACGAACCATCAGCGCCATAAAATCATCGGCTTGCATAGCCTGCGGTGGCGCCACAGGCAGAGAAAATGAGGCAATCAACGCTTTGATCCGATCCATATCCTTTTGTGACAGTGCGCCAGACAGCATTGACAACTCTGCCGCCATGGCCATTCCCACAGCAACGGCTTCACCATGCAAAAGGCCTGTATAGCGCTGGAATGTTTCTATCGCATGACCAAAGGTATGGCCCAAATTGAGTATAGCCCTAACACCCTGCTCAGTTTCGTCAGCACTGATAACCTCGGCTTTATTGAGGCAGGAGCGCTCAATCGCATAGGCTATGGCCTGAGGATCGCGATTTAGTAATGCCTCAACATTCTCTTCCAGCCAGAGGAAAAATGCATCATCAGAGATTAAACCGTACTTGATAACCTCGGCCATACCGGCGCAAAACTCTCGCTCAGGAAGGGTGGCCAGAGTATCTGTATCAATAATGACTGCCTGAGGCTGATAAAAAGCACCGATCATGTTTTTGCCCAGCGGGTGGTTGACCGCTGTTTTGCCCCCAACTGATGAGTCCACCTGCGCCAACAGGGTCGTAGGGATTTGAATAAATGGCACGCCGCGCTGATAGCTAGCGGCAGCAAAGCCCGTCATATCACCCACCACGCCCCCACCAAGGGCGATAAGAGTCGTTTTGCGGTCATGCTGTTTTTCAATCAACTGAGTGAAGATAAGGTTGAGATTATCCAGAGTTTTGTACTGCTCGCCATCTCTCAGAATAACCTGATCGACCTGCTTGTCCTGGAGCTGCTCCAAAATAGCCTGCAGATAGAGCGGCGCAATAGTTTCATTGCTGACAATCAGCGCTTTTTTTCCCTGCACATACTGGCCGATACCAGCCTGCAAAATCTGCTCTGAACCAATATGGATAGGATAGCTGCGCTCGCCCAGATCAACATTGATGGACTTGGTAGGGCTAGAAATGGTTCTATCGGCGACGCTCATGCAGGCAGCAACTCTAGTTAATGGGTTAAGTGAGCAATATTATGCTTAGACATAGCGCATTATCAAAGCTCTGATAATGCTTCCGCAAGTTTTTTTGCAATTCTATTGGGCGGGGTGGAGCCAGAGGGGAATGTCAGATCTGCTATCTCGCGGTACAGAGGGTCACGTTTTTCGACTAACTGATCGATCACGGCGCGACGATCATCGACCTGCAGCAATGGTCGGCTCTTATCGCGTCTTGTGCGCTCATAGAGCTGCTCTTTGGTGGCAGATAGATAGACTACCTGCCCATTTTCCTGAAGAGTTGTGCGGTTTTCATTACGCAAAACAATGCCACCGCCAGTGGCAATAATACTGGAGGGCGATGTTTCTATAATGGCCTCGAGCACTTTGGATTCTCGATCGCGAAAGCCCTGCTCGCCTTCCATATCAAATATCCACTGAATATCTGCGCCAGTCCGCGCTTCGATCTCATTGTCTACATCAATAAACGGCCGACACAAAAAGTCGGCTAACTGTCTACCAATGGTGGTTTTGCCGGCCCCCATGGGGCCGACTAGAAAAATATGTTGTTCGCTCATCGATCCAGGAGATTATCATCAATTATTTTTGGGGTTATAAAGATGAGTATTTCACGTTTTTCAATATTTCGCAGGTCATTTCTAAAAAGCTTACCCAAATAAGGGATATCGCCCAGTAAAGGTACCTTGTAGGACAAACCATATCGGCGCTGAATTTCTTCAGTGAGCTGTTTGCCTCCAAATAGCTGCTCTCTGCTATAAATAGTTTTACCGTCCACCAAAACAGTAAAGGTAAACATGGTGGCGCCAATATCGGCAATTGAGACCACTTGATCGCCAACTTTGCCGAGCTGGCCCTTCACCAATCGATATGCGCGCTCAATAGCAAAGCCCTCAATATCGACCACTTTTGGAGAGAGCCCAGCAATATCCAGAGCTTGGCGACGATGGTCAACATTTTCTTGGCGGCAGGCGGCCAGTAACACGCGCACCAGATCAGCATTGGTTTCAACTGGCCCCAGAACATCAAAATCAAAGGCCACCTCTTCCATGGGATAGGGGATGTATTGATCCGCCTCAACTTCAATCTGCATTTCCATCTGCAGGTCGGTCAAACCAGCGGGTAGTTCTATTTCTTTAGTGATGACAGAGGAGCCCGATACGGCAACGACAGTATCGGAGGGCTTGGTACCAGAGCCGGTTACAACCTTTTTAATGGTATCTGCCAGCGCCTCGATGTCGGCAATATTCTTCTCGATCACAGTGTTGGCAGGCAGCGGCATTACACGGTATGCCTAAACTTTGTAGCCATCTGCGGGCTTACTGAGCTCAATTAACTTAACTGCAGAAGATGAAATATCAAGGCCGAGCATCGGTTTAGCGGGCTTTGATAAAAACTTTATAAATCTCATTTCTTAGCCATCATCCTTTATAGTGGGGCCAACCTTGGCGAGAAACGACACTAACAGTGTTTCCCACGCTCGCAAATGATGCACTTCACATTACCTACACCTTATAATAGATCTTCATTTTACTGGTGACTGAAAAATGCGGTCTTTAACAAAACGTAAATTACTGAAGTTCCTATCCGTCCTGACTATCCTT
>Ga0257120_1000050_pt1 | contig 100054 bp, 90 predicted proteins | sample SI106_10metaG_FD_190153 | JGI IMG/M metagenome (GOLD analysis project Ga0257120, IMG submission 190153) | Marine microbial communities from Saanich Inlet, British Columbia, Canada - SI106_10 | ecosystem: Environmental > Aquatic > Marine > Inlet | place: Canada: British Columbia | collected...
TAATGATTGTTAGCAAGAAGATAATCGCATAAAGCACAATCGCCATTAGATTCTGTCAGATGACCATCGTGTCCACACTCCGCTGAAAAATCGTGATGAACTAACCTTCTGTGACATGCATCCTTCTCTAGCTTTGGGGAACAATCGCTGTCATCATTTTCATGATGGTGATGATGATGTTCTGACTTAAAATGAAAGGACGGTGCTAATAACGCAACTAACGTTACCAAACCGAAAAAAATCCTTACCGCCTTAAATACCCTCATTAATAGCATGCAAAGTAAGCAACAATTGTCAACCTTACATCAACTATCTGATCTCAGTAATATTATTCTTACGGCTCGCTGGTAATTGAGTATGCCAGCGGATTTTTGCGATACTGACTCGGCACTTCTCCTTTCAATGCTTGCAGAAAAGCAACCACATTTTGGACTTCAGATTTGTTCATCTTGTAGTCTAATTGCACATCGGCCATAATCTTGACTGCCTCCCCAAATCACTCACACTTCCGTAATGGAAATAAGGATATGTTTCAGAAATATTACGCAGCGATGGTACTTTAAACATTTATAAGTCGAAGGAATCTTTAGTCTGTTCGTATAGACCTCCATCCCGATTCGCAGATCCAGTTGCTTCCCAATAAGGCTTGTGAACTCCAAATCTTTGCATTTGGTTCCCTCCAAGCAACGAACCATTATGACACGTAGTACAACCTATGTATGAAAAGGATAGCATTCCTTTCTTTTCTTATAGCGTTAAAGCTTGCCATCCCCTTTGATGTAGGCATCAGCCCTAGACGGGGTCCACAATTGACGCTCAAACACTCCAATCGCATTTCTCATATTAGTCTAGGTAAAAGGATTCGCGTCTTCAGGATGTGCAGTCGCGAACATTTCCTTTGAAAGCATATCATCATAACGAACGCTCTCTTTTAAATCTGATTTAATATCAGCGTAATCAGCTTCATCCGGCCCTGCACAACTGGTTATTACTAATCCGACCGAGAGTATTGGTAATATTCTGTTCTTATTCAATTTCATAGGCCTACAAAATTAGACAAGACTTTTTTGTGTTTTGAGATATCAATCTGTAAGCAGTTCATTTCAAATAATGTTGATTCAATTAGTGATTCCTTATTTTTCAGCCAAACAAATTAGGCAATATGAAATTAGGAGCAATTTCGGTCAGCTTAAGCGTAAAAGACCTAACGAAATCCAAAGAGTTCTATGAAACACCCGGTTTTAGCGAGTTTGTCGGGGGAATGGAACAGAACTATTTGATCATGAAAAATGAAGTAACACTAATCGGTTTATTCCAAGGTATGTTTGAGAACAACATACTCACTTTCAATCCGGGTTGGGACTCAAATGCTATTACCCTCGGAAGTTTCGATGATGTAAGAAGGATTCAACAGACACTAAAATCGAAAGGTCTATCATTAGAAAACGAAGTAGATGAGTCAACTACAGGCCCGGAAAGCTTTGTCGCTATTGATCCAGACGGAAATACGATACTAATTGATCAGCATATTTAATAAAAATGGTTTCTATCAGACAGGGAGAGCAAAAAGACATCCCTAAAGTTTTGTCACTCATAAAAGAGCTTGCAATTTTTGAGAATGAACCTGATGCAGTTCTCATAAGCGAGTCCGATTTATTGAGGGATGGATTTGGCGAAAACGCTTCTTTCCATCTTTTGGTTGCTGAAATTGAGAGTGAAGTTGTTGGTGCTGCCATATTCTATTATTGCTACGGTACATGGAGGGGTAGGTACCTATACCTCGAAGATTTAATAGTAGCAGAACCATATCGAAGACAGGGCGTTGGATCTCAGCTATTTGAAAACCTGATTCAAATGACAAAAGATCAAGGCCTAAAACAAATGGGATGGCAAGTATTAGATTGGAATGAACCAGCGATCAAATTCTATAAAAAATATAAGGCTACATTAGATGGAGAATGGATCAACGGTCGATTCTATTTTTAACCTTGGTTTTCAATAATTGCAGTTACTCACAATATCCACCTCATAGCTGCCCGCGCAACGATGATGAAATTGGATTGATTTTCATCATTTTCGTGCAATGAACGTATTCAAATTTGGTGGTGCCTCCGTTAAGGATGCTCAAGGAATTCGCAATCTCCATTCTATCATAAAGCAAAATGAAAACAGCGACTTATTCATTGTTGTCAGCGCCATAGGGAAGACTACTAATGCATTAGAAAATGTGATTAAGTCATTCGTGGCAAAAGAGGATTGGAAATCAAAACTCGATGCCGTTTTTAATCAACATGATGACTTGCTATCTGAACTGCTGTCTGATCAGGGTGATGCACACAGCGCAATTGCAAAGATTAAGACCTATGCTTTCGCTTTTTTAGAAGCCGATACCGAAGCAGATTATGATTTTTTATACGATCAAATTGTTTCTCTTGGTGAAATACTATCAACCAAAATCATTTCTGACTATCTAAATAATCAAGGATTAAAAAATGATTGGTTGGACGCTAGAAAACTAATCCACACTGACAATAACTACCGCGCAGCAAATGTAGATTGGGAGCTTACCAAACAGCGAGTATCCAGTGCTTGGGAATGGAAAAAAAATCCAATTGCTCTAAGTCAGGGATTTATTGGGAGGGGCAATCATAATCGAATGACCACACTTGGGCGGGAAGGTTCAGATTTCTCAGCAGCCATATTCGCATATTGTTTAGACGCTGTATCAGTGTGTATATGGAAAGATGTGGATGGTGTTTTAAACGCAGACCCCAAGTATTTCAACAATGCCGAACTATTGCCGAATATTAGCTATCGAGAAGCAGTTGAACTGAGCTATTACGGAGCCAGCGTAATTCATCCAAAAACAATTAAACCGCTTGAAAACAAGGAGATTCCACTCTTTGTAAAAAGCTTCCTGAATCCTGATCAAGCTGGTACTCTCATAAATACGAACACCTCGGAAGACAGCAAGATTGCCAGCTATATTTTTAAAGAGGACCAGGTTCTATTGAGTATTTCAGCCAAAGATTTCAGTTTTATTGTTGAAGAACACATTAGCGACCTTTTTCAAAGATTTGCTAAGCACAGATTAAAGATTAATACTATGCAAAACTCAGCAATCAACTTTTCGGTTAGTGTGGATGCGGATAAGGACAAGTTGCAAGAATTAATCAAGGACCTACAATCCGATTATGAGGTAAGATATAATGAAGGATTGGAGCTACTTACTATTCGCCATTTTAATGAGAACATTGCGAATGAGTTGGCCAATGGGAAAGAAATTTTACTGCAACAAAAAACTCGACACACACTGCGAATGCTAATGCGAGGTCCGAAAAAGTCTTAGCCATGTCAAGATCAAAATTGGTAAGCAAGCAGCTAAGAGAGTTTTATGAAACCTCATCAGAGGAAAAACGATTAGAAGGAGGGCTTGGCACATTAGAGTTTAGTCGGAATAAAACACTCATTTCAAAATATATCACGAACCCGAATAGCATTATTTTAGACATAGGTGGCGGAACAGGCAAATACGCCAAGTGGTTGGCTAAAAAAGGCCACCTAGTCCATCTGATTGACCCGATTGAAAAACACGTCAACCGAGCGAGTAAAAGAGCTGCTAAGCTCGAAAACCCATTTACCGCGGAGTTAGGTGAGGCTAGAAACCTACCATTCGAACACAATATGGCAGATGCAGTGATTTTGCACGGACCGCTGTATCACTTGCAAAAAACAGAGGATAGAGCCAAGGCACTTTTAGAAGCGAAAAGAGTTCTTAAGCCGGGCGGAATATTACTCGGATTTACAATTAATTACACGGCTTCAACTTTAGTTGGTTTATGGCAAGGTTTGATCCATGAAGCGGGATTCTACAAAATGTGTCTTGAAGAACTGACCACTGGTATTCACAATCCTCCAGCCGATTTTCCATGGTTATTAGCTGATGCTTATTATCATAATCCAAGTGTTTTGAAATCTGAAATAGATGATTGTGGGTTTGATTTTATTGACCTCCATGCGGTGGAAGGCATGGCTTGGATAGACAGTAAGTACTTTGAAAATATGGCAAACCCCGAAAGGCGCGATAACTTGATGAACTTGATTGAGCAAACGGAAAACGATCAGAATTTATTAGCGTTTAGTCCTCACATGATGATCGCTGCCAGTAAAGCGCATTAGTCAATTGTGTGACATAACGATTCAAACTGCCTATAATTATCGAAGCTCACCTTAGCCTGTCGTTCTTATCGTATCATTGCTCCATGCAGATAGGGGAATCAAAGTCAACAACCTATGAATTGGATCAAGATTGGAATCTGAGTCATTATTCAAATCTTAAATCCTCAAACTCGCAAGAAATTTTCTCAGCCAATATTGAACTAAGCTTCTCATAACTCTGCTCAGTAAGTCCAGCAGTATGAGAAGTTAGTATGACATTTTGATGACTAAATAATTTTTTGGCTACCTCAGGCAATTCTTCAATCTTGGGCATTTGAAGGTTATTTGTTTCAAATTCAAGCACGTCTAAACAGGCACCCAAAACAGATCCGGACTCCAACCCTTCTAACAGATGTTTCGTATTCACTATAGAACCGCGTGATGTATTGACAATGTAAACTGGCCGTTTAAAGCTACTGATCCAGTTTTCCGAAACGAGGTAACGAGTCTCATCCGTCAATGGTAAGTGCAGCGAAACAACATCAGCCTCAGCCCATATTTGCTCCATAGATGCCTCGTTTAGATGTCCTTTCTTGTATTTGTCAAATGCTAAAATATTGACTCCAAATCCTGAAAGGACATTTGCAAATGCCGATCCTGTATTTCCGAATCCAATAATCCCAATAGTCTTGCCTCTTAGCTCAATTCCTTGATTTTCCTTTCGTTTCCAATGGCCATTTCTTACTTCCAAATTTGACTTAGGTATTTTATTGAAGAGTGACAAAATCATTCCCATTGCATGTTCCGCCACCGCTTGTCTGTTTCCCTCTGGGGAACTCAACACTTTAATTCCTTTGGACTTTGCATAGCTGACATCAATATGCTCAAGCCCTGCACCCGCCCTGGCAATAATTTTCAAATTGGGAGACCTATCAATTATTTCAGCCGTAATGGACATTCGACTTCGCAAAACGAGAATATCACTTTCTGGTAAAGCCGCGTTGACCCGGTCAATGGGTGAATCCGCCATATCAATGCAATCAAAACCGCGTTTTTCTAAAGTCTGCTGAAGTGCCCTATGAATTTTGTCGATTATGAGAACCTTCATCGAAGTTAATCTTCGGGCTTTATAGCAACTACCTTTATTTCAACCCTTCTGTTCCTTTGGTTTGCCTCATCCCTTTCGGTCCTTGAGTTCAGATCTAACAACATTTCATTTGTGATGACAGGATTTCTAAATCCATACCCAATAGGCGTAATTCTAGCTGAGTCAATTTCATTTTCCACCAACATATCCCGAACACGATCGGCACGCAACTGAGCAAATGTAGAATCTTCATTCCCGGCACTATGACCCGCTAATTCAATATTAAGATTTGGATTGTCTTTAAGAATCTTGACTAATGCCTTAGCAATATGTTCATCGCGCAGGGTATCTGTTAATTGTCCTACATCACTGAACGACTTGTTACCATCGGCAAATTCAACACTTCCATTCAAAAAAGTTAGAGCTGGCATTTTGCGCTGTGCATGAGAATTAACTGCAGCTAACAAGATTATTATAAAGGCGAAAAGTCTCATGATATATAGAGCATATGACCGATTAGAAAATAGATGAATAGGCCTAATACGTCATTCACAGTTGTAATAAATGGACCTGTTGCAAGGGCAGGGTCAATTTCATATTTATCCAACACGAGGGGAACAAATGTACCAAAAAGCGCGGCAACTAAAATCACACAAAACAAAGCGAGACTCACAGTGTAGGCTAAGTCTAGGGAATCTTGAAAAACGTAATTGTATACAAAAATCAATACAGAAAGAACCACACCATTCAAAAGAGCAACACCAAATTCCTTCCTTAACTTACTCCAAATACCGGACAGTCCAAGAGAATTATTTGCTAATCCTTGTACAATTATCGCAGACGATTGAACACCAACATTACCACCCATAGCGGCAATTAATGGAATGAAAAAGGCCATTTCGGGATATAACTGAAGGTCTCCCTCATATAGCTCTATGACTCGGGCTCCCATTATACCTCCTATAAGACCGATTAATAACCAGGGCAGTCTAGCCCTTGTCAACACATAAATAGAATCGGTTGACTCTATACTACCAGAAATACCCGAAGCTAAAGCATAGTCTTTTTCCGCTTCCTCCTTTATAACATCAACCACATCATCGATGGTAATGCGTCCAAGTAGCCTGCCCAATTCATCAACAACCGGAAGTGCAACCAAATCATATTTCTCCATGATATTGGCAATTTCCTCTTGATCCTCATCTACGTTGACAGATCGAATCTTCTGATTATATATGTCTGTTATTTTGGCTTTAATGGGATTCAAAAGCAGTTTTTTCAATTGCAATCTTCCCATAAGCAGATCATCTTCATCTACTACATAGACAGTATATACATGCTCAATCTGCTCGGCCTGCTTTCGCATCTCCTTAACTGCCTTACCAACGGTCCAATTGATATTAACTTTGATTAACTCCTTTGCCATTAAGGCACCTGCAGTTTCTTCTTCATAGTGAAGCAAATCAACAATATCCTGAGCTTGTTGTCGGTCTTCTATTTGGGCAATTACCTTCTGTTTCTGATCCTCTGGCAGCTCATTTATCATGTCTGCAGCGTCATCACTATCTAAATGATCAATAAACTGTTCTGCAATTTCCTTCGGAGTAAGAAGGGCTAGGAAGTTTTCACGCGAATCTTCCTCAAGGTGCATTAACACATCTGAAGCGCGATCTGCGTCCATAACCTTATAAAGCACTAAGGCTTCATCTGCTTCTAATTCATCTATAATTTCGGCAATATCGGCTGGATGCAAATCATTCACCAATTCAAGCAACGCAGATTCAGCATTTCGCTCAATCGCGGCCCTTAAATTGTCTAAATATTCTTTGGTGAGTTCGAACTGCATTGCTAGGATTGATTACTTCTGAATTCAGAAGATGGTCAAAGTTAGAAGAAAATGGTCAAGGCTTTAGATGCTGCGCAAGCTTAACAAAGTCTTCAACATCAAGTTGCTCTGGTCTCATTGTCAGGTATTCTTCAACCAAAGGAAGGTTTGATTCTGTCAAGAAGCTCTTCACTGAATTGCGAAGCATTTTCCTCCTTTGATTAAATGCTTGTTTGACAATGGCAAAGAAAAATGGAACATCACAATTTAATTCCAAACTTTCTTTCCGCACAAGTTTTATAACACCCGATTTTACTCGAGGTGGAGGCCTAAAGGCATGCTCATCCACAGTAAATAAATATTCACCTCGGTAAAAAGCTTGGGTAAGTAAGCTTAGGATACCATAAGTCTTACTTCCAGAAGGAGCCACTATACGCTCGGCTACCTCTTTCTGAAACATACCCACTAATGCCGGAACTTGGGTTCTATTCTCAATCATTTTAAAAATGATTTGCGAACTAATATTATACGGAAAGTTGCCAACTATGGTCCATTGACCCTCCGGTAATTCCCACTTTAGAACGTCCGCTTCTATAAGTCTCTCATTCAAATAAGGATACAAATTCCTTAAGTGAGCAACACTCTCCCTATCAAGCTCAATTAAGCTCATCTCTGGGTATTTCGGTATCAAATCTTTAGAAAGAACACCTTCTCCTGGGCCTATTTCAATCAAGTTATCGATATTCAACTTTGAAATTGCATCGACCATTCTATCAATGACAGACTCATCGGTTAAAAAGTGCTGACCGAGTGACTTTTTAGGTTTTAACATTTAAATAAGCTCAAGTAGTGTTCTAAAAGCAACAAACTTATCTGTAAATCGCTCCGAGTGCTCCGCCTGAAGTTTAGGAGCAAATGCGGCAAAGTATTTATTGAGTTCATCCATTGATTCACATCGATATTGTATTGAATAGGTCATCCCGTCTGTGTCATTCACCATAACCTTGGCCATTTCATTTTGTATGAAACAACCCGTTTTCATAACCTCAGGTATGTGTTTTTGGATCATCCAGCTCATCCATTCATCATGAATGTCATTCTGAATTTTCACGGTTACATTATAAATGATCATTGTCCTGCATTTTTTACGAATGTAAGTGAAACCTTTGCTGCAAGCCTTGCGTATAGTGGTCGAATAGTAGAAAAACACTGACCCTGAAACCTATTCAAAACAAGTTGTTAAAAACGCCGAAAAGCCACTAATTCGCAATTCACGATTGTGAGATTGTAGTCTTCTGACTCACCATAAGGTAGCATGTTACATGGCTGCATTCCAACCGAGGTATAATATACCGTTCTAATGCGCATTCTAGTTTTACCAGAAGTAGCAGGAATCGTAAATGAACTTGTCCAGGTACTATTATTGGCAACATTATCATTGTAGGCAACTTGCTCACCGGTATCAATGAAATCACCATCCTGATTATAATCAACCCATAAGTAAACACGTACTGCATAATTAGGACTTACTGAAACACCTAAGTTAACTGCAGAATCCGGATTAGTAGTGTGGCCTAAAGCTGAATAATAAGTATATCCAGTGTTGTTTGAACAGCCTTGATTATTATTTGTGATGTTCACAAAACCGCCAGTAGTACTAAAGCTCTGTACATACATATTAAAGTTACCACAAGCGGTACTTAGGTGGGGTGCAATATTGCGCGGTGGTAAGCTGCGCAAAGCCTATGAATACAGTTAGGAAGGTAGAGAGCTGAATTCTCAATTTTATCTATTCATTGATTTAAAGTCAAATCAGCGATCTTCAATTAGTTGTCTGACTCCTTCCCATATTGTGAATGATTTTAGCATCCCATTTTGAGATTTTGAAATGGTTAATATACCAATATGAATAAGACCTCCACCTAAACTCTATACAACCAAATCATCTGAATGGTAATGTTGAGTAGAGTCTGAAATACCCATATCTCAAGCTTTTCGCTTAAGGTATTTCATCAAATTGGCAACCCTTCTTTGGTCAATGTTTTTGTCTGTGCTTGTCACTTCCCAATTTTTAGGGTAATTAGAAGGAATTTGCTTTAAATCCCAGTTTGCCAATTACTGCCAATTACTGCCAATCGATGTTCAAATGCCACAAAGTATTGATAATGAAACTCGTGCAGACAGCAGTGTTTTTCGGCACAACACATATGGTATGTGGAATGGCAACATATTAAATCGAATACTCTTCAACAGTTTCTGCACCATTTACCAACTCAGTATCAGTCTGCTCAATTCCCAATTTACGAATGCAGATGATTCCATTAGCTGCGCAAATTCCTAGTTGGAATAGTCGGAACATTTAGATCGACTATTTCAAATAAGTGTCTAGCCAATCATAGAATTCTCGGTGCCACATTACACCATTTTGAGGCTTTAAAACCCAGTGACCTTCGTCTGGGTAGTATAGCAGTTTGCTTGGAATGCCTTTTAATTGTGCAGCTGTGAATGCTTCGAGTCCTTGATTTAACGGAACACGAAAATCCAGCTCATTATGAATTACCATTATTGGCGTATCCCATTTTGCGACCATTTTATGAGGACTGTTTTTGGCATAAGCATCCTTCAGACTTGAATCCCAATATGGCCCACCTATGTCCCAATTGGCGAAGAATAATTCCTCTGTGCTCGCGTACCAACTTTCCAGATTAAATAATCCGCAATGGCTGATAAAACACTTAAACCTTCCTTCATGAATTCCTGCTAGATAATAAACGGAGTAACCGCCATAGCTGGCTCCGACAGCACCTAATTTGTCATTATCAACAAAGGGTTCTTTGGCCACTTCGTCAATTGCGCTTAGATAATCCTTCATGGCTTGCCCTCCCCAGTCTTTTGAGATTTGATCGTTCCATTCCTGTCCAAAAGATGGAAGTCCTCTTCTATTTGGTGCTACAATGATGTAGCCATTTGCTGCCATTAACTGGAAGTTCCATCTGTAGCTGAAAAACTGGCTAATTGCACTTTGTGGACCTCCCTGACAATATAATAGTGTAGGGTACTTTTTGTTTGGGTCAAAATCTGGAGGATAGATTACCCAAGTCAGCATATCTTTACCATCAGTGGTTTTAATCATCCGTTTTTTCACCTTGCTCATTTTCATTTTAGCGAGCATTTGGTCGTTGGCATGAGTAAGTTGCATTATTGACCTAGTCTTAATGTCCCATGAGTAAAGTTCAGCCGGCTTGCTCATTGTATTCATACTTCCTACGAGTTTTCCGCCAGCTAATGAAATACTATTGATGTTGTGGTCACCATCGGTTAAAGCACTGAAACCAGCAATTTTCAATTTATCCGATCCATCTTTCTTTAAGTCTAATTGGAAAACTTGAAAGGTGGCACTCACGCCAGATATCGCATACATAGTCTTCGAATCTTTGCTCCAAACTATGTGTCCAAAACTTTGGTCTAGCGAAGCCGCCAAAGGAAACTGATTTCCTGTTTCCATATTGAGGATCCAGAGCATGTTTTTGTCTGATTCAAACCCATCTCGAGCCATACTTAACCAAGCCAGCCATTTCCCATCATTAGAAAAAACTGGCTCGTTGTCATATCCTTCGTGAGCATCAGTCAAATTTTTAGTTTTTCCTGTTTTAAGATCATAATGCCACAATTCGCTGTTGGTACTTAGGGCATAGTCCTTACCCGTTTTCTTTTTACATACGTAAACTAAGGACTGACCATCAGGAGCCCAAGTGATTTGCTCGCTGCCACCAAATGGCATCATTGGAGCATCAAAGGCTTCACCTTTCATTATGTCCGTTATGGGAGATCCAATTTGATCTGCATAATCAGCGATGAATACATGCTGGTAGTTATAGTCATGCCATTGCGTCCAATGACGAAACATCAGATTGTCATAAGCCTTTCCAGTGGCTTGTGGAAGGTCTGTGTGCTTATCCGCTAATGATTCTTCCACTTTTACCTCCATTGTAAAGCTTATATGCTCCATGTCTGGGGCATAGTGAAAATTGGAAATGCCACCTTCAAGGTCAGACATTTGCTTGGCGCCAGATCCATCTGGATTCATTTCCCAAAGCTGCATTGACCCACTTTCTGAACTTAGGTAGCCAATTTTTTTTCCATCCGGACGCCATTGAGCTTCATACACGCTCGTTTTTCCATCCGTCAGCATTTTTGCATCACCACCAACAGCGGGCATTTTCATGAGATGGGATGTGCCTTTGTCTTCTTTTAGCGTGTAACTTTTTTGAGCAAAAATCATGGATTTACCGTCAGGCGATACTTGCTCACCATATACTCGGTTGATTTTCCAGAGGTTTTCGGGGGTGAGGGTGCTTTGAGAATTTGCTCCAAAAGCCAGCGAGATTATCGCAATGAAAAATGGTATGATCTTCATGATAATTATCTTGTTCCGCAATATTATCGAAACTCCGGTCAATCCTTAACATTGCACAAGACAAATCAATAAAGTGGAGAATAATTTAAACTACTCAAAGGAAAAAGATGCTCAAGATGAACTGGCTTCATTTAGAGATCGCTTCTATCATCCTGAGGTTAATGACAAACAAGCATTATATTTTACAGGCAATAGCCTTGGCTTGCAACCAAAGTCTGCTGAGGCCTATTTGAAACAGGAGCTGGAAGATTGGCGGAAATTGGGCGTTGAAGGCCATTTTGAGGCAAGACGACCCTGGTATTCATACCATGAGTTTTTTTCTAGGTCGATGGCAGATATCGCGGGAGCGAAAGAAACAGAGGTGGTAGCGATGGGGTCATTAACGGCAAACATTCACAGTCTCATGGCTAGTTTTTATCATCCAACAAAAACGCGTTACAAGATATTGTGCGAGCGGAAGGCCTTTCCTTCAGATACCTATGCAATGCAGGCCCAAGCAAAACTTCATGGCTTCTCCATAGAAGATACGATTGTCGAGATTTCACCTGCTGAAGGATCGGACATTATTACTGAAGACGCCATCATCGAGAAGATTTTTGAACTGGGTGATTCGCTGGCTACTGTAATGATTGGCGGTGTGAACTATTACAGTGGCCAAGTGTTTGACATGGCAGTGATTACAGATGCAGCACACAAAGTAGGAGCCTATTGCGGCTTCGATCTTGCCCATGGAATGGGGAATATTGAAGTGAAACTGCATGAATGGCAAGTAGATTTTGCAGCATGGTGTACATACAAGTATTTAAACAGCGGACCGGGTTCGGTAGGTGGCTTGTTTGTGCATGAAAATCACCATAAAAGGAAGTTGCCAATTCTTGCTGGTTGGTGGGGTCATGATAAAGAAACACGATTCAAGATGGAGCCAGAGTTTGTGCCTATGCAAAGTGCAGAAGCTTGGCAAATGAGTAACGCTCCTGTATTCAACATGGCCATTTATTTGGCTTCCTTAGAGATCTTTCAGGAAGCAACGATGACCCGACTTTGGGCGAAAAGCCGACCGATGACTGACTATTTAGAGTTTATCGTGAATGATGTTGCGAAAGAAACAGGTGCGGATTTAGAAATAATCACTCCAAAGGAACATCATCGCAGGGGTTGCCAATTGAGTATTGTGGCACATGGATATGGTAGAAAGTTGTTTGATCAGATAACTGAAGCAGGTGTAATTGCAGATTGGCGCGAGCCGAATGTAATTAGAATGGCACCAGTGCCGTTGTACAACTCCTATGAAGATGTGTATCGTTTTGGAGAAATATTGAAGAAAGCATTAACGAGCTGATAGCGAAGTAATATGAAAGAAGTCACAATTGTTGGAGCAGGTTTAGTCGGATCGCTGTGGGCGGTTTATTTAAGTAAAGCGGGTTATAAGGTTCAAATATTTGAGCGCAGATCGGACATACGAAAAGCGGAAATATCTGCTGGTAAATCAATCAACTTAGCTCTTTCTGATAGAGGTTGGAAAGCATTAAAAGGTGCTGGAGTAGATCACTTAATAAAGGAGATTGCGATTCCAATGCCGGGTAGAATCATGCATAGTGTGGACGGGGAATTGACCTACCAAGCTTATGGTAAAGAAGGCCAGGCAATCAATTCGGTTTCTCGAGGTGGTGTCAATGCCCGAATGATGGACATTGCTGAGCAAGTAGGTAATGCCAAGATCACTTACAACACCAAGTGCTTGGGTGCGGACATGAAGGCTGGAATTTGTTTTTTTGAGAACAGTGAGACTGGTGAGAAATTTGAAGTAAAAAGCGACTTGATTTTTGCTTGCGATGGTGCTTTCTCTGCTATTCGATATAACTCGATGCAGAAGCTAGATCGATTCAACTACAGCCAAACATATATCGAAGACGGTTACCGTGAGATACTGCTTCCTGCCAACGAGGATGGAAGCTACAAAATAGAAAAGAGTGCCTTGCATATTTGGCCGCGCGGTCGCTTTATGATGATTGCACTTCCTAATGAAGATGGCTCGTTTACTTGCACGCTTTTTATGCCATTTCAAGGAGAAAATAGCTTTGAGAAGCTAACCTCTAAGGAGGCTATCGATAGTTTCTTTAAAACGACCTTCCCTGACTTTTATGAAATGATGCCCAACATTGCTGATGCTTGGGAAGATCATCCACTGGCTTCATTAGCGATCACAAGGTGCTACCCTTGGCATCATGGTAAAACAGCCTTAATGGGCGATGCCGCTCACGCTACTGTTCCGTTTTACGGACAAGGAATGAATGCGGGTTTTGAAGATACCACCGTAATGAATGACTTGATGATCAAGCATAATCATGATTGGGAAAAGATCTTTGAGGAATACAGTCGCACGAGAAAACCAGACGGTGATGGACTGCAGGATTTGAGCTTACACAACTATCACGTAATGCGTGATTTTGTTGCCGATCCTAAATTCCTGCTTCAAAAGAAAATCGAAGCGCGATTTGCTGATAAACATCCAGACAAATGGATGCCTTTGTACAGCATGACTACCTTCTCAGATATTCGATATTCCGTAGCCTGGAAAGAAGGCCAACGCCAACAAAGCATAATGGACGAAGTAATGGCTATGAATGGTGTTGAGGAGAAATGGGATTCTAGTGAGGTGGAGGAGAGTATCCTGGCTTTGATGCAAATCCACTAATCAAGTTTCGCGGCACTCAAATTCACCATCCCTTCAAAGAAGATTGAGTTGTGATCAAATCGCACATCAAACTCTTTCATGGTCATGACGAATCGGTTTTCACCAACTTGAAATAGCTCATAGTTCATTTGACCCGTTTCTTGCATGTAAAGTCGCGATTCTTCTGATCTTACATGAAGTGTGTCGCCTTCCTTAATCAAATAGTCGCAACGTAGGCTTGTAATGTTGAGTCGCTTATGCTGCGATATTCATGTGCTATTGGTGGATAGACTTTATCACCTTTCAGAATCTTCACCAAATCTCTGTTTATAGTATACTTAGGCGTGTTGTCGTCATTGGTGAGAAAACAAATGAATGTTTGACTTTCCGGTAAATAGGTAATTGATCCCCAGTATCCGTTCATACCTCCATGGTGTCCATAACCCTTTATTCCGTCAAAGTCTCTCAAGCCCCAACCGTATCCGTAGTAACTGCCATTATTTTCGAAAACCTTTTTGGTTATCGTTTTTGGAAGGAGTTCAGAGTTAATAACGGCCAGTGTGAAACGCTGTAAATCCCATACGGTAGAATGCATGTTGCCCGAACTAAAAGGTTGATTGTAATTTATGTAGTCGACTTTTGTTGTGGATTCTGGTGTTGAAATATAGCCCTTCGCCAATTTACTGGGCTGGGAAGTATTTGTGATAATTCCAGTATTTCTTAGGTTTAAAGAAGTCAAAATTGCATGTTTGATATACTCAGAAAATGGCTCAGCACTCACTTTTTCGATGATTAATCCTAACAGGATATATCCAGTATTCGAATAGCGGAAAGAAGACCCAGGCTTGAATCGAAATGGATCTATTTTTACTTGATTTATTAAATCCGTTGGCGTCAATTCACTTTGGCTCAATACCTCCCAATTTTGGAAATAATGATAATCCCGGATACCAGAAGTATGGGTTAATAATTGGTGTATTGTCACGCTATCTGCTTTTGGGAAATTGGGAAAGAATTTTGAAAGTTTGTCATCTTTGCTCAGTTTGTTCTCTTGCTCTAGAAGCAAAATTGCTAGTGCCGTGAAAGGCTTCGTTATTGAGCCAATCAGAAACTTTGTTGAATCATTGGTATGGGACTCTGTTTCACGATCTGCTAGACCATAATTGTTGAAGTGAATGATCGAGTCTCCTTCTTAAACTAGGAGTGTCCCGTTGAACTTTCCATTAGCTTCATGGGCCGATAGATATTTATCCATTGCAGGACTTATCTTACTTATTGATTCTTTTTTATCCTGAGATTCCTGGCATCCACAAAGCGATGCAATGAATAAAAGGGCAATTGTCATTCGAATCATGCCGCAAATCTGTGGGAGTCGATGGTTTTTTTGTGTTAATGATTGCCAATTAATTTAGGTATTTAATCCCAGTCAATTCTTCACTCAATGACCATAGTCGAGCAGCTTTCTCTTTGTCCTTCGTGTTGTCTTTTGAATCGACCTTAACCGGCTTACCCTTCATTTCATTTTTACCATCTGGGCCATAATACTCGCCTCCTTTTGCGTTTTCGTCTAGTGCAGCTCGTAAAGTTGGTAACGCCCCATCGGCAGTAGAGTTGAAAATAAAAGGGCCAATAATTTTGGCTAATCCACGAACAAAGCCGGGCAGGAACTTTCCTAAATTGGTGTCAGACACCCCAGGGTGGGCAGCCAGTGACATGGTGTTAATCCCGTGCCTTTCAAGTCTGCGTTGCATTTCGTAGGCGAACATCAAACAAGCCAACTTGCTCTGCCCATAGGCATTTCGTTTGTCATATGCTTTTTCAAAGTTGTAATCATCAAATTGAATGTCTCCCCATTTGTATGCAGCACTACTTACCGCTACAATTCTGGAATTTTCGGTGTTTTTAATGACGTCAATCAATAAACCAGTTAATAGAAAATGACTGAGATAATTAACTCCGAACTGACTTTCAAAACCGTCTTTTGTTTTTTGGTAGGGAGGCATCATTATGCCTGCATTGTTGATTAGGAAATCAAGCTGACTATGATTTGAAAGATACTCTGAAGCGAATGATTTCACCGAGGTGAAGTCGTTTAAATCGAGTTGCACGATCGTAAGTTGTGCATTCCAGTTGTCGGCTAGAATGCTTGCTTTGGCAACTTTAGCCTTGTCCAAATTTCTGCAAGCCATGATTACGTGCACCCCTTTTTGAGCCAGTGCTTTTGTAGTCTCTAAGCCAAGACCAATATTAGCCCCAGTGACGATGGCGATTTTTCCTTTTTGATCGGCAATAGATAATAAATTCCAGCTCATTTTGAATGGGTTTTATTGGTATCGGCTTTTCTCAACCTTGAATGATATCTCTTGTTCGAACATGTCGGCTTTAATTTTACCCATACCATCGGGTCCAATACCACGGAGTGCTTTGATTTCGCTCTTTGTAAATCGTGATAAATCGTAGAGCTTAGCAATGCCTTCTTTCGCCAAAGAGCGCTGAGCCGGTTGGGCTAGGTAATGTGGGAAATATTTGACCTCCTGTTTCAATTGCTGTTTGCGTTATTTGGATTAACATTCGGCTCGAAGCTAACTTCTTGCAGCGAGCTGTGCAATCATTTGTAAATGTTAATTATCAGTTCGGCAACACCAATGAGTCATTTGAATAACCGGCCCGATAAAAGACCTTTGCCTCAAAGGTTTAATGATGATTACAAAATCAATAATCCAGGTTGAGAAAATAAAATGTGGTGGATGTGGTAACAGCATTTCCACCAAGCTTTTATCGCAAAAAGGTGTGAATGATGTGAAGGTTGATATAGAAAGCGGTACGATCAAATTAAGTCATGAGCAATCATTGGAGTTAGCGTCAATTGAGCAGCTATTGAAAAAGATGGGTTACCCTGTGGTTGGGGAAAACAACCTAGGTGCAAAGGCAAAATCCTACGTCAGTTGTATGATCGGTCGAATGAGCGATTAAGATTTTCGAATCTCGAAAATATTGTACTTCTCAAATTTGAAATTGGTATTCACAAATCCTAGCTTTTCCAACATACCTACAGAAGCTCGATTGCTTAATTCAGTATAAGCCGTAATTTTCTTCAGTTCTAGTGCAACGAAGCCGTGATTTAGAATCGCAATTATCGCTTCCGACATAAAACCTTTACGCTTGTGTGTCTCGCGCATTACATAACCTATTTCTCCTGTTTTATTCGCAAAGCCTCTGCAGAATCCGATCGTTCCGACTAATTCTCCTTCGCTTTCCAAGCCCCAAGTGGAGCCCTTTCCAAGCTCAAAATCGGCATTTTCCTTTTGAATGTATTCTTCAGCTTCATCTGGAGTTGGGTCTGGTAGTTTATATGCAGATATCTCAACCATAGGCTCCACATCACCAATAGTCAACTGTCTCAAAATCAATCGATCTGTTTGGATTACTGGAAATGCTGGATTCATGGAATAGTGTGTGATTCAAATCTAATCAGAATCTAGAATTAGCTGCCAATAACAGACATCAATCCATTTCCCAAATTTGAACCCAACTTCACGATAATGCGCGGCTTGTTTAAAGCCGAAATGTTCGTGTAACTTGATACTTGCCTCATTTGGTAGCGATATGCCGCCTATGAGCGTATGATGGCCTTTTTTTCTAGCATCGGATATCAAGTCTTTATAGAGCATTTTACCTATACCATGACCAGTAATTGTATTATCAAGATATATCCAAACTTCACGCGTTTTTTCATACGCGCTTCGATTATTCCACAAATCTGAATAGGCGTAACCGAGCACTTTGCCTTCAGATTCGATTACAATCCATCGCCCATTCTGAAGAACTTGTTGGATCCTCTTTAACATTTCAAGATTTGAAATAGGGCTGACCTCGAAAGTGATGATCGTATTTTCGATGTAATAGTTGTAAATGCTGGCAAGTGTTCCTGCGTCAGAAGCTAGTGCGGTTCTGATTTTTGGACTAAAAGGTTTCACTAGTTTATCGGATGATTTCTACGAAAGTAGATTCTCCGGAAATTTCATTGACGATAAAATATGGTCCATTTTTTATGCTGCTGAGGTCCAATGTATGACTAAGCTTTAAACTTAAAACCTTCCTTCCATTCAAATCAATAATGTATGTCTTTTTATCATAACACGCATTGCATTCTACGTTAAAAATTCCTGAGGATATTGTTGGATATAGTTTTAGGTCTGTCTTGCTTAACTCCTTAATGGCAGTTGGCTGCATTCCACCCAACTTCACCACAAAAAACTTTTGATTACCACTATTATTTTCTTTGTATCCAGCAAAGGCGTAACCTCCATCATAAGTCTTGATTATAGACTGAGCTTGGGCATCCACGTACTCCTTTTCCCATAGCATATCCCCATTCTCATCTGTTCGGTGCAGGTAAGCATGAATTCCAGTTCCGTCAACTTTGTACCCACAGGCTAGAAATCCACCACTATCAGATTCTATGACCGAGGTAGCTGAACCTACCTGACCAGGTTGAAATTCTTTTGTCCATTCAATATCACGATCACTATCTAGCTTCATGATCATGCCCTTTATGTCGTTGCTTGGTTGCCCGCTAATAATATAGCCTCCATCAGCAGTTTCCATTACGTTGTTGTCGCAATTACTGTGCGTATATAATCCGCTGTATGACTCAGTCCAGATAGGGTCGCCATCAAGATCCATTTTTGTAAGCCAAGTTCCACCACTGGCGCTGCTGCTGGTTTGTGTGTAAACTAAATTCCCATCGCTGCTCCAAATCATGGACATGGCTTGGTTACCACCTGGCGTTGCTTGAGACCAAAGCACAGTTCCTGATTTATCTGTTCTGAAAATTCGTTGCCCAACTACCATGTATCCGCTATCGGGCATTTGCTTCACAGCCTGTCCCCATTGGCTCACAGTGCCATATGTTTCTGACCATTCCACACTACCAAATTGATCGAGCTTAGCCAATATAGCCGAACTACCCGGGTCGAAGGCATATCCCGTTACTATATATCCAGAATCAAGGGTTTGGTCAACATTGAAGCCAAATGCGGGCGGATCGCTGAAATCAGTAGTCCATACTGTGTCGCCCATTGGGTTTAGCTTCATTACCGTCATAACCGTAGTAGGTTGAGATTGGCCGCCAACGACTATATAACCAGAATCGAGCGTTTGTCTAATGGTTTTTGCATCTGTTCCACCCTGGCCTGAATAGCGATTTTCAAATTGGAATTGGGCACTACTGTTTAAACAGATCAGTGCAACAAAAAAGGTAAGTATGATTTTCATTCGATGAAATTACATCAACACATTGTTTACTGGCTTAATTGGTTCTGGTAAATCTGTTTCTCCCAACATTTCCCGCAGGTCGATTTCGATAGTTCGGCATAGTGACAACATGGGTATGTCGTTTCCCAATCCAGAGAATGGATTCTCACTATAATCTCCGATCAATTCCATCATCACAAATACCCAGCCTATGAGTGCCACAAATGGTATGGAAATCCAGTGACCGTAATGAGGACTCATTTCTTGAAATGCCGGAATTAAGCCAAAAGGAAGTAGAATGTAAAAAATGGAAACGAATACAAAACTCATGGAGCCATATTGTCTAGGCAAGGGAAACTTTTTAATTCGTTCAACCATGGTTATGCTCTGACAGCGATAGATTGTGTGGAATATTTTTAGTTGGTGTAAGGTGTAGTTCATAATGTTAGCTAATGTGCGGTGTAGTTCATATAAATAAAGTATTACGCATAATTTACCTCAGGTTTTCACTCCAGTTACACAATAAACAACCCCTTCACCAGGTAATTTACTACTCTTCTCACTATTGGCAGCAAGCGCGTCATTCATAGCCGTTCCGGCAGCGATGAAGTCATAAGTGCCTGATGCAAACTCAGGTCTATTTCTTCCCATGGCACTGGGAATTACTTTTCTGATTAATGTAATTATTGGTATTCTGGTTTACTATTCCATTTTTCAAATCATGATATAATATTTGGGTAATTCTAACGCCTAGATTTGCTTGGGTGTCCATTATTCAACAAAGGTTTGGAGAGTGAGGTATGACAATCACAGGAGTCTTTTGAAAAAAAATCCTGAGGATCTGTCTATATCTTACTACTATGATTTGCTTTGCCTTAGTAATGCCCAACTTAAGCAATAGAGAAATATGGATTGTTTCGATACTCACGTTCGTTGCGATCATTGCACATCTCCTTAATCTTGGAGTGACTCCACTTATGGCGGATGAAGCTATTCGGGCTAATGTGGCCTGGGAAATGATAGCAAGTAAAAACTACATCGTTCCAACTATGTGGGGCGATTTTTACTACAGAAAGCCCCCGCTCTATAATTGGGTTATAATCGGCTTCTTTCAAGCATTTAATTCTTACTCAGAGTTCGTGTTTCGTCTTCCATCTGTCATACCACTATTTATACTCTCGTTTGCTACTTGGTTTGTTTCTCGAAATCATATTGGTGAGCGTGCTGCCGCTATTGCAGCTTTTGGTTTTCTGCTCAGTGGTCGCCTTTTGACCCGCGATTCCTTGTTGGGACATATTGATATTGCATTTTCACTAGTAACCTTCATTGGATTTTTTACCGTTTATCATTTTCATAAGAAGAAGAATTTTTGGGCTCTCTTCCTAATAAGCTACGTGCTGGCGGCAATAGGAGTGCTTATGAAAGGCTTACCTTCTTTTTTGTTTCAAGGATTCACGGTCGGCCTATGGTTAATATATCAGCGAGATTGGAAAAAGCTATTTTCGCTGTCTCACTTCGCTGGTATTGCTGTTTTTCTTTTGATTGTTGTAGGTTATTTCTACACCTATAGTCAATATAATAGTCTTGAAACTTACTTTGATGAGTTATATGGTCAGGCTGCGATGCGAACCGTTGTTGACAAGCCTTGGTATGAAGGAGTATTGAACATATTCGTATTTCCGTTCGAGAATTTTGGACACTTATTTCCCACATCACTGCTTTTGATTTTTATGTTTCGTAAGGGTACAATCAAAAGATGGATGAGTAATGATTTTATGGCCTTTGTTTTACTGACCTTGGCTATCAATGTACTGCCATATTGGTTGTCGCCAGGCTATTATCCAAGGTATCTATTTATGCTTTATCCGCTTGTTTTCATATTGGGTGCCGAGTCATTTATTAGGTATTCATCCGATCGAAATTGGATGATAAAATCTGTTGAATGGCTGTTTTTTGCGATGGCAATTATTTTGCTTTTGGCCTTTGTTGGCGTCTCCTTTATTCCAGAATTACAAAGCCTAGATTACCTCATTTGGGCTGCCATAATCATGACTTTTTTCAGCGGAGTCATCATTTGGCTTTGGTTCAAGCAACCACAGTGGCGAGTCTATTGGTCATTTGCTGTTTTAATTTCCTTTCGCCTCGGCTTTGATTTATTTGTTTTACCCTATCGCATGCTGGATGGAGCTGACTCACCAGCACAAAGAAAAATAATGGCCGAGAAAATTTTGGCCAATACGCCAGAAGATTGGCCGATTAAGGTATTTGATCAAGCTCCTATCTACAAGGAACACGCTTTTTACCTTGGGGTAGCGACCAATCGACTTATAGAAAAAACGACACTAATTGAACCCAACTGCTACTATTTGGTAGACGATGTTAGATTGAAACGTGTGAAAGAGTTAGAATCTATCCATAGTCATAAAATGTGCTACAAGGACTATGACACCCATGTTTGTCAAATGACAGCATTAGCATGTGAAGAATTTGAAAAAGCCAAAAATGCACCGACTGAGTAAATCTGAAAGGCTTTGGGCGATTGCATTGTTTATTTTGTCAGCCTTCGCTTACCTCCTTAATATAGGGCTTTTACCATTGCGCATAGATGAGTCGATCAGGACCACCATTGCTATAGAAATGATGAATAGTGGGGATTATATTAAGCCAACCATGTGGGGTCGGTTTTACTATAGTAAGCCACCGTTATTTAATTGGATAGTGATTGGATTTTGGCAGTTGTTTGATGAGGTTTCTTTGTTTGCATACCGGTTGCCATCGGTTCTTTCATTTCTAGGTATAGCCGTGGTAACGTGGTTTGTATCGCGAAAACATATTGGGGAGAGAGCCGCGGTAATGGCCGCTTTTGGGTTTTTATTATCAAGTACGGTCGTTATTCGCGGTAGTATGTTTGGCTATATCGACCCGATGTTATCAATGGTCACCCTAATGGGTTTTTATACTGTTTTTCACTTTCATCAGAAAAAGCAATACTGGCCTTTGTTTTTGTTAAGCTATCTGCTTGCAGCGATTGGCGTTATGCTGAAAGGCGCTCCCACGCTATTGTTTCAAGCCCTGACTTTGTCAGCTTGGGTTCTATACAAACGAGATTTTAGGTCGCTTTTTAGGCCAGCTCATTTTGCGGGTATTGGACTTTTTATATTGATTGTGGGATCATACTTTTATGTCTATTCCTTGCAAAACGATGTGGCCAACTATGCAGCCGGATTAGAAAAACAAGTTGCATTGAGAACCCCTGCGCATCACACATGGTATGAAACGTTGTTCTACTATATCATATTCCCTTTCGAAAATTTTGGGATGCTTTTGCCCACATCATTGTTTACGATCGTGGCAATGCGAAAAGGAATGCTGAAACGCTGGTTGAAAAATGATTTTTTGGCTTTTACGCTAATGGTCATTTGTGTCAATATCATACCGTATTGGTTATCTCCCGGATACCGATTTCGCTACTTAATGATGCTCTATCCTTTATGGTTCATGCTTGGGGCAGAAGCCTATTACAACATCCAAGACGCTGAAAAAATGAAGCAATGGATTAATCGAGCCTTTTTACTTATCGGTCTGCTTCTGATTCCTTTGTTCGTCTACTGGTATTTTTTCCAGCTTCAAGAAACAGGAATTGAAGAAACCATTTGGCTGATTGCATTGAGTTTGGCTGCTGCAACTGGCCTGTTTTTATGGTTTCGTAATAAGACACACCGGGTTTACTTGTCATTTATGTTCATCATCCTTTTTAGGATCGGGTATGACGTTGGTTTTATTCCTCAATGGTCAAGTGATGAGAAAAACATTGAAGTATACAAGCGCACTCAGGCAGGTCGAATTCTAGAAGCTGCTGATGGAAGGCCGATTCGGGTTTTTGGGAAAACGCCCATGAGCCGATCATATGCTTTTTATCTTGGATCAGGGCAACAAAACATCATTAAAAGGTCGACAGAAAAGGACACAAATTATGTCTACCTGATAACCGATACTAGGCTGCCCATGATTAAAAATTACGAGTACGATATATTGTACGAATATGATTTGCGATTCAAAACCTACGTAGTTTATCTTGTTGATTTTAAGGAAAAGTGAAGGCTAGCGCTTTTCGAATACCCAGCGTTTGCTGAAGTAATTGAGTAAAAATTTCCCGCCCATCACTAAGATTTTTGCTCCACTGAGAAAGTCTGCAAACAGAGCTGTTTGAGAAAGGCTTTTCATAGCGAAAGCTCCAATAAACATGAAAACAAACGAAAAACCTATCGACAGAAAAAATGCCGTTGATGCTTTTCGATTTAGGCTGAATACAAACTTCTTTTGCATGAAGAAGTTTACTACCATACCTATGAAAGCGGAACAGAGTTCTGCCCAGAATACTGGCAAGATGTGACGGAATAGCAGAGTGAATGATAAAAAATCCAATCCAGTTCCCAGAAGGGAAGTGGTCCCAAATTTGATTATTGAGAATCCAGTCTCTTTTATGTTTTTCAAGTCTGTCAATTGGGCTTTTGTTCCTAAACTATTGACAAAAGTGAACTAAAAACCTTGTCCATATACCCCATATGACTCATGTTTTGCACCTAAGTTTGAACCATGCTTAGAATTCTTGCCATTTGCACCCTTTTTTTAATCGCGTCCTCATCTGCTATGGCCCAGAAAAAGCGCATGAAGCAAAAACCAGTCAGCTTTCAGAAGCACTATAATGAAATACTACCTTCAAAGCCACAGTTCAAGCCGAGTGGCTGGCTTCTGGGTTCGGGGGTAACCTATATGGCAACGACTTTCGTGCCAATTAACAAGACATTCCAAAAAACAGAAACACAACAATTCGATGCTAACCTTACAGCATTGGGTAAGCCTGGATTATATGCGGAAGTTGGTCGATACCGTATGTTTCAGTATTCCAAGCTCATCAAATACATAGATTATGGAGTCAGTTACAAAGGACTCCGTGGTACTGAAAAAGCAGAAGGGCAATGGGTGAGTTTACCAGGCGAAGCAGCGATCTCTGCTCTGGAAGAAACTTCGGGTAATTTCGGTTACCATTACGCGGAAGCCTTTGTCAATTTCAATCATGTTTGGAGAATAGGGAAATATAATTTCATCCAAAATAGTTTGGGCTTGAATGCGGGTTATGCTTTTATCGCCAATCTTGCTGGAGCTACTGTGTCCGCTGCAGCCACAGGAAACCCAGGACAGTTTTCTACTCAGCTGCATTATAAACTCGGATATGGTATCAAAATGCGCGGAAATTGGTTGATTATCCCTGCATTAGAAACTCCCATCCTAAATGTCTTGCCATTTGAACCACCTCGTTCGTCAATGGGTTTTTTCGCGAGCCGTTATCGGCCCGTAATTTTAAGTATTCGCTTCTTTTTTATGCGACCAGCTAATACTTTGGATTGTACGCCAATTAGGACTAGAGAAGGAACGAAAATGCCAACTGATATGGGTAAGCAGCGGCAAATGGACGAGACTAAATAGTCTTATTCTCTCCACTCAATTTTCTTGTGAGTGCCATCGCAATATGGTTTGTTGGCTGAATGTCCGCACCTGCAAAGCGCAGTGATTTTAGCTCTTTTTTCTACCGATCCATTCGAGTGAGTAATTTCTACATCACCATGCACACGTACAGGCCCATTAGGAAAGACTTCAATCTTCACATCTTGACTTGTTTCTACTGCGGCTTTTCCATCATCATTTCTATACCATGACAAAGCACCTGAAGGGCACTTATATATTTGAGCGATGAGTTCTTCTGAGGAAGCTCCTTCCACCTGAATCCAAGACTTATTTTTTGGTTTAAAGGCTCCGGGTAAACCTCTCCAAAATTTTTCTGAATGAATACATGTAGTTGGTTTCCAAACTACCGTTATTTCTCCGTTGGTGTATTCTTTACTGATGTTAGCGCTCTCATCAAAAAAAAACAACTGCAATCTGTTTTGAATTGTAAGTTATTCTGAAACCAATTGAGACCTTCAATTTCCACTATAACATACGAAACACCATCTCTAGGGTCTGTGAATGAATCCTGCGAATAAGCATTGAACCCAAATACCAAAAAGCAAACCGTTATAAATGCTCGCATGAATGAGTTTAGAAATTCAACACCCGCTCTAACGCCTCTCTGACCTTATCAGCATTGGGCAAATAAGCCTGTTCAAGGATTTCATTCAATGGAATGGCTGGTGTATCCACAGCTCCTACAGTGATTACAGGTGCGTCTAATGACTCAAAACAGTCATCCACTACTCTACCCGCTATTCCTTGTCCAAAGGAGCTTCCTCGTGGTTCTTCTGTCACCACCACCACTTTTCCGTGTTTCTTAGTAGAACTAAAAATGGCCTCCGCATCTACCGGTTGTATAGATCGTAAATCCAATATCTCTACCTGACCTGGAAAGGATTTAGCGGCTTCTTCACTCCAGTATACTCCTCGGCCATAGGTAATTACAACGCAAGACTCACCCGATTTTACTTTCGACTCATCTGCTTCTTGAACGATTCTTGCCTTGCCAAATGGCACAACATAATCTTCACTGGGCTCAGTTGTTTTCGCACCTTCTGTGCCTTTTATTTTTGACCAATACAATCCTTTATGTTCCAATAAAACACATGGATTTGGATCATAATAAGCGGCTTTTAAAAGTCCTTTCAAATCGGCTCCAGTGCTTGGATAAGCGACTTTGATTCCACGAATGTTTGATAAAATGCTTTCAACGGAAGAGCTATGGTATGGCCCACCGCTTCCATAAGCACCTATAGGAACTCGAATCACACAACTCACTGGCCATTTACCATTACTCAGGTAATAGCTTCTACTGACCTCTGTAAACAACTGGTTTAATCCTGGCCAGATGTAATCTGCGAATTGAACTTCTACAATCGGCTTTAATCCGACAGCGCTCATCCCTACAGTCGAACCAATGATAAATGCCTCTTGAATGGGTGTGTTAAACACGCGCTCTTTACCAAACTGCTGAGCCAAAGTTGCCGCCTCGCGGAATACACCACCTAATCTATGTCCAACATCCTGACCATATAAAAGGGATTCAGGATGCTTGGTCATGATTTCACGCACGGCAAAAAGCGCGCTATCTACCATGACGGTTTTTTCCTTGCCCGCTGGATCGCGTTCTCCCTTTTCCTCTGTTATCGGAGTCGGAGCAAACATGTGTTCCGTTAAGTCTTCCGGCTTAGGATCCTCTGCTAGTTGAGCGCGTTTGAAATCAGCCTCAACCAAATTATGTGCTCGCTTTACCGCTTCATCCAAGGTAGATTTAGTCACCCCTAAATCAAGTAGCTGCTTTTCAAAATATGGATAAGGATCTCGCTTTCTATCATCCTCTAAATCATCCCGATACCATTCCATTCGTACACCAGATGTATGGTGACTTAGCAAAGGCACTTTCAAGTGAACCAAAAATGGTCTTCGTTCTTTTCTGATTGTTGTAATCGCCCTTTCTAAGGCTTCGTAGCAGTCTATGAAGTCATGGCCTTTTTCCACGGTTATCACTTCCAGACCTTTAAATCCTTTTGCATAATGAGTAGCATCACCAACTCTAATTTCGTCTGCACTAGCAGAAATATCCCACTCATTGTCCTGGATGAAATAGAGCATCGGTAGTTTTTTCAAAACCGCCATTTGAAATGCTTCGGCAACTTCTCCTTCTGTTATAGATGCATCGCCCAGGGAGCAAACAGCAACTGGGTTTTCGCCTTTGTAGTCTTCGGCAAGCCCCATTAACTCTTTGTATTGCACACCCATTCCAACACCTGTTGTGGGAATTGCTTGCATACCCGTAGCTGATGATTGATGCGTAATTTTGGGTTTGTCATGGTCTTTTAATGACGGGTGGCTGTAATAAGTTCGGCCTCCTGAAAATGGATCATCTCGTTTTGCAAAAAGTTGCAACATCAGATCATATGGTTTCATTCCAATTCCTAATAGAATGGAGTCATCTCGGTAATAGGGAGCTACAAAATCTTGGGGTTTGAGTTGCAGAGCCAGTGCCAACTGTGCAGCCTCATGGCCGCGGCTCGTTGCGTGCACATACTTGGAGGTAAGCTGAATGTTTTCATTGTAAATTTCGCTCATGCGCTTAGCGGTGCTCATTAACTCCCATGCCTTCAATAAGGTTTCCTTCGACACCTTGCTGGTCGCTTTTGGCTTCGCTGTCTTCACTATATCACCCATTCTAAGAAAAAATTTGGACATCAAATGTAATCAGCAAAAGCTGGTATTTGCTTGAATTGCCTATTGAAAATATTTACTCACGGTCGCGCTTCAGTAATATTTCCCTAGTATCTTTCGCCCATAGATTCAACAGGTCATGACAGATCAACCTAGACCGCAGGAAGAGTCCAACGAAGAGGCTCCAATTTCTAGTTCCCCAACAATAAATCCGAGTAGATTAATTGCACAGGTCTTGCTATTCATACGTGATCGACTAAATCTGGATGACGACAAGGCAACACCAGAAGAAACCAGCGAATACATCCGCAAGGGCATTGAGTTTAACGGACCCAATGTGTGGATTCTTGTATTTGCCATTTTTATAGCAAGTGTAGGCCTGAACATGAATTCGACTGCAGTGGTGATCGGAGCAATGCTTATTTCTCCTTTAATGGGTCCCATTATGGGAGTAGGATTGGGTGCAGGAATCTTCGATTTTGGACTGATAAAAAAGTCAGCTATAAACTTAGGTTTGATGGTAGTAATCTCAGTAGGTACTTCCGCACTTTATTTTTTCTTGAGCCCAATCAGCGATGCTCAAAGCGAGCTATTATCAAGAACAACACCCACAATTTGGGACGTAATCATTGCCTTGTTTGGTGGCTTGGCTGGAATTGTGGCTGGATCAAGAAAAGAGAAAAGTAATGCAGTGCCAGGTGTTGCAATCGCAACAGCACTTATGCCTCCACTTTGTACTGCGGGATACGGATTGGCAACAGCACAATGGGGCTATTTCTTCGGAGCATTCTATCTCTTTACGATTAATTCGGTCTTTATAAGTTTCTCCACCTTCATTGTTGTTCGCTTCCTCAGATTTCCTCAGATTGAATTTTTAGATGAAGTGAAAGCCACCAAAGTGAAACGAATCATTTTTGCTTTCGTAATCGTGACTACGCTTCCATCCCTTTACATAGCGTTCAACTTAGTTCAGGACTCGGTGTTTGAGCGTGAAGCAGGAGTTTTCGTGACAGAAAACTTTGTGTTTGATAACGCACAGGTTATATCAAGGTCTGTGAATGATGAGGGAGAAAACAAACGAATTGAAGTAGCTCTCATTGGCGAACCAATTATGCCAGATGTTATCGCCAACATCAAGGCTAGAATGAAAAATAACAGCCGTTTAGCAGACGCTGAACTGGTTGTAAGACAAGGTGCCATTATGGATCAAGGTTTAGACAAAGCCACTGTTGAATTGATGAATCAAAGTATGAAATCTGGCATCATTGAAGATTTGTATAAACGAAATGAAGAAGCACTTCAATCAAAAGATGAACGTATTTCAACCTTAGAAAAAGAGGTTGTTAGATTCACTAGTCGAGAATTACCCATAGCCGATATTAGCAATGAATTGAAGGCCGAACACGAAAATGTCAAGGCATTTACATTAATGCGAAACCCTATATTCAATGCGGATAGTAACCGATTGGATACCGTGACATTCGCTTATGTTCAATTCAGAAAAAAACCAAAGACAGAAGAAAAGGATAGGCTAAAAAACTGGTTAAAAGTAAGAACCAAGGCTGACTCATTGCGTTTGGTTTTGGAAGTCGAATAAGGTTCAAACAAAGAAGCAATCTTTGATTCTGTATTTTCCGCAATCCAAAAAGCCTAACAAAACAATATGGATGTTTACACGCAAGTCATAGCCGCTTCGGCACTAGTAATTCTCTCCTATTTCTATAATATACTCTCGAAAAAAATAAACGTACCGTCAGTCTTAATGCTGATCGTGACTGGCATCATTATTAAGCAGGTCATGAACTATTTCGGTGTTGGCCGAATTGACTGGTTTCCATACCTAGAGCTGCTTGGGATTGTTGGTTTAATCATGATCGTGCTGGAGGCAGCCCTCGACCTCAAATTGGAAAAAGAAAAGCTTCCGCTAATAGGAAAATCGCTGCTCATTGCACTCATTGGCTTGGTCACAGCCACAGGTTTTGCCGCACTCATTATTAAAATATTGATACCAAATTTCACTTGGATCACGGCCATGATATATGCTACTCCTCTTTCTATACTTAGCAGTGCCATCATCATCCCCTCCGTTAGTGGGTTGGCTCAGCTCAAAAAAGAGTTTGCAATCTATGAAAGCACCTTCAGCGATATTTTAGGAATAATGCTCTTTTACTTCCTGATTTCACTGACGGGCGATCAAAGTGGAGGTGAGGCAGTCGGGAGCTTTTTCATCAGCTTGGGAATTACCATTGTAATAAGCATTTTGGCCAGCTATGGACTTATTTATGCGTTTCAAAATATCAGGACACAAGTAAAAACTTTCCTGCTAATTGCCATTCTTATACTGCTCTACGCCATAGGCAAGATGTTTCATCTAAGCAGTTTGATTATCATTTTAGTATTTGGATTAATCATCAGTAATTGGGGTATTTTCTTTCCTGGTTTCCTTAAAAAAACCCTAAAACAAGAAAGCGTAAAATCCTTGTTTCACGAATTGCACATAGTTACAGCCGAAACGGCTTTCATTGTGCGAACCTTTTTCTTTATCATTTTTGGAATTACTATTCTTCTCAGTTCACTGCTGAATGTTCAGGTTATTCTAGTTTCTCTCCTGATCCTAGCTACTATATATGGTTTGCGTTTTGCCCTCATGCAAGTCTATTTTGGTAGAGATATTTACCCCGAGGTATATATAGCACCTAGAGGATTGATTACGGTTTTACTCTTCTTCGCCATCCCCAAAGAATTGCAGGTTGCTGACTTTCAAAATGGAATTCTACTTTTTGTCATAATTGCTACAAGTTTCGTTATGACATGGGCACTCATACGTTCCAATCAAAAGGATTTAGGAGACGAAGTTTTAGAAATGCTTGGCAAGGATTCAGAACGGTCGGAAATCGAACAGAACGGTACTTCCGATTCAGTTAATAACGCCAATAACGGAGACACTCCTAAGCAAACAAACCATTAAAAAACGAAATTTGGGGCATAAATAAGCCATCATCCCTCGATTGTGTGTATGTACATATATTGTATTTGTATATATTTGGACCTTGTAACAATTGAACAGTATGAATCACTCAAAAAAAGCACAGACCAAGCACTCCATTCATCCGTTAATTATTGAACGGTGGAGCGCGAGATCTTTTAGCGACAAGTTGATATCCAGCCAAACCATGGAGGCCTTGTTTGAGGCCGCAAGCTGGAGTGCAAGCAGCATGAACGAGCAGCCTTGGGAATACCTTTGGTCGGAAAAAGGCTCCGAAGCATTTGATAAAATGGTTGATTGTTTAATGGATGGCAACCAACCTTGGGCTAAGAATGGTTCTCATATGCTTCTGTCACTAGCCAAAAGAAAATTTGAATACAAAAGCCGAGAAAACAGACATCACATGCATGATGTTGGCGCAGCTAATTCTGCCTTGCTAATGCAGGCAGCATATGTAGACATATTTGGCCACATGATGGGAGGTTTTCACATGGACAAAACATTAGAAGCCTTTGGAATAGATCCTGAAAAATATGAAATAGCCTGCCTGATTGTGCTAGGATATTTGGACGCACCTGAAAAACTTGACGAGCCATTCCATGAGAGAGAGCTGGCTCCAAGAACTCGAAAACCAGTCTCCGAGTTCTCCAAGAAATTGAATTAGAAAATATTGCCATGAAACGTAAAGACTTTCTAAAAAAGGCTGGTTTGGGACTCTTAGGTGGAGTTGCTGCGACTAAACTATTGGCATTCGACCTAAGTGCGTCAGATCTATCAAACTCCACATTCGACTCTGACAATGACAGAATCGGGTTCAATCATTTACCCAATAAAACTTCAGTGGTTATGGAAAACATGGTATTGCACAAGGCTAATAGCCGAGGAAAAGCGGATCATGGTTGGCTCAAATCAAATCACACCTTCAGTTTTGCGAACTATCACAATCCAGAACGAATGCATTTTGGTGTGCTCAGAGTCTTGAACGATGATTTTGTAGAAGGAGGGAAAGGCTTCGGTACTCACCCACACAGCGACATGGAAATCATCTCGATTCCCTTAGATGGCGACTTGAAGCATGAGGACAGCATGGGCAATTCAGGGGTCATTAAACAAGGCGATGTGCAAGTGATGAGCGCAGGTACAGGGATTAAACACAGTGAATTCAACAAAAACGAGGATAAACCTGTGAAGTTCTTGCAGATTTGGTTGTTTCCGAACAAGAAAGATGTGAAGCCGCGTTACGATCAAATGACCTTCAAAGCAGAAGACAGAAAGAATAAATTTCAGCAGATACTATCTCCCAATGAAGACGATGAGGGCGTTTGGATTCACCAAGATGCATGGTTTCACTTAGTCCAATTTGATAAGGAAGAAAAAACTGTGTACCAATTGAAAAAATCCGGCAACGGCATTTATGCCTTCATAATAGATGGCGAAGCGACAATCAATGGTCAATCACTAGGAAAGCGAGACGGATTAGGTGTTTGGGAAACTACCAAACTCAATATAAAAGCGACTGAAAATGCTGAAATCTTATTGATGGAAGTTCCTATGAGCTTGGGCTAATTTCCTTTCTTTGAGCTGTGAGCGAATCCAGTAAAGCAAAGGTTTTTTGCATCGGTTTTATGAAAACCGGAACCACTACTATGAACCGTGCGCTTGCAGCTTTGGGTTATCGGGTGAGCCCTGATTCTTGGAAGCTACTGCAGCCCATTATGAAGGGTGATTGGAAGACTGTCAAGCAACACATCGATCGCCATGACGCCTTTGAGGACAATCCTATTCCACATATATTCAAACAACTCGATAAAGAATATCCAGGTAGTAAATTCATTCTGACTATTCGAGATTCCCAATCATGGTACAAAAGCGTAAAATTCCATATCGATGACTTAAGAACACCCATGCATGAGTGGGTTTTTGGCAAAGGCAAGGGGATACCTGCGTTAAATGAAAGTGACAGTATCCGAGTTTATGAAAGCCACATTGATGAGGTTAGAAATTATTTCAGTGAGCGTCCTCAAGATCTTTTAACCTACAATGTAAAGGAGCATAATGATTGGTCGACTCTATGTGATTTCCTTGAACAACAAGCGCCAAACATAGATTATCCTCACGCCAACAAGTCTGACTATGGGCAACCAAAGTATGCTGGTAAAAGATTTAAATGGCGAAGAGTGAGAAAGCGACTGAAGTATCCCTTTATCATTACCTATTTCAACCTTCGAGGATGGATTCCGAATCGATAGCCATACATTTGATTTGAACACGATGCTATGGATTTAATGATTTACGGTTTAGAGCGATCTGGAACCAACTTTACAGAAGCCGTAATGCTCGAAAATTTTCAGAACATTCAATTTTGGAACGAACATTACCCAGATGCTTTGCCAACACATAAGCACTTTCGCTTGTACGATGAAAAGCATTTCATCCCGATCACTCAATTCTTGAACAACTTTCATTTTCCAGACTTCCAGTCATTCGACAAAAAGGTGAATGAATTGACCAGACAAGCCGATTTGAAGTACGTGATTGCAGTCAAAGATCCCTACGCATGGTATCAAAGCTTCATGAAGTTAGCCACCAAAGGCAATTACATCCCTGTTCGGTCAAAAATTGCCAATGGTCAATTCATGCTCGACTGGAATTTATTCCACAAAAAATGGCTTCAATTTGCCGATGAGGCTCCAGAAAGAATTCAGATCACTAGATATGAAGACATGATCAACAATACAGATGAGAGCTTGAATTTGATTCAATCTAAATTTGATTTAGAAGCAAAATCGGCCAACTGGCACTTACCTGAAAAGGTTGGGATGAGTAAGAGTTTCAATGCCAAGCGGATGTTGTATTATAAGAAGGGGTCATTCAAAGACAAATTTCCAGCGACCCATATGCGTGTTATTTCCGAAATGCTGGACACCGAGGTTTTAACCAGTCTTGGATATGAAAAAATAGACACTGAACCGACCTACGATTTTCAAACAAACTATATACCGACAAGATGAGCGATCGCTCAAAATCCTGCGGACAGTTTTACATTATGGAAGACGCGTTTGAGGTTTGTCTAGCGGGTTGGAGATTATGGAGATTACCGAACGAAAAAGAAGTAAAAGAGTTGATCAAAATGGATAAGCGAGGTAAGATTGATTTGATCGATACGCTTAAAGTTGACATGTGTGGAAGAATTGATGGTGGCAAGGCCGCCAAATAAGGAATTCAAAATACCTACTGGATGCAAGTTGAATTAGACGGCACCTATGCCACCCATTGGCATTTCTTCCCAGATGAGATTAAAGTGCACCACCACAATGTGGCTCAAAGACACTTTCCTGTAAGGTGTGTGAGGGAGTTGGATTAAAGTCGATTACAGTTTACTCACAAACAGCGCATTCTCGGCCTCGGTGCCAGTGGATATACGCACGCAAAGTGGAAGTCCAAAGGCTTTTAAATGACGAATGAAAATTCCTTGCTTCATCATTTTTTCAGTTACGGCTTTTGCCAGTTCCTCTTCCTTAAGGTCTACCATCACAAAGTTTCCATAAGATGGAGTGTACTCTAATTCTGCATTGTGCAGCGCATTGTAAAATTGTTGCAAGGCTGTTTTATTAAGCATGACCGATTTGTACATGTGGGCTTCATCTTCCAACGCGCCAATCCCTGCCGCTTGAGCCAAGTCTGAAGGTGCAAAGGTCATCTTTACCTTACTCAAAGCTTCAATCAATCTGGGGTCGCCTAATGCATATCCTAATCGGATGCCCGCAATGCCATAGGCTTTGCTGAATGTTCTCAGCGTGATCACATTCGGTCTCCGCAATTGAAAGCTGTCTGGATAGTCGTCCGAAAGAACCTTTGCATACTCATAGTAAGCTTCATCCATAATAATCAAAACATGATCGGGCACATTGTCAATCAGTTGATTCAATTGTTGGGTTGTGATCATCGCACCGGTGGGGTTATTCGGATTTGCAACATACACCGCTTTGGTTTGTGGAGTTACCGAATCGATCAATCGATCAATATCAAATTGATAGCCGCGAGCTAGAGGAATTCGCGCCACGGGCACCTTGTTTGATTTTGCCCAGATATAAACCGCCACGAAAGTCCCATCGCAGGTAAGTAGTTCATCATCCTTTTCGAAGAATGCACGAAACATGCAATCGAAAACAGATTCTGATCCATTGTCAACGACCACGTTTTCAATTTCACATTGATTCTTTGCTGCGATCATTGAACGCAACTGAATTGAAGCAGGGTCTGGATATTTATGCGAAGTAATGGCTGCCTCTTGAATGCGCTCTAATACTTTGAGCGAAGGGCCTAAGTTGTTTTCATTGTTCCAAAGAACTGCCCATTCGGTGAGCCCTAATTCTTCAATAATTTGTGCGACAGGTTTCCCAGGTTTGTAAGAAACGAGCTCTTGAATATTTTTCGGAATAGAAATCATAGCGCAAATTGAGGTTCAATGCGCCTGCCAATCATTGCCAAGTGGCAGACTGGCTAAAGTTAAGCCTTCAGGATTAACCTAAAAGCATCAACAAGAAAATAACTACTAAAAGTCCACCTGCCCATACAATTCCAAATCCACCCATGGTAGAGTCAAATACTGTGTTAAGGAATCCTTCTGGCTTTTCTTCGTGATTATCGTGTGACATGATCTTAAACTTTGAAAGGCGAAAATAGCCAAATCGACTTTTATTCCGTCATATATCGAACAATGTATTTACTCAACTAGTTTTGATACTTATCTCATCTGAATTTTATGAAACTTTTTATCGTCTTCCTAATCTCTTGTTTGTCTGCCATTGGCTATTCGCAGTCGTCAAAACTAAAGGTGGATTTGGATCCAATTTCGACAGAAATCATGATTCAGTGCGGAATGGAAATGGATCATGGCACAATTAAAAAAGGACATTTTATTATCAACGACTTTTCAGCGCAGGAGCGAGCATGGTTGGATGAATCGGGTATTTCTTATGAGGTTTTAGTAGAAGATGTAGAACGTTTTTATGTGAACCGATCTTCAGATGTCACTGCAAATATTGGGTCTCGAGCTGATTGTACTAATGAGTCTTCGGAAGAATTCGAAACTCCAGAGAATTTTAGCACGGGATCAATGGGTGGTTTTTTTACCTATCAAGAATTCTTGGATCACCTTGATGCCATGGCGACTGAATACCCAGATTTGATTTCAGCCAGATCTCCAATTGACACCTTTTTGACGCATGAAAACCGGCCCATATATTGGTTGAAGATTTCGGATAATCCAAATTCAAATGAACCGGAACCAGAAGTGCTTTACACTTCCATCCACCACGCAAGGGAACCACAGTCTCTGGCGCAGCTGATATTCTACATGTGGTATTTGCTAGAGAACTACGGAACGAATGATGAAGTAACTTATCTGTTGGACAATACTGAAATGTATTTCATTCCAATGATTAACCCAGATGGATATATCGAGAATGAAACCTCAAACCCAAATGGAGGGGGATTGTGGCGAAAGAATAAAAGGGATAATGGAAATGGAACAATGGGAGTAGACTTGAATCGTAATTATGAGTACAAATGGGGGTTTGATAATATTGGCTCTGAACCAAATCCATTACCCGGTTCTCTAGGCAATACGTATCGAGGTCCATCTCCGGCAAGCGAACCCGAAACCAAAGCAGTCCAATGGTTTTGCGAGGATCACGAATTCCAATTGGCCTTAAACTATCACTCTCATGGCAATTACTTGATCTATCCATGGGGTTACATTCCAAGTCCGCTGAGTCCAGACTCGAATTACTTTATTGCCATCGCAGAGCAAATGACAGCGCAGAACAACTACGTGTATGGAACGGGATATGAAACTGTGAATTACGCCACCAACGGTGTTTCAGATGACTGGATGTATGGTGAGGAAAATACCAAGAACAAAATTTTTTCAATGACACCCGAGGTAGGTAATTCGGGAGATGGGTTTTGGCCTATTGAGTCAAGAATAATTCCGTTGAGCGAAGAGAATGTTAGACCCAATATGCTGCTTTCTCATTTTGCTGGTCATTACATTACTATGGAGGATGTGAGTGAGTCTAGGCTCGCATCATTGTCGGGAACTATTGCGGTTGAATTCGAAAGACTTGGCTTAGAGTTTGACCCAAATCACGACTTTACTTTTTCACCTATTTCAAGCAATGTAATGTCAGGGCCCGAGGTGATATCATTTAATACCATGAACATTGGTGAGCTTGATTCAGCCAATTTCGCCTACCAACTAAACTCAAATATCCAAGCCGGTGATTTGGTCATATTCGAATTGGAATACTCATATGAAGGATACTCTAAAACAATAGAAATCACCAAGATATATGGTGAGCCAACCATAGCACTCCAGCATAAAGGTGATTCCATGACCGATTTTTCTTCATTCGGTTGGGATGTAACAGATGAGATTTATTTCTCGCCTTTAAGCTCAATAACTGATTCACCATATGGGCTTTACTCTAACAATGATGTTTCAGAGTTGGAGTATGAAAGAATTATTGATATGCGTCAATCATTGTCGGGCTATCTAACTTTCCATGCTCAGTGGCAAATAGAGGCGGGCTATGATTACGTGCAAATAATGGCGGCACCCATTGGTACAGAAAATTGGAGTGCTTTATGTGGATTATATACCAAAGAAGGCCAGCCTGAACAAGACCAAGGACAGCCACTCTGGGATGGAAATCAGGTTGGATGGGTTAAGGAGCAAATTGAGATGAACGACTACATTGGACAGCGAGTCAAATTGAAATTTAGGTTGATGAGCGATCAGTTTGTAACCTATGACGGATATTATCTAGATGATTTCCAGTTCGTAACCCTTTTAGATGCCTCATCTTCTACACCACTAGATACTGGGTATATCGATTCTGCAGTCTCTGTAAATGAGGTAAGGAATGACTTGCAAGTAAAGGTGTATCCAAACCCGGCAACCAACGAAGTACGGATTATACATGATTTGGGGAATGAAATCATCATTAAAGTATTCGATTTGCAAGGAAATATGGTTCTCCAAAAAAGCCATGTTGATAGCAGAATCAAGTTGGATGTAAGTATGCTTAGCCCCGGCTCATACCTAATAAGTTGCGAACATAGAGATGATGTATATCGCCAGCCTTTATTGATCATTCGGTAGTTGTTCACATTCATAAATGGACAATTATCAGGTGTTTACCTGTTTTTAGGTAGCATTCATTCACTAGACTTGGCATAGATTCGACAAAACTTAATTACCATGCAGCATACCATCAGTTCTCTACGATCCATGTACCATTTCGAGCCCTTGAGCGAATTGGCATTGCAGCGATATGCTATTAACCCAAAGGGAGAATTTGAGTTTAATGATGATGAGTTGAGCTCACAAGAAGTAGACTTTGTGCTGGAAGTAATGGAATTGTATTCTGGTCTTGATCAATTTAGAGCAGATCGATTCTTGACTTATTCCATTATGACCATTCTCGAATATTTGGAAAGAACCCACGCTTTTTATGAGGCTACACTTCTTCCAAAAATGGAGCAGGCTATCGTTGGCATCAAAAAGCTTTTTCCCGATCATCAAATTGCGATTGTATTGGATTCATTTTTCAAGAATTACAGAAATGAACTTTTGGAGCATATTGACCTAGAGGAGGCGAGGCTATTTCCTTATGCTAGGAGACTTGCCCACGGAACTGGAGTGAGAGATTACTCGGTTGAGGACTTTGAGCAAGCACACACGCATGAGGTAGAAGATAGTTTAGATAAGGTCATCAACATCATTGAAACAGATCATCCTGAAGTATCAAGATCCTTTGCTTACCGATCATTTAAGAACTTGCTCGAGCAATTCAGAATCGATTTAGAGATCCACCATTTGATGGAGGAGGAAGTTTTTCTAAATATGCTTGTTACCTTGGAGAAGGACGGGAAGGTTTTTCCATTTCAATAAATAGAATTTACATCGCTACTTGAGGAGCATTCCCAAGGTCACGCAACATTTTGGCGTGCGCAGCAATCGCTTCTCTAAACTGGCCAATGCTGTGATACGGCACCCCGTATTCTTCTGCAGTTTCCTTCACTATTTTTGAAATATCACGGTAGTGAACATGGCAGATTGTAGGGAATAAATGATGTTCTACCTGAAAATTAAGACCTCCAACGTACCAGGATAATAGCTTGTTGTTTGGAGCGAAATTCGTTGTTGTGGCAAGTTGATGAACAGCCCAGTTGCTGTCTACAGTGCCATCTGCGTTTGGGAGTGGATAATCAACCTCAGGCATGATGTGGGCTAGTTGGAATATTACGGCTGTGGCCAATCCTAAAATGTAATGCATGGATAAAAATCCAATGAGTGTTGTCCAAGGTGAAATCGGAGCCAATATCATTGGTAAGACTAGGAATACTCCGAAATAAATCACTTTCCAGAGACTAATGTTCATGATCAAATTACGCATCTCAGCTTTGTTCTTTACCAACTTGAGTTTCCTGTATTCAAACGCCTGCGTAAAATCTGTAAGGATGACCTTCATTAAGATTAAGAAGCCATACAATATCCAAGCATAATAATGCTGGTATTTATGAATGCCATATTGTTTTTGATGAGGAGTAAATCTTAGAAAAAATGGAATGTCGATATCTCCATCAGCCCCTTCAATGTTGGTGAAGCTATGATGTAAAACATTGTGCTGGAACTTCCAAACACGGCTATTAATTCCTAAAACATTTACAATTCCACCTAATAGTTTGTTGATGTTTTCATTCTTGGAATAGGCTCCATGATTGGCATCGTGCATTACGCTAAAGCCAATACCAACAGCGCCAATTCCCATAATAAGCCAAAGACCTAAATTGGCCCAAACGGACGCGAAAAAACCGGATAGAATGAGCACAAAGGGAATGAAATACATAGAAATCAGGACCACCGTTTTGGTGACCATTTCTGCATTCGCATTTCGGGAAATTTTGTTTTCGGAAAAGTAGCCGTTGACTCTGCTTTTTAGCGTTCGGTAGAACTCTGCATTGCTTTGTCGGTCAAATCTATATGAGGTCAAATCCATGTATTGATTTTTCATTTTGTGTGGTATTATAGTCAAAATAGACAGTATAATAACCACAACTTGTAGATTAGGTTCAGCCCAAACAAGATGCTGCTCCCCCGATCCAACTCCAATATTACTGCTCATTTGCCAAACTAATGACATAAGAATTGTCAATAGCGATAATATATTTGCCGATTCTTAAACGCAAGATCAATGAAATAGGGGTGTTCCCGAAAAAATGATCTTCGTCATTTGGCCCCGTAGTTCAATGGATAGAATAGAAGTTTCCTAAACTTTAGATGGCAGTTCGATCCTGCCCGGGGCTACTTTTTTACTTAATTCGAATACCTCTCGAAGTAAAGGAGATTCCTTGCTGGCCCGAAGCTGAAATCATGACAGATTCGCAAATGGGTTCAAAATTCTCTCTAGGGGATTTCCAATCTACTCCAAAGTTTCCTCCTGTACCTCCATGTGCATCTTCTTGGTCAATTGCGATTTCAATGGTTTCTAATGGTTTCAGTTCAATAGGGAAATCAAAATAGGTGTGAACCAATTTTCCCTCTGTATTATAATAGTTGGTTGCTGTGGAGTAGATCGACTCTGCTGAGCTAATGTTGCACATGCTTATGGTCGCGGTAAGCTTTTAAGTGCGGTGTTGATTCCGCTCATAGATTTCTGAGTATACAGCCAAATAGGAACTGCCACTAATGGCTAAGCTATCGTCTATGTCAACGGTGATCTTCCTTGTTTGCCAATCATTATAACCACCATCAAATTTTTCAATTTTTTCACCATAGCTTGTGAGTGTTATGACCAAAAGCGTAAAGACGAAGAGATGTTTCATGTTCTATTCAGAGGTTAATGAATTCCTAAATATCCAACTATTTGTAATGCTCTACTATTCAATCTTTTTATCAGAGTTATAAGCGGATGAAAAGTTCAGAAAATGGATACTGCGTTGAGATTTGTTATTTCGTATCCAATTCAATGAAAGAACTTAATTACATTTTCCTTTATGCTTGCTCAATTACATTGTGCGCAGGCTGCAACACTGCGGGAGAAATCAAGGTTCAGAATAGGATCTCTAAAGCCACAGTAGAAAACATCTATTGGGGTGAAGTCTATATCGGTGGAGCATTAAAGCCTGGCCAAGAGACGGAGTATTCTAAAAATAAAAAGGGCAGATGAAAAGCTGCCCGCTGCACACAATCTCATTTTTTCTGTAGAAGGTGACCTTCGAAGGTGACCTTCCATTGAGATACTATACTATCAAGAAGCATGAGCTAGACAAAAAAGGTCAGCTCAATATTGAGCTGCTTCTGCTTCCGCTTCATCTTGTGCGTATGATGTTGCCAAAAATGACACCATGCATGCCTCTAATAAAACATGTTTCATAGTTCAGTGTATATCGTTAAGATTTAGTTTTAAATGCGTTTATGGCGTTTCTGGTAAAGTCTGATAGTACCAATCGTCCACTAATTTTGGCCCTATCCATAAGTAGTGTGTCCCAATCTTCTGTGCCTCTCCAGAAAACTGATTTCAGCTCAGACATGGCCTCGGGGCTATACTTTTCAATTCTCCCGGTAAATGCCTCAATATATAAGTCCATTGATTCGACATCATCGAAAACTTTGTTGTAAAGCCCTTTTGCTTCTCCCCAAGTTGCCGATCGCCATTCGCTCGCATCTATTGACATTTCCACAAAGGCTGATTTCCCTGCTTTTCTTTCAACCGCTGGCCCGACTACAAATGGTCCGATTCCTACAGCCAACTCTGAAAGCTTTAATGCTGAGTGTTTGGTCGCAAAACAATAATCTACAGCACTAGCGAGACCAACTCCGCCACCTACAGTCTTTCCCTGTACCCTTCCGATCACAAATTTTGGGCAAACTCGAATTGCGTTAATGACTTTAGCAAATCCACTGAAAAATTCAAGCCCCTCTTCCTTACTATTGATTGCCATAAGCTCATCAAAACTGGCGCCAGCACAAAACGCTCTATCGCCTCCCGATTTCAGTAAAATTGATTTTGCTTTTGGATCTAATCCAGCGGCCGTAATTTCTTGAGCTATCTTCGTTAGAATGGCACCAGGTAGTGAATTGCTTTGAGGGTGGAAGAACTCAATCACGCACGTGTGTCCAGAAATTTCGGATTTTACATATGCCTCATTCATAGTGTAAATTTTTTGCAAAGAAAGCGTTTCCGACCTATTTGCGAAGCTTTAGTAAATTAACACAGCACCTTGAAAACTTTATGCCATTTGGGAAAACCCAAATGGCAGCCAATTTAGATTTGAAATATGATGAGAAACCAGAATTTCCTTTTCGCGCTTTTGCTATTTCCTTTGTCCATATTGGGTCAAGAAGAGGAGAGTAAGAAAATGCCAAAAATTGAATTGGAGCATTATGTTGATTATTATGACCAAGAGCATGAGAAAAAATATAGCGAGGGGGATTTTTTATACGGACAGAAACAAGGTGTTTGGACATATTACTATCAAAATGGACAAAAACAAGAGCAAAGCGAATACACAAACGGGAAACTGAGTGGACAGGTAATCTATTGGTTTGAAAGTGGTCAGCGTCAGTCACTGGGATTTTTCAAACTGATGTTTCAAAATGGATTGCTTGTAAGCTTAAGGGATAGTGTCTTTAAGGAATGGCATCCAAATGGAAATACCTCATTATTAGGTAGTTATGAGTATGATGTAAAGGATGGTATTTGGAAATACTGGTTTCCTGAAGGGGATTTGTGGAAAGAAATTTCATACAAGCGAGGTAAAGCAATGCCCGCAAATGCTTGGGATAAAACGCTAAAACAAACATTGAAGAATGGAGATGGAACTCTTTATGACTTCTGGGAAATGGGACCACTAAAGTCTATCTTATCAATACAAGACAGTTCATTTAATGGATTGGCTCAGTATAATTATGAGAGCGGAAAATCTGAAATGGAAGGTGTGTTAGAAGGAAATCTGCGTAGTGGAGTTTGGCATTTCTTTTATCCGGAAGGGCCGCATCGAAAGGATGTAAGCTATAAGAATGGGGAACTAGATGGGCCCTATAAAAACTGGTACCCGAATGGAAAGTTGAGTGTTGAGGGAAATCATTTAGACGGTTTGAAAAATGGTCATTGGAAATGGTATAACAGTACTGGAGAGAAATATATGGAGGGGGATTTTTTGGATGGAATGCAAGATAATCTTTGGACATACTATTTCGAAAACGGCCAAATTGAGGCTACTGGGAAGTTTGAAAAGGATTTGCGCCAAGGTGAGTGGAAAATGTATTATAAAGACGGATCCAAATGGCAAATTGGGTCTTATCAAGATGATAGAAAGGATGGCCATTGGCAAGTCTATTTCGAATCTGGCCAACTATTGCAGGAAGGCGAATATAAGCTTGGTAAGGAAGATGGTGAGTGGAGTAGTTGGTATCAAAATGGGGAACCAAAAGATTGGGGGAATTATAAGGGCGGAATTATGCACGGAGACTGGAAGGGCTGGTATGATAACGGGAATTCTAATTATACAGGTATTAGAAAAGATGGTGAGAAAACAGGACATTGGACATTTGGATATGCTAATGGTAAAGTTCGAGAAGAAGGCGACTATTCAGAAGGACTAAAAAATGGTCCTTGGAAATATTTCTACGAATCAGGGAAGATAGATTATGAGTGCAGTTACCTTCTTGGCGCTAAGAATGGTAAGTGCGTTTACTATTATGCTCACGGTTCAAAAATGAGACAAGAATCATATCAAAAAGACAGATTAAGCGGTAAGAGTTTGATGTGGGGGCCTCAAGAGAATTTGCTCAGCGAACGAAACTTCAAAAATGGACTACCTCATGGTAAGGTTATCGATTATGATGATAAAGGCGAGAAGATTAGCGAATCAGTATTTAAAAATGGCGAACGAATAAAGTAGAGGTATAAGTTCAAATATCTAGCTATATTTGCACCGAATTAAGAGGAAGTGAGGGGAGGTGATCCCCTCTTTTTTTTGCGATGTAACCGGATGATAACAGCCGAAACAATTCAGGATTTAGTAAGCGAAAAGCTCGATGGCACGAGTCTTTTTGCAGTTGACATTAATGTTAGCCCTGGCAATGCGATAAAAATCGAGCTTGACGGTGATAATGGAATTAGTATAGATGACTGTGTTGCGTTAAGCCGTCACATTGAGGGGAGTTTTGATCGAGAACAGGAAGATTTCGAGCTAAAGGTTATGTCTGCTGGCATTGGCGAAGCGCTCAAGGTTGATAGGCAGTATCACAAAAATCTTGGTCGAGAGGTGGATGTCAGACTGCTAGATGGCACAGAATTAATTGGACATTTGCTCGAAGTTGCAGATAATATAAAGTTAAAGTTACCAGCGTCAAAAAAAAAGAAGCTCGCAGAAAGAGAAATTGAAATCGCTAAGAGCGATATAAAAGAAACTAGAGTTAGAGTATCATTTAAATAACAGGATTCAACCATGAATGCAGATGAATTAATTGAGTCGTTTCAAGATTTTAAAGACTTTAAAAATATTGACCGGGTTACTATGATGCACATCCTTGAAGATGTGATTAGAGCAATGATTTTAAAGGAATTTGAAGACGATGCTAATTTCGATATAATTATAAATCCAGATAAAGGTGACTTGGAGATTTGGAGAAATAGAATTATTGTCGAAGATGGCGCTGTAGAAGATGATTTGACTGAAATCGAATACAGTAAGGCTATTAAAATTGAGCCCGATTTTGAGGTGGGTGAAGAAGCAAGTGAGGAATTGAAAATTGAAAACTTTGGACGAAGGGCTATATTGAGTATGCGCCAAAACCTGGTTGCAAAAATTCAAGAGCTCGAAAAAGACAGTATATATAAGAAATATAAGGACCGTGTTGGTGACATCATTACAGGAGAAGTATACCAAATTTGGAAGAGAGAAATCCTCGTTTTGGATGATGAAGGAAATGAGTTGGTATTGCCGAAGATGGAGCAGATTCCTATTGATTATTTTAAGAAAGGCGACACTGTTCGCGCAGTAGTTAGTAAGGTGGATATGCGAAACGCAAATCCTGTGATAATTTTATCCAGAACCTCCCCCGCTTTCTTGGAAAGACTCTTTGAAATGGAAGTTCCTGAAATTTTTGATGGTCTTATTACTATTAAGAAGATTGTTCGTGAACCAGGTGAGCGAGCCAAAGTAGCAGTTGAGTCATACGATGATAGAATCGACCCAGTTGGTGCCTGTGTAGGAATGAAAGGATCGCGAATTCATGGTATTGTGAGGGAACTTAGAAATGAGAGCATTGATGTAATCAATTTCACTGCTAATTCTATGCTTTTCATACAGCGCTCCTTAAGTCCAGCAAAAATCACATCAATTAAATTAGATGATGAGAATGGTACTGCTCGCGTTTATTTGAAGCCTGACCAAGTTTCATTAGCTATCGGAAAAGGTGGTCATAACATTAAGTTGGCTGGTAAGTTAACTGGATATGAAATAGATGTGTACCGTGAATCTGAAGATGATTTCGAAGATGTTGACTTGGAAGAGTTTGCAGATGAAATTGATCATTGGATTATAGATGAGCTAAAAGCAATTGGATGTGACACCGCAAAAAGTGTCATCGAAATTGGAGCACAAGACCTTGTAAAAAGAACAGATTTAGAAGAAGAAACCATTACTGAGATACTCGGCATACTCAAATCAGAGTTCGAATAAGCTTGGTTGGTATTTTATTTTCACGAGATTCGCAATAATATATGTCAGAAAACGGTCCCATTAGATTAAGTAAAGCAGCGAAGGAACTCAACGTTGGACTCACTACCGTTGTAGATTTTCTTGCCACAAAGGGCATTAAAATCGAAGGTAGGCCAAATACAAAAATTGAAGCGGAAGCTTATCAATTGTTGGTAGATGAGTATGCCCCAGATCGCGCTAAAAAGCAAAAATCCGAGGCCCTTTCACAGACAAAAGTTGTCCGCGAAACAATTACCCTAGATACATCATCGAAGGATAAAGGCCGGGCTGGTGTAGAGCAGGAAGAAATCCTTATCAAAAATGTTGGTGGTTTTCAGGAGTCAAAAGAAGCTCCACCTGCACCAGTAAAACCTGAGCCCGAGGTCAAAGTTGAAGCAATTGAACCTGCTAAGGAGGAAGTGATAAAGGCTGAAACTAAGGTTGAGGAAACTAAACCTATAGATAATTCCCCCAAGATTGATACATCTGATGCGTCTGATGATAGTGCAGACGGAAAGGGACCAAACATTTTAGGTAAAATTGATTTGTCTTCAATTAAATCGAACCGGCCGAAGAAAAAGATTGTAGAAAAAACCGCTGAAAAGGTTGAAAATAAAACGGCTGAAAAGGAGTCACCTCTAAAACCTGAGTCAAAAACTGAAGAAATCTCGCAGAAAAAAGAGGTAAAGGAAGAGGTCAAGAAACAAGACTCGACTCCCGCAAAACCGGAGTTTGTTGCGACCAAATTTGAAAAACTTGATGGCCCTAAGTTTATTGGGAAAATTGACCTTCCGCCCTCTTCTAGGCCTGATAAAAAATCTGCAGCGGATAACGATAAGAATAAGAAAAAGCGCAAGCGCATTACTCAGGTTGTTCTAGGAAAAGATAGTAGAGGAGGAGGTAGTGATAATCGCTTCCAGAAAGGTCGTAAAGGTCCCGTACGCTCTGCGCCCAAGCCGGAATTGACTGAGGAGCAAGTTCAAAATCAAGTACGAGAGACATTGGCAGCCCTAAAGAACAAAGGAAAGTCAACTAGATCTAAGTATAGAAAGGAAAGAAGAGATGCTGTTAGCGAAAAGATGCAGCGTGAAATCGAGCAGCAGCAGGAAGAAATGAAAGTGCTGAAGCTTACGGAATTTGTTACCGTAAGTGAATTGGCTACAATGATGGAAATCTCGGCTACCGAGGTAATTTCAATGTGTATGACGCTTGGTATGATGGTTTCAATTAATCAAAGACTTGATCAAGAGACATTAACCCTGCTAGCAGAGGAATTCGGATTTACCGTTGAGTTCGTTGGAGCGGATATTGAAGAAAGTATTCAGGAAGAAGAGGACAATGAAGAGGATCTAGTAGATCGACCTTCGATTGTTACAGTAATGGGTCACGTAGATCATGGTAAAACGTCACTTCTCGATCATATTCGAAGGGAAAACGTTATTGCCGGGGAGGCAGGCGGCATTACCCAGCACATCGGTGCTTACAGTGTTGAATTAGAGGATGGAAAAGTGATTACATTTTTAGATACGCCAGGTCACGAGGCATTTACTGCCATGAGAGCGCGTGGCGCACAGGTTACTGATATTGCAATTATTGTGATTGCAGCAGATGACGCTGTTATGCCGCAAACTGTCGAGGCAATTAATCACGCTCAAGCAGCTGGTGTACCGATGGTATTTGCATTCAATAAAATTGATCGCGATGGTGCCAACGTTGAGAAAATCAAAGAGCAATTGGCTAATATGAATATTCTTGTTGAGGATTGGGGAGGTAAATTCCAAAGTCAAGAGGTGTCTGCGAAAAATGGTCTTAACATAAATGAATTACTTGAAAAAGTAATTCTAGAGGCTGAGTTGCTGGAGTTAAAGGCAAACCCTGATCGAAATGCTCGAGGAACAATAATTGAAGCTAGTCTAGATAAGGGCCGAGGATACACCTCGACCTTATTAGTCCAATCTGGGACTATGCGAGTTGGTGATATGATTTTAGCTGGATCGAACTATGGTAGAGTGAAAGCCATGTTTAACGAAAGAGGTAGTGCAATTGATGAAGCAGGGCCGTCTCATCCAGTAAGTATTTTAGGATTGAATGGGGCGCCAAGCGCTGGAGATACATTTATTGTCTTAGAAGACGAGCGTGAAGTGAAAAACTTGGCGTTTAAACGTCAGCAGTTGCAACGTGAGCAAAGCATCAGAACTCAGCGCAGAAGAACCCTCGAGGATATAGGGGATATTATACAACTGGGCGATTATCATGAAGTTAATGTTATCGTGAAAGGTGATGTGGATGGCTCGGTCGAGGCGCTCGCAGATTCTATGCAAAAACTTTCGACTGACAATATTGCAATAAATGTAATTCACAAGTCTGTAGGTCAGATTTCTGAATCTGACGTTCTATTAGCAACGGCTTCGGATGCGATTATTATCGGCTTCCAAGTTCGACCGTCTGCGCAAGCACGTAAGAGAGCTGAAACGGAGGGTATTGATATTAGATTGTATTCCATTATATACGATGCCATTAATGATATGAAGTCTGCAATGGAAGGAATGTTGAAGCCGAAAATAGAAGAGCAAGTTGTTTGCAATATTGAGGTGAGAGAGACCTTTAAGATCAGTAAAGTTGGAACTATCGCTGGATGCTACGTTCTGGACGGTACAGTTACAAGAAATACGAAGGTTCGATTGATTCGTGATGGAGTTGTAGTCTACACAGGTAAACTGGGTTCGCTGAAGCGCTTCAAGGATGATGTGAAAGAAGTGAAATCTGGATTCGAGTGTGGATTGAATATTGATAATTTCAACGATATCAAGGCCGATGATATTATCGAAGGATACGAAGAAATAGAAGTAGCGCGAACGCTATAAAATCGTTATTGCTTGTAAGGACTTTCAATTTGATCAGCAAGTATGAAGGCGGCTGGATAATCAACTTTAAGGTTGTCCAAAGCCTGGCTAGCTTCAAGTCTATTTCTGTAATTTCCTATACGTAAGACCCAATTAGGGGAACTCCAATCTGCATAAGATGACATTTCCTCATGCTTTCTAATGAATTCAGATTGTAGCTGAAATATTGTTTCCTTGGCCTCGGGTCCCGAGGCTGAAAATAGTTGAATTCGAAAACCATTTTGAATTGCTGATTTACGATCAATGGAGTCCATTATCAATATGTAGTTTTCTGTCTCGGGTTTTCGGAAGCTAATCTTACTTGGGCCACTATTCAAGAAATCTGTATTTATAGCATCCAGAGATGTGGTTGCAACAGTGTCATCATTGTATTCAGTGGTTTGAGCGCTTACCGACATTATACATACTGCTGTGTTTAGTAGCAGAGTCAAAATTTTCATCATGAGGCGAATCTACTCGTACTCAGTTTTTTAGCGATTGTTATGTTTTCAATAAACATCTTAAGTATCAAGTTAATAAGTATTTATAGTTGTTATTTAGAATAGGTTTAAATTAGAAGGTTAAGGTCCATTTTTAAAGAAATGTTAATCTGCATGTTGCCTTTCTTATAAATTTGCCAACGCTTTCTGACCACCCTTTTTACAACGAAAACTGAAAGAATCTATGCGAAATACGTGGGTGAGCTTAATCGGTAAAATGCTTTTCACAACGGCAACGTTTATCATGCTCCTAATGTCATCGCCAGTGCGCGCTCAGCTTGATGGTGAGGCTTTGTTTAAGGCCAATTGTTCATCTTGTCACAAGCCTGATAAGAAGGTTGTGGGTCCAGCATTGCAAGGTGCTAGAGAATCCTGGGCTGAAAGGACAGGTGGAGATGATGCGATTATAGCCTGGGTGAAAAATTCCCAAGGTTACCTAAAGTCCTCTGGTGATTCTTATGCAAAGAAGCTCTACGAAGACTATAATAAAAGTGTAATGACATCAATGGCCTTGTCGAATGACGAGGTTTTGGCTGTTCTAGATTATGTGGACGCTTACGCCCCTCCAGTTGCAGACGTTCCCGTCGCTAGTAATGGTGCAGGCGGAGCTGTTGAAGAGACAAGCGACCCGACCCTATGGTTGGTTTTGATAGTTGTAATATTATTCATTGTCTTTAGAGTACTCTGGAGTGTTTCGAAAAATCTAAACAACTTAAATCGTCAAAAGGAAGGTGCTGATCAGATAGCGGAAATTGATTTTATTGGCGCTTTTGGGAATTATTTCAAGAAGAATAAAGCATTGACTGTGGTTGTTATAGTTCTACTTGGAGCTTATGTGGCAATCTTAGGGTGGGATTGGTTGAATGGAATAGGTATTTATCAATCATATCAGCCTACGCAGCCAATATGGTTTTCCCATAAAATTCATGCTGGTCAAAACGGCATAAACTGTGTTTATTGCCATAATTCTGTAGAAAAAGGCAAATCAGCGGGGATACCATCAGTGAACATTTGTATGAATTGCCACATGGGTGTCCAGGAAGGAAAGGTGTCCGGTACTAAGGAGATTGCTAAAATATATGACGCCATAGGATGGGATGCCGATAAAGGCAGATATATAGAGGGCTACGAGCAAAAACCAATTGAATGGGTTCGTATTCACAATTTGCAAGATTTTGTTTATTTCAATCATAGCCAGCACGTTGTAGTCGGTAAACAGGAATGTCAAACATGTCACGGCCCAATTGAAGAAATGGACGAGGTATATCAGTATTCGGAATTGACTATGGGCTGGTGCATTAACTGTCACCGTGAGACTGATGTGTCAATGGATGATAACGGTTATTATGAGCGGATTCATAACGACTTGGTAGAAAAACACAAAGAGGAAGGACTTGAATCATTCAAGGTTGAACACATCGGTGGACTTGAATGTGTGAAGTGTCACTATTAATTGAAGCGAGTTAAGTACTATGAGCAACAATAAGATATACTGGAGAGGAACTGAAGAGCTTGAAAAAGATCCTTCATTCGTAAAGTCTTCAGAAAAGGAGTTTTCAGAAGAGCTTCCAATTGAGCAGTTCTTGGGTAACAAGGAGCTGGACTCAACAAATACTAGTCGAAGAGACTTTTTGAAATTCATGGGATTTGGTATTACGGCAGCAACGCTCGCAGCCTGTGAGACTCCTGTCATTAAAAGCCTCCCCTATGTAGTTAAGCCTAATGAGGTGATGCCTGGGATTGCAAACTATTATGCTTCGACATTTTTTGATGGACATGATTATGCAAGTATTCTGGTCAAGACTAGAGAAGGTCGACCTATTCATATTGAAGGAAATAAAAATTCAACAGTAACTCAAGGTGGGGTCAGCTCACGTGTGAATTCTTCGATTCTGCCATTGTATGATACCAAAAGGCTACAAAGTCCACTAAAGGACGGAGCAGCATCTACTTGGGCTGAGATAGATAGTGAGATTAAGGCGCAGTTGGAATCAGTGAAAATGTCAGGTGGAAATATTAGCATCTTATCTAGTACCATAATTAGCCCATCCTCATTAGCTATTGTGAATGAGATGAATGACTGGTTATCTGGTGATGGCGGTGCGACCATGACGCATGTGACGTTTGATGCAGTTTCATCGGCTGGATTGATAGAGGCAAATAAGAGATCTTTCGGTAAGGCTGTTGTGCCAACTTATCATTTTGATGAAGCGAAAACAGTCGTTAGCCTTGGGTCTGACTTCTTGGTAAATGGAATTAATTCAATCGCTTTCGCGAAAGGATACGGTAAGATGAGAAACCCTGAGACGGGTATGAGTAGGCATTACCAGTTCGAGACTACAATGTCAACAACTGGGTCAAATGCCGATGTAAGAGGCGCTATTAAGCCATCGGAGCAGGGGGTTGTAGCTTTGATGTTGCATAATGAGGTTGCTAAATTATCAGGTGGAAGCGCGATTGGTTCGCCAGCTTTATCAAATGATGATAATAATGTAGCATCTAAGATTTCTCAAGCTGCAAAAGACTTAGTCAATACCAAGGGTAAGTCAATTGTCATTAGCGGGTCAAATGATCCAAATATTCAGCAAATATTGAATGCTACCAACGAAATGCTTGATAACTATGGTTCAACTATAGAGATTGATAATCCTACTCACTTGAGGAAAGGAAGCGAGCAATCAGTCTCCAGTCTAATCGAAAACATGAACTCAGGACAGGTTTCTGCACTTCTGATCATTGAATCTGACCCTATTTATTCCTTGCCTGCATCAATGGGCTTTGAAGCTGCTGCATCTAAGGTGAAAACTAAAATTGCATTTTCAGCAAAGGCCGACTCTACAACTGCAGTATGCAATTACATCTGCAGCACAGGTCATTATTTAGAGAATTGGGATGATGCCAATGCTGTCGGAAATGAAGTGACATTTGCCCAACCAGTTATCAATAAAATCTATGATACTAGGCAATGGCAAGATTCCTTCTTGACATGGATGGATAGCGAACATAGTTATTACGATTATCTTAATAAGGCTTGGAATTCACCCTCAACAATAGAGGAAGACCCAACTGTGGCATTCGCAAGCAAATGGAACACATACATTCATGATGGAGTTGGTGTGATGTCAGCAGCGACTATTGTTGAAGAAGGTGCTACTTCCTCTTCTATCGTTGAAGAAGTACCATCAGAAATAGATACAACAACCTCAGCGCCAGCTTCGAGTTCTCTTGCGAGTGCGGCAGCTGCAATCGGGTCAAGTGGTGATGGAATGGAAGTTGATTTTTACCTCAAGGCTGCTATAGGCGTGGGTAATGATGCTGATAATCCTTGGTTACAAGAATTACCGGATCCAGTGACTAAAGTAGTTTGGGATCATTATGCTACTATGAATCCCTCTGACATGAACGAAGCTGGGTTGAATACCATGATGGGTGAACAGCAAAAAGCCGGAATGATAAGGGTTAATTTAGGGGAAAATTCAATGGAGCTGCCTGTTGTGGCTATGCCCGGACAGAAAAGAGGTACCATTGGAGTAGCGCTTGGTTATGGAAAGGCGAATGTGACTGAGGAAGGTGTCGAAAGAACAATAGGTAAGAATGCATTTGCTGTTCTTCCAATGTCTAACGGTTTCATTCAGTATTCAGCAGATTGTACTTTCGATAAGCTCGAGATGCGATATAATATCGCGTCAACACAGAGTTCTCATACTATGATGGGACGCAAGATTCTTAATGAGACGACATTAGGCGATTTTGAATCAAACAACAAAGATCACTGGAACCCTGAGATTACTGTCGCAGATGCCTATGGAAAACAGCAGGCACTCGACAAACTAGATCTTTGGAATGATCACGCCATTGACTTAGGCCATAGATGGGGACTTTCAATTGATTTGAATACTTGTATTGGTTGTGGTGCATGTGTTACAGCTTGCCATTCAGAAAACAATGTTCCTATTGTTGGTAAGGATGAGGTTAACCGAATGCGAACAATGAGTTGGATTCGAATTGATCGCTACTATAGTAGTGATGCTGATCCAGAACTTCATGGGGACATCAATCAGGATAAGGATTATGCGGCAATGGAAGTTCCGTCAGAATATCCTGAGGTTGGATTCATGCCTGTAATGTGTCAGCATTGTAATCACGCTCCTTGTGAAACTGTTTGTCCAGTTGCAGCAACAACACACAGTGACGAAGGATTCAATCAAATGACCTATAACAGGTGTATTGGCACGAGATATTGTGCAAATAACTGCCCGTATAAAGTGAGAAGATTCAATTGGTTCAATTATATAGCCGATAGAAAATTCACCAACATAAATCCTGCTCAGGATGATTTGGCGCGTATGGTTTTAAATCCAGATGTGGTGGTTCGTTCTCGAGGGGTGATGGAAAAATGTAGTTTGTGTGTTCAGCGGGTGCAATCTGGAAAGCTTGACGCAAAAAAGGCGGGAGAGCCGATTAAAGACGGGAGTATTCAAACTGCCTGCTCGGCATCATGTCCGACAAACGCAATCATATTTGGTGATATTAATGACAAAGAATCTAAGGTTAGATCTGATGCGAAGAATGATAGAGCATATCACTTATTAGAAGAAATAGGTGTTAAGCCAAATGTTTGGTACCAGACTAAGGTTAGGAATTCAATAGAAACTGCAGATCAAACTGCCTGATTAACGATTTAGAAACGACAGATGCAAAAAGAATCGGCCATACGCGAACCACTCATCCTTGGTGATAAGACCTATCACCAAATTACAGAGGATGTTTGTGCTCCTGTAGAAGGAAAAGCAAATAAGTATTGGTATATAGCTTTTTCCATAGCGGTAATTGTCGCGTTGTGGGGAGTAGGATGTATACTTTATACCATTGGAAGAGGAATTGGTACTTGGGGACTTAATACTACTGTCGATTGGGCATGGGATATTACCAACTTCGTATGGTGGGTAGGTATTGGGCATGCTGGAACACTGATTTCCGCTGTTTTATTGCTTTTCAGGCAAAAGTGGAGAATGGCGATTAATCGTTCTGCGGAAGCCATGACAATTTTTGCCGTTATGATGGCGGCTCTGTTTCCAGGTATTCACATGGGAAGAATCTGGATGGCGTATTGGGTGTTTCCACTGCCTAATCAGTTCGGATCCCTTTGGGTTAACTTTAATTCACCGCTACTTTGGGATGTTTTTGCAATTTCCACTTATTTCTCTGTTTCATTAGTCTTTTGGTACATCGGCTTGATACCAGATTTTGCGACCATCCGAGATCGTGCAGTTAAGCCAGTATCAAAGATGGCATACGGTGTCTTAAGTTTTGGTTGGACTGGGAATGCAAAGGCTTGGATTCGATTTGAGGAAGTTTCATTGGTGCTTGCAGGTTTGGCCACCCCATTGGTGTTCTCGGTACACTCAATTGTATCCATGGATTTTGCAACATCAGTCATTCCAGGTTGGCACACAACGATCTTCCCTCCATATTTTGTAGCTGGTGCTATCTTCTCCGGTTTTGCAATGGTGCAAACGCTATTATTAATTGCAAGAAAAGTTCTTAATCTAGAATCATATATTACTGTTAAGCACGGTGAGTATATGAATATCGTAATTGTAATCACCGGTTCTATTGTCGGTGTCGCTTATTTATCAGAGCTTTTCATATCATGGTACTCTGGTGTGGAATATGAAGGCTATGCTTTTTTAAACCGAGCGACAGGGCCATATTGGTGGGCATATGCTTCAATGATGACATGTAATGTAATTACGCCTCAGTTATTCTGGTTTAAGAAGATTCGAAGAAGTTTAATGGCTTCTTTCATCCTTTCCATTTTTGTAAACATAGGTATGTGGTTCGAGCGATTCGTAATTATCGTAACCTCACTTCACAGAGATTATATTCCTTCAAATTGGGGAATGTTCCACCCAACGTTTGTTGATATTGGAATTTTCTTAGGAACCATTGGAATTTTCTTTGTGTTATTCCTACTATACAGTCGTTTCTTTCCAGTATTGGCATTAAATGAGCTAAAGAGTATTTTGAAATCTTCAGGAGATAACTATAAAAAGCAGCATCACAATGACTAAGGCAATATATGCGCTGTACGATGACGATGAGGTGATGATTGATGGCGCAAAAGCCATCCTATCTAAGAACGTCAGAATAAAGGATGTGTATTCACCGTTTCCTATACATGGATTGGAGAACGTACTAGGAATTAAATGGACTAGGTTAGCAATTAACGCTTTCTTATATGGATTAACCGCATTGGCTTTGGCTCTGCTAGGGATGTCATATTTTATGATTCAGGATTGGCCAATGAATATTGGTGGCAAACCGAGTTTTGATCTATACCAAAATCTTCCAGCATTTATTCCTGTTACATTTGAGTTTACAGTATTATGTGCAGCGCACGGTATGGCGATTACCTATCTAATTAGAAACTGGACGCTTCCAGGAGTTCAAGCTAGAAATCCTCATCCGAGAACTACTGATGACCATTTTGCAATTGAAATTGATTGGTCTGAAAATGAAGGAGTGTCGGCAGATGACATAAAGACTATTCTCCAAGATACCAAACCAGTTGAAATTTTTGAGAAGTAATGAAGAAAATTAAGTCTACATATTTGGTTGCAATAGCTACTGTATCGTTGACTGCGTTTGTGGCTAGCTGCACGACTGATCCACAATCTCCTGGTATTGAATATATGCCAGACATGTACAGATCAGTTGCATATGAACCGTACGCGGGTAATTTGAATTATGGTGATAGCATGGAGGCTCGCATGCCTGCTGAAGGAAGTATAGCGCAGGGTTATCTACCTTACGGTATTCCGAATACAAATGAAGGATACGAATTGGCTGGTAATTCCCTAAGGAGCCCCTTGGCCAATTCAGAGGCACTGATTGCTGAAGGAAAGGTGGTCTATACTAAGTTTTGTGTTCATTGCCATGGTAAAGAAGGCAAGGGCGATGGAGCAACGGTGACAGCTGGCGGACATCCACCACCACCAGCATACGATAGCCAGACACTTAAAAACCTTCCTGAAGGAAAGATGTTCCACACTATCACATATGGTAAGAATCTTATGGGCCCTCATTCTTCTCAATTGAATGTTGAGGAGCGCTGGAAGGTCATAAAATATGTGCAAACTCTTCAAGGAAATGACGCTCCGGCTGAAGGTTCAGGTGAAGAATCTGTTAATGAAGAATCAACTTCAGAAGAGGCAGCTCCAGAGGCAGCAGCAATTGAAGAAACCGCAATGAATAATTAAACCTGATCGCGAGTCATGGAATACATTTTTGAAGGAAAAGCAAAAAGGAACACATTTATCCTAATGGGATTGGGTGTTTTGTTGCTCATCGTGGGAGCTGTCATCAGTATTATGGGGCATCATGATGGGGAATCACATTTAGGACAAAGAATTTGGACCAGTATATATGTAAGTGGGTTCTTCTTTTTTGGAATTTCACTTGCTGCATTATTCTTTTTGGCAATTCAATATGCAGCCGAGGCTGGATGGGCAGTCGTGTTTAAAAGAATCATGGAGGGTGTTTCAGCATATCTTCCGATAGGTGCGGTTACGCTTATTGTAGTTTTTGCAGCAGGTTCTATGCATTTGCATCATATCTTCCACTGGATGGATCCTGAGCTTTATGATCCAGCATCTGAGCACTACGATCAATTAATTGCACATAAGCAACCCTATTTAAATCAAATTTTTTGGTGGATCAGAACTATTGCCTACATGGTAGTTTACATATTGTTTCTGCGTGTTTTTAGAAAGCGATCGATTGATGAAGATGCAATGAGCACTGATAATGAAAAGGCGTTATTTATCAAGAACCAAACTCTCGCGGCAATCTTTTTGGTAATATTCGGATATACCTCAACTACATTCAGTTGGGATTGGATCATGAGTATTGACACACACTGGTTTAGTACCATTTTTGGATGGTATATTTTCTCAGGTATGTGGATTGGGGGAATGATTATGATCACTCTACTAACAATCTATCTCAAGAGCAAAGGCTTAATGGATTTTGTAAATGATAGTCACATGCATGATATGGGCAAGTGGGTTTTTGGAGTAAGTTTTCTTTGGACTTACCTTTTCTTCTGTCAGTTCCTATTGTATTGGTACTCAAATATTCCTGAAGAGATTACTTATTTCAAAGCAAGAATTGACGACTACACATGGATTTTTTGGGGAACTATGGCAGTGAACTTTATACTACCAATGCTGTTACTTATGTCGAAGGATGCTAAAAGAAATGCAGGCTTTATGATGTTTGTTGGTTGTATCATATTTTTTGGACACTGGTTAGATGTCTTTATGATTGTTTCTCCAGGTGCAATGGGTCCAGATGGAACTGTTGGTTTAATTGAAATTGGTCCTTTTCTAGCCTTCCTCGGAATGTTTTTGTTCGTAGTTCTTGGAGCTTTAGCTAAAAGACCATTACTTGTTAAGAATCACCCATATCTGCAGGAGAGTCTGCATCATCATATCAATTAATTGAATTAAGAAGCATAAGCAACGATGACTATTTTTTTAATCATACTATCTATAGCGCTGGCAGTATTAGCTGTTGGTCAGTTGATGCGGGTGTTCGAAGCGTCTTCTCAACTCAAGGGCGGAACAAGCGTACTCCCTACGGATGCAGAAAATAAGTATCAGGCAAAAATGATGTTGGTTTTTCTAGCAGCTTATTTTAGCTTCTTTGCTTGGCTGGTTGCTCGTTATGGGGATAAGCTTCTTCCTGAGTCAGCTTCTGAACATGGTGTCCATTTAGATAATCTTTTAGATTTTAACTTTGCCATCATCACCGTGGTATTTGCTATAACACATGTTTTCCTATTTTATTTCGCTTTCAAATATGTCTTCAACAAAGACAGAAAAGCATACTACTACACGCACAGCAATAAATTAGAGCTTTTGTGGACTACGGTTCCTGCCATCTTTCTTGCTGTAATTGTAATCTGGGGTCTGTCTGAATGGATTGACATCACAATGGACGAAACACCTAATGACGCGGTGGTTATAGAATTATATCCCAAGCAATTTGATTGGACGGCTCGTTATGCTGGCTCTGATTCTACATTGGGGGCATCAAATTACATGATGATTTCAGGGACTAACCCTTTGGGTGTGATTACTAACCAGACTTTGGAAGGCAGAATTGCGGAATTAGAAACAGAAAAAGCCGATTATCAAATAGAGCTTGAGAAGGCCCCGAAAGGCGGACTGAAAGAGCAAGAAATGATTGAGAAAATTGAAAAGTGGGATAGAATTTTAGCCAAAGTCAAGTCATTCAATGATCTTGATGAGGCGAACAGGTCCTTGGGGAATGATGATATTATTGTCAAGAGCGAATTTGTTATCCCTCGGGGTAAGGAAGTGTCTTTTAAGTTTAGGAGTCGAGACGTAATTCATAGTGCATATATGCCGCACTTCAGAGCTCAAATGAATTGTGTTCCAGGAATGGTTACAGAATTTCATTTTAAGTCTACAATTACAACAGACGAAATGCGTGAAAAGACGCAGAATGAAGAGTTTGATTATATCCTATTATGCAACAAAATCTGCGGTGCTGCTCATTACAACATGCAGATGAATATCAAAGTTGTTGAAGAGGAAGAATTCAATAAATGGATGCAAGAACAAGAGACTTTTGCTGAGTCTATTGCTCCTGCTGAACAAAATGGTACGGCTAACGCCAACCAAGAGGCTAATGTAATTTCAATGATCGAATATTAATAGATATGGCAACAGGACACACCGATCATCACCACGAAGAGACTTTTATTTCAAAGTACATTTTTAGTCAAGATCACAAAATGATCTCGAAACAATTCTTAATAACGGGAATGATTATGGCCGTTATTGGAATGATTATGTCGAGCCTTTTTCGCCTGCAATTAGGTTGGCAAGGTGAATCATTTTGGATTCTAAATTTCTTCCTTGGAGATAAATGGGCTCCGGATGGAATTCTTGATCCGAATATGTACTTGGCTTTAGTGACCATACACGGAACTATCATGGTGTTCTTCCTTCTAACAGGAGGGCTCAGTGGAACTTTTGCCAACTTGTTAATTCCTTTTCAGATAGGTGCGAGAGACATGGCTTCAGGCTTTATGAATATGCTGTCTTATTGGTTTTTCCTCGCCTCTAGTGTCATAATGATAGTTTCCTTATTTGTTGAAACTGGACCTGCCTCAGGCGGTTGGACAGTTTATCCGCCCTTGAGCGCCTTACCGCAAGCTATGCCAGGGTCCGGATTAGGAATGACTCTTTGGTTGGCCTCAATGTCTTTATTCATTGTATCATCCTTATTGGGAGGTCTAAATTATGTGGTTACGGTTATAAATCTTCGAACGAAGGGTATGACGATGACGAGGCTTCCCTTAAGCATTTGGGCTCTTTTTGTAACTGCAATCTTAGGAGTGTTGTCCTTTCCTGTTCTGTTCTCAGCTGCATTATTGTTGATTTTTGATCGAAGTTTTGGTACGGCATTTTATTTATCAGATATACATATAGCCGGTGAAGTAATGGAAAGAACGGGTGGTAGCCCAATTCTATATGAACACCTTTTCTGGTTCTTGGGTCACCCAGAGGTTTACATTGTATTGTTGCCAGCCTTAGGAATTACATCGGAGGTAATAGCTACTAACTCACGTAAACCAATTTTTGGTTACCGTGCTATGATTGGTTCTATTTTAGCTATAGCCTTCTTATCTTTTATAGTTTGGGGACACCATATGTTTCTTACTGGAATGAATCCTTTCTTGGGTGCGGTGTTTACGTTCACAACGTTATTAATTGCAATACCATCTGCAGTAAAGGCATTCAACTATATAACCACTTTGTGGAAGGGAAATATTCGCTTTACACCTGCTATGCTATTTTCCATAGCAATGGTTTCAACATTCATTTCAGGTGGTGTAACAGGAATTATTTTAGCAGATAGCGCTCTGGATATCAATTTACATGATACATATTTTGTTGTGGCTCACTTTCATATCGTAATGGGATTGTCTGCTGTTATGGCAATGTATGCTGGTGTTTATCATTGGTTTCCGAAAATGTATGGTAAGATGATGAATAGAAAACTGGGATACGCTCACTTCTGGACCACTTTTGTTTGTGCCTATGGAGTGTTCTTTCCGCAGCATTTTCTTGGTTTAGCAGGTGTGCCTAGGAGATATTATTCAAATAGTGAATTTCCAATCTTTGATGATTTGATCTCAATCAATGAAATGGTTTCCATTTTTGCCATTATCGGTGCGATATCTCAATTCATCTTTATATTCAACTTCTTCTATTCAATGTTTAAGGGTCCGCGCACAACACAGAATCCTTGGGGGTCAAATACCTTGGAATGGACGACTCCAATAGATCCAATTCACGGAAACTGGCCTGGACCGCTCCCAACTGTTCATCGTTGGGCATACGATTACAGTAAACCTGGTAAACCAGAAGACTTTGTACCACAAACAGTCCCATTGGAAGATGGTGAGTTTGATGGTGGAGGCCACTAGTTGTAAAAGATTTATGAAGAGCCCGCTTAAATAGCGGGCTTTTTGTTTTAATTCATTCATACTTTTAACGTCAAATGAATTCCAATCTAGATCCTGAATCCGAAAATCTTTCACAATCCGAGCAGGATATTGAGAAGGTTCTTAGGCCGGATATGTTCGATGATTTCTCGGGTCAGGACTCTGTTATTGACAACCTCAAAGTATTTGTTCAAGCTGCGATACAGAGATGTGAATCATTAGATCACGTCCTGCTTCATGGACCACCGGGATTAGGCAAAACAACCCTTGCTCATATTATTTCCAATGAACTAGGTGTAGGTATTAAATCTACTAGTGGACCTGTCTTAGACAAACCAGGTGATTTGGCAGGATTACTGACGAATTTGGAAGAGAGGGACGTTTTGTTTATTGATGAAATTCATAGATTAAGTCCGGTTGTTGAAGAGTTTCTTTATTCGGCAATGGAAGACTTTAATATTGACATTTTAATAGATAGTGGACCGAGTGCAAGGAGTGTTAAAATTGAGTTAGCACCTTTTACACTTATTGGAGCTACTACAAGGTCCGGACTATTAACATCACCCTTAAGAGCGAGATTCGGAATTAATTCAAGACTTTCTTATTATAATGCTGATTTGCTTTCGACTATCATTACTAGATCAGCGGGAATATTGAATATTGATATTGAAAATTCTGCCGCTATAGAGATAGCTAGACGCAGCAGAGGTACACCTAGAATAGCCAACGCCTTGTTAAGAAGAATTAGAGACTTTGCACAAATCAAGGGATCGGGAAAAATAGATCATCAAATCGCCAATTATGGTTTAGAGGCGCTTAACGTGGATACTTATGGACTTGATGAAATGGACAATAAGATACTATCTATTATCATCGATAAGTTTAGTGGTGGGCCCGTTGGGCTCACCACTGTGGCGACCGCGGTTGGTGAACAAGCTGGCACAATCGAGGAGGTATATGAACCTTATTTGATTCAAGAAGGTTTTATTCATAGAACTCCGAGAGGTCGGATGGCTACTGAACAGGCGTATAAACATTTGGGTAGAGAGTATACACAAGGTCCTCAAGGCTCGCTGTTTTGATATGATTCACTCAGACCTTCTTAGGCAAAGCAGATCAGCCTTAGTAAAAAAGCATGCGATTGATTTGGGCTTTACTGATTGCCGAGTAGCTAAGGCGGAAGAGTTAACTCAGGATGCTAGGTTTCTGGAGAAATGGCTCTATGAAAAGAATCACGGAGAAATGTCCTACCTCGAAAACCATTTCGATAAAAGGATTGATCCGCGCAAACTTGTTCCAGGTGGAAAAAGTGTGGTGGTACTTTCATTGAACTATTTTCCAATTGAAAAGCAAACTGAGGCCGCTCCGCAGATAAGTAAATACGCTTACGGTCGGGATTATCACAAAGTGATTCGAAAGAAGCTGAAAGGATTTCTTAATGTGTTAAATGAAAGCTTTGGCGATGTAAATGGTAGGGGATTTGTCGATTCTGCTCCTGTTTTGGAAAAGGCTTGGGCCCGTAAAAGTGGACTTGGATGGATGGGAAAGCATACAAATATCATCACGAAGAAGGAGGGATCGTTCTATTTCCTAGCCGTATTAATTGTTGATGTTGATCTTCACCCTGATGAACCAGTAAAGGATCATTGTGGCAGTTGTACAAAGTGTATCGATGCTTGTCCAACAAACGCAATTGTTGAGCCCTACAAGCTTGACGCAAGCAAATGTATTTCTTACCTCACGATAGAACTAAAGGAGCAAGAATTACCAGATCAATTTAAAGGTAAATTTAACAATTGGATGTTTGGTTGTGACATTTGTCAAGATGTATGTCCTTGGAACAGATTTAGCAGGCCTACAGAAGAACCAATGTTTAAGGGAGAAAATCAGCTGCTGAAAAGTGAATGGAATGACTGGCGTCATCTGACGGAACAGAAGTTTAATGAGCTTTTTGAGGGTTCTGCGATTAGGAGGACGAAATACTCGGGCCTCATGAGAAATATCGTGTTTCTGGCTATTTAGAAAGTGAAATGAGTCGATGAAGACTTAGAGTAATAGCGTTGTTGTAGGCCCCCCCAAACAATGCAATTCCACTGTTACCGATACTTCCAGATGCTGGAATCAATGAATAATGAAACCTAGCGTTAACATGCCATTTTGTAGAAAACGCAGTATTGATTCCCAGATTTCCGGCCAATTCATATCGATTAAAATCCCACGTATGTTGGTTGTTAGGTGTTTTGCTATTTCCAATCCATTCACGATGAAAGAGTAAAAACCCATTGGTAACTCCAAATTCAATTTCAAAGATGCTTATGTTCGTTTTTAAGAGTAGAGGGACATCTAGATAATGTGGCTCCAATCTCATGGGAAAGGGGATAGGCTTGGTTTTGGTAGATCTTTCTCGACTGCCTCTGGTTGAGTAGTTGAGTTCTAATTGAAAGATGAATCTTTCCGAGATTTTGGTGAAGGTGCCAATTCCACCGCTAAATCCAAGTTTATTATAACCACCAAAATTGTCACCTAAAATTTGACTAGATACAACTCCAACGCGCACGAGGGCACTGAATTCACCTTTTTGCTGACGCTTCTTGGCCTTTGCATCTTCTTGTCCGAGACCAATTAAAACGAAAAATGAAAATAAAACTATTAGACTATTTCGCCAGATGTACATGGGTTTCCTCTACTTGCACTACCTCCGTTGTAGTCGCATTTATTAAAGATGCTACTATGTAGACATGCTCAGGATCAATTACGCTTTCAGGTATGCTATAATTAATAGTCCAGTCTACCCATTCACCTGCTTGAAGTCCAGCTGCATCTATTATCGTTTCACCATAAACATTTCCGCTGCTATTTACCTGATCTCTAACAGTATGGCGATGTATATATTCCTTGTTTATTTTGTGTGGGAAGTCGTCTTCGTTTAAACGTCCGTCTTTTTGTTCTGATATTACCGAGTCCTCAACGCATAGAACTAAGAGCTTAAATTCATCGTTTAAGTCAAATTCTGCCTTCGTGCTAACCCGCACTTTAATAGTCGTCATCTCATCATTTAGAATTGCACCAACTCCCATTGAAACCATCGGGCTAAGTTTATCTACTTCGGCAAGTGCAGGGCCCTGCCATTCGTTATGTGCTTGGAAAACTAGTTTGTTTCCGAAATCGACAAAAGTTTTTCTGTTGACCATTGCAGAGGGATACGCATCAATACTAGACTCAACTAACGAGTGAAGTTGATCTCCATATTCAGAAGACATGTCAGTCGGATAATCGGGGAGTTCAACCTTTGCAAATATGCCTTCATGAAATGTAGCCACAATAATTTGACCTTCATGGTTCGCCTGCATAGCAAGTAACTTATCTGTTTGTGCTGGACATCCCGTACAAGAATGTCCTGTAAACTCTTCCATGTAAACCTTTTGTGTCAAGTTATTGATTGAATTGGTGTCAATAAGTGGATACCCATTTTGATCCACCCCCTCTAGAGTAACAGTGCTTACTGGTGTTGTATCGGTTGTATCTATTGGTACTACATCTGGCTTTTCCAAGGGAAGATCCACGATATCGCAAGATGCGATGAGTAAGGTGATTACATAAATGAGAGATAAGCTGATCTTTTTCATATGCTTAAAAACTACTTGTTAATGCTACAGTAAAGCCGTTTGCAGCTGGAACTGGTCGACATACTCCACCAACACAGAATATACCAGCACGTTGACGTCCATATGCCAAACTAATTCGATTTGCCCCGTTAATATAGGCAACTTGCGCTGTTGGGTAGTTAACTCTTAGTGCCTTTGTTGGATTGCCATAGTTGTATTGATTCAAAATTGTTACAAACCAATGAGGTGAATAGCCATATTCAATCATTGCGAACGCCCAGTTTCCTTGATCTTGTTCTGTCCACATATGTTGCAATTCAGTGCGAATACTATGCTTTCGAGTCACCTTAAATAGTCCGTCTAATACCGCAATATGGGCATGAACATTTTTTCCAAGGGCTGTTCCTTGACTAACATCCGTGTTGGCAACGAAGTAAATGTAGCTCGTTTTTAATTTGAACTTTTTTGAAAATTTGCGATCAATTTCAACGTTGTAATCCCGATAGTAAATTTTGTCACCAAAAGTCCAAAGATTTGCCTTATAGCCTTCTCTGGTAGGGTCGCTCGGTAAGTATGTTTCTGAGTCTAGATCTCCAGGAGACGATATTTGCTGCGTATCCAAGCCGTTTATGATGGCCACATTGCCTTGAATGGTAGTTCCATATTTACCTCCGAGAATGCTTCCCTTTTTAATTTTATAAATGATATCTCCCTGTAAACCAATTTCACCTGCCGGCTGCGTTGCATATGGATATAGAGTAGTGGCAAGGTTATAAGTGTGCTGTCGAGTTAGGGCGGGTAGATAGTTAACGAATAAATCATTTAGCTGCGCATCTCGATTTGCTCGGAAGTGCATATTGTCAATTGACTTAGCGGTAATGTTAATACCAAAACCTTTTTGCGAATAGGTTGCCGATAATAAGACCCCCTTTCCAGGCCGGTATATGTAATGATTATCAGAATTTGGGTCATTGAATTTATATACATACTCGCCCAAAAGCGAAAAGCCACCATAATTAATTTGTCCTCGCCCTGCCCAACTGGCAACATTTTCTGGGTAGTCCAAATTCTTAATACCTGCGGATTCGTATTTGCTTACGAAGCTTGCGCCAAGAGTCAAACGGAGCTTTGATTCGTCTAAGCTTTCAATAAGCTCGTTGATGGCAATTTCTCCATCCATTGCGCGAACATATCCCGTGCTTTTTTGCCAATAAAATCTTTGATTACCTACGATCCCTTTTATATATAATCCCTTGATTGGATTCACTTTTATTCGCAAGCCATCAAAGGCATTATCTAATCCCAAGGCTCGCTCTTCATATGAACGAAGTATCATTCCATTACCAAATTGCTCGTAGAAATTACCGATAGTAATGTCGAATTTTCCTTTTGCGAATTGAGCAAATCGATATGGAGCTCCAACAGGTTGTGTTCCGAAATTGTTGCTAAATCCTTGCACAGGAGGCATGTAAGCCTCAATGCGAACACCTGCCGTGAAAGAGCCTTTGGTGGCAATGAAATTTCCAAAAGCGTTTACGCCACTTTTTTCGGGAACATTTGGTGCGCCAATTATGCTGTCTTCGTTATAAGTCTGAGCGTAAACCTCAAAATTTCCGTGAATCTCCACTCCTTCTAAAACCCCCTCTTGTGCTTGGGTCGAAGCGAAAAGTAAAATGCAAATGAGGGTGCTAAGTGAGGTTAGATGTTTGGACATGGGATAGTTTAGAGCTGATTAATCGATTGATTCACCATTAGATAGTTTGACTACTAGATCATATAGCTCATCTTCATCTCCCGGAGCGTATGAATTATGTTGCCATACGATATGACCATTACCGTCTATTAGAAATGTGTGAGGAACATTGTTCACGTTCATCACTCTTTTAAAATCAGCGTTTGCATCAATGTAAACATCATATTCCCATCCTTGACCATCTACATAAGGCTTTACCTTATGCATATTTCGTGCATCATCAATTGAAATAGCTACGAGTTTAACCCTGGTTTCGTCTACCCAGTCCTCAAATTCTTCTGCTATGGCATTAAGTTCTCTTTTACAAGGGCTGCACCAAGTTGCCCAAAAACTAATAATGATAGGATTGCCACCATTTGTGATTTCACTAGTCTGAAACGATGAGTTGTCTAATGTCTTTACCGTAGCATCTGGGATTGAACGTCCTTCGTCTTGCGCGAAACTTGATAGAACACTTAAGATTAGGGCTGCGGAGAGAATTGTGGATTTAAACATCATAATTTTTGATTATTTATCAAAGGTATTAGTTGGGGTCAACGTTCTACATACATTAACGGTTTGTTAAACCTCTCATTGCTTGAATTCCTAAGAGTGACTATGTTGCTAATAAGGATTTGACCAATCGAGGAATTGCGACTCCTGCGTTTTGATTAATGAGAGTCAAATCCGAATTGCTTTCAAAGGATAGTGCTTCGGGATCAACGAGAAACTTTTGAATACCGGGTTTCGCAAAGGTTACTAATCCTGCCGCAGGGTAAACATTCAGACTTGTGCCAACAATTATTAGTATGTCAGCCGACTCAATTACTGTTTTTCCGATTTCATATGATGGTACAGATTCACCAAACCAAACTACATGGGGTCTGAGTTGCCCCCCGTCTTGCGCAAGATCATTAAGGTATATTGGACCAGTAACATCAAAAAGGTTGTTTGGGTCGTTCACGGATCTAGCCTTCATTATTTCACCATGTAAGTGAACAACGTTCGAGCTTCCAGATCTTTCGTGCAAATTGTCGATGTTTTGAGTGACGATTACGACATCATATTTCGATTCTAATTCTAAAAGCGCTTTATGAGCTGCATTTGGCTCAGCCTTGAGAACTTGAAATCTTCGTTGGTTATAGAAGTCTAATACAAGTTCCGGATTTTTTTTCCATGCTTCTGGTGTAGCAACATCTTCTACATTGTGTTTTTCCCAAAGTCCATCTGAATCACGAAAGGTATTTATACCACTTTCGGCACTCATCCCAGCTCCTGAAAAAACAACAATTCGCTTCATTTTTAACCCCTAAAGTCCAAAGCTAAGAAACCGGCTAAAATGGACATAATCTAGACCGTCAATATTCCTACATTTACGCTCCTTTGACCATTTTATGAGAAAAATAAAAAAACAAGATGCCCTCGACTATCACGCTTATCCCAAGCCAGGTAAAATAGAGGTTGTCCCTACAAAACCCTACTCATCTCAACGCGACTTGAGTCTCGCTTATTCGCCAGGTGTGGCCGAGCCATGTTTGAAAATTGCGGAAAACGCGGAGGATGTTTATAAATACACAGCGAAAGGAAACTTAGTTGCAGTAATATCCAATGGAACGGCAGTGCTCGGACTTGGCGATATTGGTCCCTTAGCTTCAAAACCAGTAATGGAAGGCAAAGGATTGCTGTTTAAAATCTTTGCAGATATCGATGTGTTTGATATTGAGGTAGATGCTACTGATATTGATCGGTTTGTTGATACTGTGAAGGCTATTGCACCAACATTTGGTGGAATTAATCTAGAAGATATTAAAGCTCCCGAGGCCTTTGAAATAGAACGTAGACTAAAAGAAGAGCTAGATATACCAATAATGCATGATGATCAGCATGGAACTGCAATCATCAGTAGTGCGGCACTTTTAAATGCACTTGAACTTGCTGGAAAAGATATTTCAAAAGTTAAGGTGGTTGTCAGCGGTGCTGGTGCAGCGGCAATTTCTTGTATAACACTTTATTGTGCGCTTGGTGTTAATCGCGAAAACGTTTTATTGGTTGATAGTAAAGGCGTGATAAGCACTGACAGGATAGATTTAGATGAGCAGAAGGCGAAGTTTGCCGTAAAAACTGATAAATCTACTTTGCAAGAAGCAATGGATGGCGCTGACATATTTCTAGGTTTATCTATTGGTAATATAGTTTCTAAGGATATGCTCAAGAGCATGAATGACAACCCGATTGTTTTTGCCTGTGCAAATCCTGACCCGGAAATTTCATACAGTGACGCGATTAGTGCCCGCAAGGATGTTATCATGGCCACGGGCAGAAGTGACTTCCCTAATCAGGTAAATAATGTGCTTGGTTTTCCTTTCATATTTAGAGGCGCGCTAGATGTGCGTGCCACTGAAATTAATGAAGCGATGAAACTTGCTGCTGTGCATGCCCTGGCAGATTTGGCAAAAGAGCAAGTACCTGTGGAGGTTATGGTCGCTTATGGAGAAACAAATATTGCCTTCGGTAAGGAATATATTATACCTAAACCGCTAGATTATAGGTTGATAACCTCAGTAGCTCCTGCCGTTGCCAAGGCGGCAATGGAAAGTGGTGTTGCAAAACATCCTATTAAGGATTGGCCAAAATATGTGATGGAGTTAGATAAGCGTTTAGGGCTTGATAATAAACTAATTCAAAGCATAACTCAACGTTCGAGAATGGATCCGAAGCGAGTGGTATTTGCTGAGGCTGATCATTACAAAATTCTGAAAGCAGCTCAAATGACACGAGACGATGGTGTCGCGATACCAATATTGTTGGGTAATCGGGAGCGAATCGAAAAAATGATCGATGAAAATGGTCTTGATTTAGATGACATAGAAATTATTGACTGTCGGCATGCTGATGAGGAAGAGAGAAGGAATAGGTATGCTGAGGCTTTTTTTGAGAAAAGGAAAAGACGAGGATTTACCCAATATGAAGCCAATAAAATTATGAGAGAGCGAAATTACTTTGGTGCCGCAATGCTAGAAAGTGGTGAAGCTGATGTATTGATATCCGGCCTAACAAGAAACTATCCAGCAACAATAAAACCTGCACTGCAAGTGATAGGAGCTGATCCGAATATAAATTCGATTGCCGGGATGTATGTTTTATTGACTAAGTCTGGCCCATTATTCCTAGCAGACACCACAGTAACTTATAATCCAACTGCCCAGCAGCTGGTGGAAATAACTGTAGCTGTGGCAGAGGCGGTAAAACGGTTTAGATTGACGCCTCGTGTTGCAATGTTGAGCTATTCAAACTTTGGTAGCAGCGAAACTCCTGAAACAATAAAGGTGCGCGATGCAGTGAGAATTTTACACGAACAGCATCCTGATTTAATTGTCGATGGCGAAATACAGGCAAATTTTGCTTTGAATAAGGAGTTGTTAAGTGAGATGTTTCCGTTTTCAAAATTGGTGAACAAGGATGCTAATATTCTCATTTTTCCGAATCTGGAAGCAGGCAATATAGCCTACAAATTGATGCAAGAAATGGGAGTTGGGGAGACAATTGGTCCAATTCTGTTAGGAATGAAGAAGCCCGTGCATATACTTCAGATAGGCAGTTCAGTCAGAGAAATAGTTAATATGGTAACCATCGCGGTAGTTGACGCGCAAACGAGATAAGAGAGTTTTAAATGTTCGAATACATTTCCGGAAAATTTGCTGAGAAAACACCAACGTACGTTGTTGTTGATGTCATGGGTCTTGGATATATCGTTCAAATAAGTCTGAATACTTATAGCGATATCAATTCAAAAGACTCCGGGTCTCTTCTCACACAATACAATGTTAGCGTAGATGTTCGTTCAGGAGAGAGTAAGCATCATATTTATGGCTTCTCGACTGCCTTGGAAAGAAGTCTATTTCGCAGTCTAATAACTATAAGCGGTGTAAGTGCGGGCATTGCCCACATGATATTATCTGCCTTTAAACCAAGTGAACTCCAATCTATACTGGTTAATGGTGACGTTAAAACACTCACAACCGTGAAGGGTGTGGGACCGAAATTAGCCCAAAAGGTTGTCGGTGAATTGCGTGAAAAGATCGCCAAATCAGAATTTGCAGACGACATAATAGAATCTGGAGGCAATAGTTCACGTCAAGAGGCGTTATCTGCGCTCACTGCCCTTGGTTTTGATCGCGGCAAGTCAAGCAAAGTAATAAATGAGATTATTAAATCATCAGACCCAAGTTCCGTGGAAGAGCTAATTAAGCAAGCTTTAAAGCAGCTTTGATAGATTCTCTTTGAAAATATCTAAAAGACATATAGTAACTCTCATTTGTTGGGCATCGTTTTCGATGCCTTTGGTGCTTTTTGGACAAAGCGATAGCTTGCTCTTTCCTTTTAAGGATACGTATGATCCGTTAGACGCAGATGAGGGCAAAATACACGGTAAAAAACCAAGTAGTGTTAAGACCGAAATTGAATACGATCCAGAGACTGGAAATTACAACTACAAGCAGTCAATGGGTAGCTTGAATTACCGACCTCCATCATACATGTCTTTTGACGAATACAATGATTACGAGAAGAGGAAGTCGATGAATGACTATTGGAAGGAAATTCGCAAGGATGGAGAGGAGGACGAAGAGTCAGAAGATGGTTCAACGGGTAGTGCGTTTCGGCCAGCGATTAATGTAGAGAGTGAAGGTTTCGATAGAATTTTTGGTGGGAATACTATTTCAATAACGCCCAATGGTTCTGCTGAGCTAACTTTTGGTATAAATAGTTCGAAAACTGAGAACCCAGCCATTCCTGTTAATCAAAGACGCATCACCACTTTTGATTTTCGTCAGAATATTCAGGTGAACGTAATTGGGAATATTGGTGAAAAACTTAAGATTCAAACCAATTATAATACCCAAGCCACATTTGATTTTGAAAACCAAATGAAATTGGAGTATACTGGTTATGAAGATGAAATCATCCAGAAGATTGAGTTAGGAAATGTTTCGTTGCCGCTGCAGAGCAATTTGATTACTGGTAGTCAGGCATTATTTGGCGTTAAGTCCGAATTGAAGTTTGGCAGACTTTACGTGACCTCTGTTTATTCTCAACAGAAAAGTGAACGCAAAAATGTAAGCACGGAAGGTGGAGCTCAAGAGGTTGAATTTGAGGTGAATGCCGATGAGTATGAAGATTATCGCCACTACTTCTTAAGTCATTTCTTTCGGGATATTTATGAAAAAGCATTGGCTACTCCGCCAATTGTGAATTCTAGTGTAAACATCACAAGGGTTGAAGTTTGGGTAACAAATACTAACTTCAGTACAGAAAACACTCGGAATGTTATTGCGTTTCAAGATTTAGGTGAGTCGCGAAGGATTTTTAACCAAGAATTTGCTGGACCTAGCGCGATAAATAGTCCCGCTGCAAACGGTCAAAACAGGGTTTATCAAAAAGTATATTCCAATGGGGCCGTGCGCGCTTTTACTCAAGCAACGCAAACATTAGAAGGCACACAGTTCAATCTTCAAAGCCGTTTTGATTACCAAAAAGTCGAATTGGCTAGGAAACTAGAACAGGGCAGGGATTATACCTATAATGCCCAACTAGGTTACATATCGATGACTCAGGAAGTCCAGCCTAATCAAGTCTTGGCAGTATCATTTGAGTACACATACAATGGTCAAACTTATAGGGTAGGTGAGTTCTCAAATGACCGAACGGGCAGCGATGCACTTATTCTTAAAATGTTGAAGGGTTCTGAATTGAATACGCGATTCCCAATGTGGGATTTAATGATGAAGAACGTCTATTCATTGGGAGCATATCAACTGAGCTCAACAGGGTTCGAACTCGGAATCTGGTATCTCGATAAAAAGAAAGGGATTGATATTAACTATATCCCAGAACCGTATCAAGGTTTGAATGATCGACCGCTCTTACAAGTACTGGGTTTGGATAGAATTAATAATAATAGCGCCCAAGTTCCTGACGGTATGTTCGATTTTCTATCTAGTCCACAGATAACTGTCAACCCTAGTAATGGCAGGATATTTTTTCCTGTTCTAGAGCCGTTCGGATCTAATCTGAGAGAGACTTTATTGGAAATAACGAAGGATGAACGCGTTGCATCAAACTATGCTTTCGACTCATTGTATACTAATACTCAGGCCAATGCTCAATACAATTATCCTGCACTAAACAGGTTCTCAATTAAGGGAAGGTACCAATCTTCAAATAGTTCAGAAATTGCTTTGAATGCATTTAATGTTCCAGAGGGCTCGGTAAGAGTAACCGCAGGTGGTCAGACCTTAGTCGAAAATCAAGATTATACAGTTGACTACACTTTGGGTAGGGTTAAAATAATCAATGAAGGACTGCTAGAATCGGGGACTCCCATTGATGTATCCTTAGAGAGTAATTCTGGCTTTGCTATTAATCGAAGGGCAATGTTTGCTTCTCGCTTAGACTATAAAATATCTGACAACCTCAATTTTGGAGGAACTTTCATGAACTTGAGTGAGCGCCCGTTGACCCAGAAAGTAAACTATGGGGATGAACCTATCAATAATACAGTGGTCGGTATTGACGGAGCCTTTTCTACTGAATCGAAGTTTCTTACATCCATGGTCGATAAAATCCCATTAATTGACACCAAGGAAATTTCGAATATTACGCTTCAAGCGGAAGCGGCAAAGCTAATTCCAGGTCATTCAAGGGCAGTAGGCAAAGAAGGAAATTCATATATAGATGATTTTGAAGGAAGCCAAAGCACGATTGACCTTCGTTCTTTACAACTTTGGTCCATCGCGAGTACTCCACAAGGACAGCCATCCGATTTCCCAGAAGCCACAATTAATGATCTCACATTCAATAAAAACCGAGCACGTTTTGCCTGGTACATCGTGGATCCTCTTTTCTATAGAGCTGATAATACAACGCCCGACCACATAAAGAATGACGATGAGTTGTTGCGCAATAACTTGATGCGTCAGGTGACTGAACGCGAGGTTTTCCCAAATCGTCAATTTTCATCCGCTAGTGCACCTCAAACATTTCAGATTCAAATGTTTGATATGGCTTTTTATCCAGAAGAACCTGGTCAGTATAACTATGATGTTGACCCGATTCCTAACGTAACTGCAGGATTAACAAACGAAGGTGATTTGGAAGATCCTGAATCACGTTGGGGAGGTATTATGAGGCGCATAGATCAAACAGATTTTGATGCAGCCAACATAGAATTTATCCAGTTCTGGATGATGAATCCTTATTCTGAAAAGGACCAAGAAGGCTTTCCTGGGCATCCCGATCACCAGACAGATGGAGCATTATATTTCAATATTGGTAATATTTCTGAAGATGTTTTAAAGGATGAATACAAGAGTTTTGAAAATGGTTTTCCTTCAAATGAATCTGCTAGTGAGAATTTGAATGATCCTGCTCAGCTCTCTAGATTTGGAAGAATACCAGAGGGGCAGCAAATTGTTAATGCATTTGCTAATAATCCAGCAACCCGAGAGTTTCAAGATGTGGGTTTGGAAGGGCTAAGAGATGAGGAAGAAAGAATATTTTTTGATAGCACATACATCGCACCGCTTAGAAATAAGTTTGGTGCTGGATCAGCAGTAGTTGAGAGGTTTTTAGAAGATCCATCTCATGATAATTACAATTTTTATCGTGATGACGATTATGATAACCAGAAGTTGGATATTCTTGAGAGATACAAGAGATATAATGGTTTAGAAGGCAACAGTCCAACATCTGAACAATCGCAAGAAATTAATGCTCAAGGATATCCAACAAGCGCATCGCCTATTCCAGATGCTGAGGATATAAATAGAGACAACACATTGGATAATGTTGAGAGCTATTACCAATATAAGGTTGACATTTCTGAAGAAGCATTGAGCACCCCGGGTCGAAATTATATCAATGCAATTGTGCCAGGTGATCCACAAGGAGCCGATGAGGATCCAGTAGATTGGATTCAGTTTAAAATTCCAATTCGTGAATTTGAAAAGCAGGTAGGTAATATTCAAGATTTCCGTTCAATTCGTTTCATGCGGGTTTACATGAAAGGTTTTGAAAAGCCAATCTATTTAAGATTTGCTCGAATGGAGCTGGTTCGTGGTGAATGGAGAAGATACGAGGGAGATTTAGACGAAAGGGGAGATGCAATTGCTGACGATCCTGATATCCTGTTCAATATTGGTGCGGTAAATATTGAAGAAAACGCAGAAAAGGAGCCAGTAAATTATGTGCTTCCTCCGCAGCTACAGCGGGAGATTCAGGCAGGTTCACCCAACCTTGCACAGCAGAATGAGCAGTCATTAGCCCTTCAGGTTCAAGGATTAGAGGATGGTAAGGCACAAGCCGCTTTCCGAAACATAACTATGGATATGCGTTCGTTTAAGAAAATGCAGATGTTTATTCATGCGGAGTCAATGCCCGATTGCGATCCAGTAGATAATGATGACATTCGAGTATTCGTGAGAGTAGGAACGGACTTTACAGAAAATTACTATGAGTACGAGACCCCAATTACAATTACTCCTGATGGATTTTACGATAACTCCTCAGTTTCGGATCAGGAGCGCGTTTGGCCTCTTGAGAATAATATGATTATCGAATTTGAGGATCTATTTGCTACAAAAAGGGAACGTAATGAGCTGTTGAATGAAGGCGGTAGCGTGCTTTTAAATCAACGTTATGTAAGGCAATTGGATGCAGGAAGAAAGATAGTGGTCTTGGGAAACCCGAACCTTGCGGATGCTAGAGTGGTCATGATTGGAGTCCGAAATCCTGCGCAAAAAGGCAATCCCCTTGATGATGGTATGCCCAAATGTGTAGAAGTGTGGGCCAACGAATTGCGCCTGACACACTTTGATCAGCAAGGTGGAGAAGCAGCAATGGCGAGGATTTCCGCCAATTTTGCAGATTTTGCTAATGTTAGCCTAGCAGGTAAGATTACAACACCAGGTTGGGGTGCTTTGGAATCTCGGGTAAGCGAGAGGCAACGAGAAACCATTACAAATTTGGATGCAAGTGCTCAAGTTCAGTTGGATAAATTCATTCCTGAAGAAGTGGGCTTGAAGGTTCCAATGTTCGTGGGTTATTCGAATAATACAAGCACCCCGCAGTTTGCCCCTGAGGAACCTGACACGCCAATGGAGGTTTATCTCAATGAACGAACCAATGAAGAACGCGATAGCTTGAATGATATATCACAGCAGGTTACGGAAAGAAAGAGTTTGAACTTTACCAATGTTAGAAAAGAGAAAACAAGCGAGGGTAAATCTCGATTTTACGATGTGTCAAACTTGTCCGCTACATATGCATATACAGAAATTAGATACCGCGATTTTAATACAGAATACGATTACACAAAGAATTATAGAGGAGGGATTGCTTATAGCTTCTCTAATAGTGCTAAGCCAATTGAACCATTCAAAAAAGTAGGTTTTATTAGGAAGTCAAAATATCTAAGACTTATTCGCGATTTCAACTTTTATTTGGCACCGAAAACGATTGCTTTTAGAAACGAATTTGATCGAATGTATGGGGAACGAAAGATTCGAAATCTGAATCCTGAGGCTACTGTGGCACAACCTCCCTTTGTGAACAAATCCTTTAATTGGGATAGAAATTATAATCTATCATATGATTTAGCTAAGGCGATCAAACTGGATTTTAGCGCAAATAATAGGGCGCTAGTTAGAGAGTATGAAGGGGAGCGCATTGAACGTGATCCAACGGTATTGACCGATAAAGAAGATCCTGAGGAAAATGGATTGGGCGGATATGTTATTAATCCAGAAAACGGTCAAAGAATTTATAGTTATGAGCTTCATCGTGACTCACTTATTTCCAGTTTGAAGCAATTAGGCTTGACCACAAATTATAATCACAATACAAGTGTATCCTACAATGTGCCTTTGAGTAAGATCCCACTGCTAGATTGGACGAGTCTAACAGCAAGGTATACAGGGACTTACGATTGGCAGCGCGGTCCGCTCTTGGAGGCGGATGTTGTAGACTCCTTAGGAAATACAATTTCTAATGGGCAGCAAGTACAACTAAATGCCTCGTTAAATATGCTTAGCCTGTATAATAAAGTTCCCTATTTGAGGGATGTAAATAGAGGGAAACGTGGAAAGAGTAAATCGAACAAGAAGAAAGAGAAAAGTGCTGATGAAAAGTCAATGACTAAAAAGGATGGGAAGGACGATGACAAGGATGAAAAAAATAAGAAAGAAAAAGATCAGGTTGTTATAAAGTCTATTCTCAAAGGGTTGATGAGTATAAAAAGCGTGTCAGGAACCTATAGTTTAAATCGAGGGAATACTCTGCCAGGATTTGGCGGACAACCAAATTATTTGGGTTTAGACAATTCAGCAGATAGAAGTTATGGATATGAACAGGACGTCTTTAACTATGGATCGCCTGGTCTTGGTTTTGTATTTGGCCAACAAGAACAATTTAGCAATACATCGCAGCATTTTGCAGACTATGCGGGAAACGAAAAACGATGGTTAGTAGCCAATGAAAATATTTTCAACCCTTACCTGCGGAGTAGAAGCGAGCAATTGAATTTCAGGGCAAGCGTGCAACCTATGCGCGACCTAAGGATCGATCTTACCGCTAATGAGAATACATCTACGAATTGGACGGAGTTTTGGACTTATGATGAAATGACGGATGAATGGAGTGAGGGGAAAACTCGTCTGGAAACTGGAAATTATAGCGCCTCGATCATAACACTGGCGACTGCTTTGGAAACCATTGACTCATCCAATTTCACCGTATACAACGAGTTTTTGGCAAACAGAGTCACCGTTTCGCAGCGATTGGGCGAAGAAGCGGGAATTACCTCACGAGACCCAGGTGGGTATACCACCGGATATGATAGTGCGCATCAAGATGTGTTAATACCCGCGTTTTTCGCTGCATATACGGGGCAATCTGCAGGTGACGTAAGCACCAACCCCCTAAAAACGTTGATGCTGCCGAATTGGAGAATAAATTATACTGGGTTGAGTAAAATTGACTTCATGAAGAAATACTTTAAGACATTTAGTATCAACCATGCGTATCGTTCGAGCTATACTGTCGGTGGTTATCAAAAGTCTAGCGCGATTCAAGATACCTTCGAATTCAGTGATCGAATTCAACCAGAATACATCATTTCACAGGTCAATATCTCCGAACAGTTTTCTCCCTTGATTAACTTTGATATGACATGGCAAAACAGCCTATTGACCAGGTTCGAGATTAGACGGGATAGAAACATTATGCTCAGCACATCTAATGGACAGATAACGGAAATCGGTAATGTGGAATACATCGTTGGTTCGGGGTATACCCTTAATCAGCTAAAACTTCCATTTCCCATTCGGGGAAATATTGTTACTAGCGATTTACTGCTTAGAGCAGACTTCAGCATTCGTAAATCCGAAACCATTATTCGGAAGATTGTTGAAGATGAGACGCAAGTAACTGCAGGTCAAACTGTCTACTCCTTGAAAATCACCGGTGATTATTCGCTGACGAAGGCTTTAAATCTTAGATTGTTCTATGATTGGGTTGCGAATCGGCCTGCAATTTCAAACTCATTTCCCACCTCCAACATCAATGCTGGATTTAGCTTGCGATTTACACTTTCAGGATAATAATCAGTTATGTGTTTAATCCGAAATTCAAGCTATATATTTGACCCCAAACAACCTTTTTGAAACCTATTGAATGAATATTCCTTTAGACCTTAAATACACAAAAGATCACGAGTGGATCAAGGTGGATGGCGATCAAGCTACTATTGGTGTTACCGACTACGCTCAAGGCGAACTTGGTGATATAGTTTATGTTGAAATTGAAACAGAAGGCGAAACGCTGGAAAGAGAAGAGGTCTTCGGAACGGTAGAAGCAGTGAAAACTGTATCTGATTTGTTCATGCCAGTGAGTGGCGAAGTTGTCTCAGTAAATGAGGCACTTGCGGATTCGCCAGACATCGTAAATAACGATCCATATGGTGACGGTTGGATGGTGAAAGTCAAGCTTAGTAACGCAGCGGAACTAGATGATTTGTTGTCGCCTGAAGATTATAAGGCAGAAATAGGAGGTTAAGGTGTTCTTAAGGCATAATGCTTTAGGGATGGCTTGGGCAGTTTTCATTTTTATGTTGTGTGCACTTCCGGGTGGTCAATTTCAAGAAACGAAACATGAGCATTTGGATAAAATCATACATGTAATTCTCTTCGGCTTTCTTTTCGTTCTGTTCACAATCGGGTTTATTAAACAGCAGTCAAACACTTATCTTAAGTCAAATGTGAAGCTGAAAGTTTGGCTGGGTTGTGTAGCTTACGGTTTGCTAATAGAACTATTGCAAGGAACAGTATTCGTGGATAGAAGTGTTGAGTTTGCAGATATATTAGCCAATGCTATTGGTGCAACTATTGGCCTCGGAGCTTTCTTAACTATATACGGAAGAGAGTCGTATTCTTGACCGTAAGATAATTCATGATAAATTTTAACGTTAAGGCCTCGTAGAAACGATTCCTACTGAGTATTTTGGCCGCCTAATTCTTTTGATAAGATGCAAGTAAAGAAAAGCGCAGATGCAAATCTGGAAAATAAAAAAGGAGTTTACTTCTTAATAGGGCTGTTACTCTCTCTTGGACTGGTTTTAGTGGCTTTTGAGTGGACTCAATATGAGGGTGATGTTGGTTCATTAGGTGAGCTTGATTTCATAATGGAAGAAGAAGAAATGATTCCAATTACGCAGCAAACACCACCACCACCACCACCACCGCCACAAACTACCATTATTGAAATAGTAGAGGATGATGAGGAGATTGAGGAAGAGCTCGAAATCGAAGACACGGAGATGAATGAAGATGATATTTTCGAAATTGTTGACATTCCAGAAGAAGTAGTTGAGGCTCCGCAAATTTTCCATATCGTTGAAGAGCAGCCAGAGTTTCCCGGTGGACAGGTTGAGCTTATGAAGTGGTTAGGTTCCAACACTAAATTCCCCGCAATTGCCAAGGATGCTGGAATCACTGGCGTTGTATATGTTCAGTTCGTAGTTCGAGAAGATGGAAAGGTAGATCCAGATGATATTACTATTCTAAGAGGGGTTCACCCAGCATTAGATAATGAGGCGAAAAGAGTGGTTAAGAAAATGCCCGATTGGAAGCCCGGTCGACAAAGAGGAAAGCCTGTGGCGGTTTATTATAAATTGCCCTTTAGATTTAACCTTAAGTAGATTAAGCGATAAAAACGAAAGGCCTCGGTAATTTACTGGGGCTTTTTTTATGCCATATATATTCTATAATCGACCGAATTCTAATCCTGAATGGAGGTTTATACCAATTGATCACAGATCCAGTTGATAGTTGTATAAAACAACAGCTAGGAACTATAGAAAAGAAAAAAAGACCCCTGAAAGACTTTTTATTGGTTTAGTCATTGGATTGGCTAGTTCCCTATGCGTCTTGGAGTATGGAGAACCATTAGTATCACAATTCGTGTTTACAGGAGAGATAAGCGAGCATCTTGATTTATTTGAAGAGGATGTAAGAGTGACTCTGCCTGAACCAGAACAGGAGAAAATAATTCAGTCGGATAAGATTAATCGACAGACAGTAGAACTAAACGTTGTTCCTGATGTCATAGAAACAAAGGAAACCTCTGACCCTATTGACGATTTTGTCTTTAGTGATTCTGGATTATACATGCCAGAATTTATTCCTGAACCTGAAATCATGGACGATATTCCATTTGTTTTGGTTGAAGAAAAGCCAACTCTAGATGGGCTTGAACTCTTCCTTGCCAGAAATGTGAAGTATCCACCACTCAGGAGAGATGCTGGCGATCAGGGTTATGTTGCAGTTCAATTCACAGTAACTCATAGCGGTGCAATTGATAAGGACAACATTAAAATTCTAAAATCGCCACATCAAGACTTTACTCGAGAAGTGCTTCGAGTAATGAAAAAAATGCCTGATTGGAAGCCTGGTATGCAAAGAGGTAAGGCAGTAAACGTAACCTATACACTCCCCATCAGATTTAGATTGAAGTCTTAAATTATCATTCCCGCACCTACTGTTTCATTGGTAGCTTCATCAATTAATATGAGGCTGCCAGTGTTTCTGTTTCGTTGGTATCGGTCTGTGAAAAGTGGCACCGTAGTTCTAATTGTGATACGGGCAATGTCATTCATCTGAATGGACTTATCATCCTCTAACTTATGAAGATTGTTGATGTCAACTTTATAGCGGATTTCTTTCACAATGCATCTCGCATCAAGAGACGTATGCTTCACTGCATACTTTCCATTCAGTTGAATTGGACGTTGACTCATCCAACAGATCATTAATTCGTGATCTTGCGAAACTTCGGGTTGATTATTAGTTCTAACAATCATGTCTCCTCGGCTTACATCAATATCATCCTCAAGAATTATAGTGCAAGACATAGGAGGGAAGGCCTCGGCAATTTCGCCATCGTAACTGTCTATTTTTACGATTTTAGACGTAAATCCAGAAGGTAAAACTGTCACATCATCACCTTTTTTTAATACTCCACCAGCAACTCGACCACCGTAACCTCGGTAATCATGATGCTCCGTAGTCTGGGGACGTATGACGTTCTGAACTGGGAATCTCCCATCGACCAAATTCTCATCACTGCCAATATGAACCGTTTCTAAAGTATATAGTAACGTGGCGCCCTCATACCAATCCATTTTCTTAGATCGATCTACAACATTGTCTCCGAAGAGGGCACTTATTGGAATGTATCGTATATCATTAATGTCTAGCTTACTGGCAAAGTCTTCTATATCTGACTTGATTTCTTCATATCGCTCTTTTGAATAGTCGACTAGATCCATCTTGTTTATACAATAAACAACATGTTTAATTCCAAGTAAAGATGCGATAAAGCTGTGCCTAGAAGTCTGTTCAACCAGTCCATGGCGGGCATCCACTAGTATGATGGCTAGGTTTGCTGTACTCGCACCTGTCACCATATTTCGGGTGTATTGAATATGACCCGGTGTGTCAGCAATAATGAACTTTCGCTTTGGGGTGGCAAAGTACCTATATGCAACGTCAATGGTGATTCCCTGTTCACGTTCGGAACGAAGGCCGTCAGTCAAAAGGGCGAGGTTTACTTCACCTTCTCCGCCAATTTTTTTGCTTGCTTTTTCAACTGCCTCTAGTTGATCCTGGAATATCGCCTTACTATCATATAGTAGGCGACCAATTAATGTGCTTTTTCCATCATCAACGCTACCCGCTGTGGTAAAGCGAAGTAATTCCATGTCTAAATATCCAGCTGTCGTAGATTCACTCATTTCAAGTGGGTTTTGCTTTGTCTATTGTGTTTTGTAATTAATGGGACTAGAAATAACCTTGTTTCTTTCTATCCTCCATGGCCGCTTCCGAACGCTTATCGTCAGCTCTTGTGCCCCTCTCCGTTGTTCTTGTAGCTGCTACTTCTTCAATGATTTTTTCTAAATCATCTGCAGGTGATTCTACCGCACCCGTGCAGCTCATGTCACCAATTGTTCTAAAACGAACGATTCGTTTTTCAACTTTCTCCTCGGGCTTTTTATTCATGAATTCACCATCGGAATATATTACACCATCTCTAATAAACACTTCTCTCTCGTGTGAAAAATATATACTGGGAAGTTCAATTTTTTCTGCAAGGATATACTGCCAAACGTCCATTTCAGTCCAGTTGCTTATTGGGAAAACCCTGAAGTTTTCTCCCATATTCTTCATTCCATTGAAAATATTCCAAATCTCAGGACGTTGATTCTTTGGATCCCATTGTCCAAACTCATCTCGGTGAGAGAAAAACCTCTCTTTAGCTCTGGCTTTTTCTTCATCTCTTCTAGCCCCTCCCATACAGGCATCAAATTTGTGTGCTTCAATGGTATCTAAAAGCGTCACAGTTTGCAGTCCATTGCGGCTGGCGTTGAATCCCGTTTCTTCAATCGCTTTGCCTTCATCAATGCTCTGCTGCACAGAGCCAACGATTAATTCAACCCCATCTTTGGCAACAAGTTGATCTCGAAACTGGATGGTCTCTGGGAAATTATGGCCAGTATCAACGTGCACTAATGGAAATGGAATTTTTCCAGGATAAAAGGCCTTTTTTGCTAAGTGATAGCAAAGTATTGAATCTTTACCACCAGAAAATAACAAGGCGGGGTTTTCGATTTGGGCCACAACCTCGCGAATGATATACATCGCTTCGGATTCCAATTCTTTTAAATGTGTCAGATTGTATTTCATGATTAGATCTTAATCAAAGGCAAAAGCTTTTTAAAAAGCTCTTCACCACTTTCTTCTATTGATTTGTTTTTTGTTTGTATCTCTAGTGTTGGATTCTTTGGCGCCTCAAATGGAGCTGAAATTCCCGTGAAATTTTGAATCAAACCCGATCGAGCTTTTGCATATAAGCCCTTTACATCGCGCTTTTCACATTCTTCAAGGGGCGTATTGATGTACACTTCAATAAAGTCTTTGTCTCCAATAATTTCTTTGGCTTGCTTTCTAACCTCAAACGTGGGGCTAACAAAACTGTTGATGCAGATGATGCCACTATCTAAAAACAGTTTTGATACTTCAGCAATCCTGCGAATGTTTTCATGGCGATCGGAATCACTGAAACTGAGGCCAGCATTCAATCCAGCTCTAATATTATCTCCATCTAAGAGTTTAGACAAAAAGTGGTTTTCCATCAGTTTCCGCTCCAGAAACTTAGCGAGAGTAGTCTTGCCCGAACCGCTTAATCCAGTCATCCAAATTACCTTGGAGTTTTGATTTAGGAAACGCTCTTTTTCTTCACGAGAAATGATCTCGTCAAATACACTGTGCACGTTGTTTCCTTCGTCCTTCATTCTTGAGCATGCGAATGTATATATCCTAGGCTGCTTTTATGCGCAAATGGCCATTTGCTTTGTGCGTATTCATAGTTTTGAGCCAATATGAACGCAGCTCAATTGTTATCCGGTTTTAAACCAACGCCTATTGATCTAATGGGCGTTAATGATCGGATTGCACGAATCAAGTCTAGAAGTATAAAATCGTTAGCTAAGATTCAAGGCCTTCATTTGGTTATGAACATGATTGATTTAACCACTTTAGAGGGGACTGACACACCTAACAAAATCCGCCAATTGTGCTATATGGCCATGCATCCTCATGATAAGATGAGTGGAATTCCGACGGTGGCAGCAGTATGTGTTTATCCGACATTGATTCGCACTGCCAAAGAAGCATTGAAAGGTTCCAATGTGAAAGTGGCAGCGGTTTCAACTTATTTTCCAAGTGGCCAATCAACCCGTGAAATTAAGCTGAAAGAAACTCAATGGGCCATTGACGAGGGAGCCGATGAGATTGATATGGTGATTTCAAGGAGGGAGTTCCTTCAAGGCAATTATGAATACGTATTGGATGAAATTATTCAGATAAAGCAGCTATGCCATAAAAACAAGGTTCGCTTGAAAGTCATTTTGGAAACAGGTGAAATTGGGTCCCTGGATGATGTAAGAAAGGCAAGTGATATTGCGTTGTTAGCCAATCCAGATTTCATAAAAACTAGTACAGGTAAAATTGGTCAAGCGGCTAATATGCAAGTCACTTTGGTGATGCTTCAGGCCATTTGGGATCACTACCAAAGAACGGGTATTCAAGTGGGGATGAAACCTGCGGGTGGAATTTCCGATGCTAAATCGGCCCTACATTATTTGGTGATGGTGAGAGAAGTTCTCGGAACGGAATGGCTGTCCAATAAATGGTTTCGATTTGGAGCGAGTCGATTGGCGAATGATGTTTTAATGCAAATGGCAAAACAGGAATCGGGAGTTTATCAAGCTCTCCAATATTTCTCAAAAGACTAAATATGGAAGAGTGGAATTTAAGTCCAGCACCCGAAAGTGCATCGCACGTTCAGCTTAAGAAGAAATACGACCTATTCATTAATGGTGCATTTCAAAAGCCAAACTCAAAAAAGTACTTTGCAACCATCAATCCTGCGAACGAGGATATTATCGCTGAAGTTGCTGAGGCAAACACCAAGGATGTAGACAGTGCCATGAAGGCTGCTGCCGAAGCACATAAGTCATGGAGTAAGCTTTCAGGCGCTGAACGAGGAAAGTATATCTACCGTATTGCGCGTATTATTCAAGAAAAAAGCCGTGAGTTTGCGGTGATTGAATCGATGGACGGGGGCAAACCCATTCGCGAATCACGTGATATTGATATTCCACTGGCAGCTGCTCACTTTTTCTATTATGCGGGATGGGCGGATAAGCTAGATTATGCTTTTCCGATGCGAAAACCTAAGTCACTAGGTGTTGCAGCTCAAATCATTCCTTGGAACTTCCCCTTATTGATGGCTTCCTGGAAAATCGCTCCCGCACTGGCCTGTGGCAATACAGTTGTGTTGAAGCCCGCAGAAACAACCCCGCTTACAGCTTTAAAACTAGCTGAGGTTATTCAAGAAGCTGGATTGCCTCCCGGGGTAGTAAACATTATCACTGGTGCCGGTTCGACAGGTGCAGAAATGTGTGCCCATCCGATTCCCAATAAATTGGCATTCACTGGTTCTACCGAAGTTGGAAAGTTGGTTTATAAAGCTGCTCTATCGAGTAATAAGAAAGTTACACTTGAACTGGGCGGAAAGGCCGCGAACATCATTTTTGATGATGCACCTATTGATGCCGCGGTGGAAGGAATCATCAACGGTATCTATTTCAATCAAGGTCACGTTTGCTGTGCCGGCTCAAGATTATTTGTTCAAGAAACCATCTTTGATGAAGTTCTAGTCAAATTGAAGAATAGAATGGGCACTTTAATCGTGGGTGATCCTATGGACAAGAACACTGACATTGGTGCAATTAACTCAAAGGCACAATTGGATACAATTGAGCGATTCTTGAAAATTGGAAAGGAAGAAGGAGCTGAGATATATCAACCGAAATGCAAATTGCCCGAGCATGGAAACTGGTGTCCACCTACTCTTTTTACCAATGTGGCTCAAAGCAATAGAATTGCTCAAGAGGAAATTTTTGGGCCAGTACTTGCTGTCCAAACATTCAGAACAATTGATGAAGTGATCGACAAAGGGAACAACACCCCTTTTGGTTTATCTGCAGGGGTTTGGACAGACAAAGGCTCAAAAATCTTTCAACTCACCAAGGCTCTCAAAGCAGGAGTGGTTTGGGCAAACACCTTCAATAAGTTTGACCCGACTAGTCCCTTTGGTGGATTTAGAGAAAGTGGTTTTGGTCGAGAGGGCGGAGTACATGGTTTAGAGGCATACTTAAAATTTGATTGAGATGACAAGGCTTAATATTCAAAAGACGTACAAACTGTTTATAGATGGTAAATTCCCCCGAACGGAGTCTGGTCGATTTTATGCAATTAATAACGATAGGGGCGAACTAATTGCAAATATTTGCCTTGCCTCTAGGAAAGATGTTCGCAATTCAGTTGTTGCTGCAAGAAAGGCCCAAGTTGGATGGGCAAGCAGAACGACTTACAATAGGAGTCAAATCCTATATAGGTTGGCTGAAATGCTAGAAACCAGAAGCATATCATTCATAAGGGAAATGACGCTGCTTGGGTTAACCGAAAAACAAGCAGAACTAGAGGTGGAGAGGTCAATAGATCGACTGGTTTATTATGCAGGTTGGTGTGATAAATACACAGCGCTTTTTAGTTCGGTCAATCCTACAGCCACGTCTCATTTCAATTTTTCTGTTCATGAAGCAACTGGGGTTGTTGCCGCAATTGCACCTGAAAGTTCTCCTTTATTGGGTCTGATTTCGGTTATTGCACCTGTCATTACTGGTGGTAATTCTGTCATTGCTTTGGCTTCAGAAGCTAAAGCCACTTCGGCCATTTCTTTTGCTGAGGTGGTTCAGAATTCAGATGTACCAGCTGGGGTAATAAACATATTCACTGGTTCTGCATCTGAGCTAATGCCGCACATGGCATCCCACATGGACGTGAACTCACTTGTTGATGCAAGAGGCGGAATAAAAGCTGCTGAACTCAACATTACAAACAACGTGAAGCGCTACTTTGATTGGACATCCAAGGTCAAAGGACAGGATCCTTATATGATTCTCGATTGTCAGGAAGTGAAAACAACATGGCATCCTGTTCAGACTAGAGCAGGGAGTAGTGCTGGGTATTAAAACAAAACCTCCTTACTTTTTTTCGAATTCCTACCATTGCACCCATGAAATTTGAATCACTCCTTATTGAAGCTTCTCTGAAAGCTGGAGAAGAAATCATGAAGGTTTATGCCTGTGATTTTGACGTAGAAACCAAAGAGGATAGCAGCCCGCTAACAAAGGCAGATAAGAATAGCCACTTGGCAATCATGAGTTTTTTAGAGCAGACTGGTCTCCCAATATTAAGTGAAGAGGGCAAGCACATGGACTATTCCGAAAGAAAGGATTGGAATCAGTTTTGGCTCGTTGATCCGCTTGATGGAACCAAGGAGTTTGTCAAAAAGAATGGCGAATTCACAGTGAATATCGCTTTGATTGAAGATGGACTTCCGGTCTATGGAATTATCTATGCGCCAGTATTAAAGAAACTGTTTGTTGGAAATGTTGGAACTGAAGCCTGGATCGCAGAGAATGTAGAAACAACTTCCTCAATACAGTCGATTCTGTCAAATAAAGTAAACATCCCGAAATCAAAGCCATCAAGTCCATACATTGTTGTCGCTAGCAGAAGTCATTTTAGTCCTGAAACACAGGATTATGTGGATGGATTGAAAAAGACCAAAGGGGAGATTGACTTTGCTTCAATGGGTTCAAGCTTGAAAATTTGTCTTGTTGCAGAAGGCACTGCGGATATATATCCTCGTTTTGGCCCTACCATGGAGTGGGATACGGGGGCTGGACATGCTATTGCCAAGGCTGCAGGTAAGATGGTGACCGATCACAATACCGGGGCGGAAATGCGATATAACAAAGAGAATTTGTTGAATAACTGGTTCATTGTTGAATAAGGGGTAGTTACCTTCGCACCTATGTCAAAAGTTGCATTAATCACAGGAGTTACGGGTCAGGATGGAGCGTATCTTGCCGAGTTGCTGCTAGTCAAGGGCTATATTGTTCATGGCGTTAAAAGGCGTAGTAGTCTATTTAACACGGAACGGATAGATCATTTATATCAAGATCCGCACGAAAAAAATAGACGGTTTCATCTTCATTACGGAGATTTAACCGATAGTACTAACCTAATCAGGATAGTGCAAGAAACCCAGCCAGATGAGATATATAATTTGGCGGCACAAAGCCATGTCATGGTGTCATTTGAAACACCTGAATACACGGCCAACTCCGATGCTTTAGGTACACTAAGATTATTAGAGGCAATTCGAATACTGAAGTTAGAGAAGAAGACAAAATTCTATCAAGCATCTACTTCTGAGTTATACGGATTGGTGCAAGAGGTTCCTCAATCTGAAACCACACCGTTTTACCCTCGGAGTCCATATGCAGTGGCAAAATTATATGCGTATTGGATTTGTAAAAATTATCGAGAGGCTTATGGAATTTATGCTTGTAACGGTATACTCTTCAATCATGAGTCACCATTAAGAGGAGAGACCTTTGTGACGAGAAAAATCACAAGAGCAGTTGCTAAATACAAGCTCCGTCTTCAGAAAAAGCTATTTCTAGGAAACCTCGATGCAAAGCGCGATTGGGGGCATGCTCAAGATTATGTAGAAGGCATGTGGAGAATGCTGCAGCAAGATGAGCCAGATGATTTTGTCTTAGCTACAGGTACTACCATTCCTGTTCGTGAATTTGTTGAGCTTTCCTTCAAAGAAATAGGTGTGGAGATTACATGGAGTGGCTCTGGTGTTAATGAGAAAGGAACTGACAAAGCCACAGGAGAGGTTGTTGTAGAGGTTGATCCAAAGTATTATAGACCTACCGAAGTTGATCTATTAATCGGTGATGCGACTAAGGCAAAAGAGAAATTAGGATGGACTGCAACAAGAACTGTCCGAGAGCTTTGTCACGATATGGTAAAAGCCGATTTAGAGCGATTTACTCGTGACAAGCATTTGATGGATGCTGGACATGATGTAATTCAATCGCAAGAGTAGTGAATTCAAGTAGTCGTATATATGTAGCAGGCCATGGAGGGATGGTTGGTTCAGCCATTGTTCGTGGCCTTAACAATAACGGATTTAAAAATCTTTTATTGAAGACATCAGCCGAATTGGATTTAACAAATCAGTCGGAGGTAAATAGATTCTTTCAATCCGAAAAGCCTGAATATGTATTTATGGCTGCAGCAAAAGTTGGTGGTATTGTTGCTAACAACACCTATCGCGCCCAGTTTCTTTACGAAAATCTGATGATTGAATCCAATGTGATTCACGCCTCTCATATAACGGGAGTACAAAAAATGCTTTTTTTAGGTTCAAGTTGCATCTATCCTAAATTGGCGCCACAACCTCTAAAAGAGGAGTATTTACTTCAAGGATTTCTCGAACCAACAAATGAGCCTTATGCAATTGCAAAAATTGCAGGAATTAAACTTGCCGAAAGTTATAGAGACCAATATGGAAGCAATTTCATATCTGCGATGCCGACCAACCTCTATGGGCCAAATGATAATTATGATTTAAAGAATTCTCATGTTTTACCAGGTCTATTAAGAAAGTTTCATGACGCTGTTGTTACAGGTAAATTATCAGTAGAGATATGGGGAACAGGAACTCCGCGCAGAGAATTTATGCATGTGGATGATTTAGCTAGTGCCTGTCTTTTCTTGATGGAGAATTATAATGGACATGAATTTGTGAACGTAGGCGTGGGTGCAGATGTTTCCATCAAGCAACTAGCTGAAATAGTTGCCGAAGCCACGGCATTCAGGGGAGAGCTGGTTTTTAATACTTCTAAACCTGATGGTACCCCAAGAAAGTTAATGGATGTTTCCAAATTACATTCATTAGGTTGGAAGCACCAGATTGATTTGTATGAAGGAATCATGTCGGTATATCAAAGCGTAAAGGATTCTCCTGCGTTTGCTATTTCGACCTAAATTAGCCGAATGCTACGGATTTTACTGACTGGTTTTCTCGCTTTCGTTTTGAGCGCTGCATTTAGTCAGTATGTTCTTACTCCTCTAAATCCTGAGCATAGCGCCTTGTTGGCTACGCATTTGGCAAGGTCTGAAATGCGCTCAGATTTTGCGATAAAACCCTATTTGCTAGAAATGAGTGAGTCGGACTCCATTTTTGATGCTGGAACAAAGAATTGGAATAGGCGTAATTATTCAAGTTGGGTGATGCGCAAATTGAAAAATGAACACCTTTTTGAAGTTCACACAGATGATTTTCATTTACAAGGAGATGCAACTTTTAATTTGGAGGGTAGCGGGTACTTGGATGATCAGGGTCGAAGGGCTTATACAAATACGAGAGGTTATGTTTTTAACGGAACAATAGGTAAGAGAATCTTTTTTCATACCACGTTTTTTGAGAATCAGTCTATTTTTCCGAACTACATGGATAGTGTCGTTTCCTCAAGAGGTGACTTTAATGAAAGAGGGGGGAGTAAATTTCTTTCAAGAGGTTCTGTACCTGGATATGGAAGGTGGAAATCGTTTACAAGATATAAGTCTAGCTATGATTATGATTATACTCTTGCAACCGGATCGTTTGGAGTTGTCTTGAACCGACATAGCTACCTGCAATTTGGCCATGAAAAACAAATCGTAGGGCATGGACATAGATCACTTTTATTGTCTGATGCCTCGTCTCCATTCCCATTTCTCAAGGCTCAAATTGGCTTTTGGAAAAATAGGATAACGTACACTACTACATATGCCGTGCTGCAATCTTTAGAACGCATCACAAATATTGGGTATGCCAATAAAGAGAATACATTTAGGCGGCTTGGGGCTCGCTTTCACTATTTGAGCTTTCAACCGGCAGGATGGTTCAGTTTTGGATTTTTTGATGCCACAACCTGGACTTGGAGAGGAAATAGTAGTCCGGGAAGTATTGAGTATTACAGTCCACATGGTTGGCTTTATACGGGTAATGGAATTCGAAACCACATTAGTGGAATCAATGGTCAGGTAACATTATTTAAAATGCTTCAGGGTTATGGGCAGTATGCAATGAATATAAAAGGACGCGGTCAAGCTGCACAGGTAGGGTTCAACTTATTCGGACCGATTGATAATCTAGTGATGCAAGTCGAATACAATAAGGTGGGACAAAACTTTTATTTCTACGCTGAGGACTCAACAAATACGGTTTTCATAGATGAGCCTCTACAAAAAGGTACAAATGGCTTAGATTACTATCAACATAATGATTTAATGCTCGGCCATCCCTTAGGAGTCCCGCTTGATGAGGTTATTCTTAAACTGAATTATAGATTGCGCGATTTTTTCACGAATGCTTCTCTCAACTATATTAGAATAAACTCGGTTTCTAATCCTACTACGATCCAAAATATTAGGGTTGAAGCGGGTTATATAATCAACCCAAAATCGAACGCGCAGCTTGCTATTGGACTGATATATAGAACTGAAGAAAGAGCCAACGGTAATAATATGAATACTTCATACCCTTACATAGCTTTTAGAACGAACCTTTTTAATCGTTACATGGATTTCTAATTATGGTCAACATCCTTCTTTCCTTTATTACTGCCTTGCTAGTATCCATTTTGGCCTTTCCATCGCTGATTAAAGTGGCATACCTAAAGCGTTTAATTGATGAGCCTGGCGAGGCTCGAAAGCTTCACTTTAGACGTATTCCAACAATAGGCGGCATAATAATATTTGCTGGCACATTGTTCTCATATCTGCTATGGTATCCATTCGAAGAAATTTGGGACGTTGCTCATCTTGGTAGAGCACTTCGCGATTTTCAATACATAGGTGCAACTATGATTATTTTGTTTTTCATCGGAATTAAGGATGATATAATAGGCACAGCACCAGTGAAAAAACTTGCGGGTCACTTGGTTGTAGCATTTATTTTGGTGATTATGGGTGACATACGAATTACTAGTATGCACGGAATTTTTGGTATTCATGAATTGCCAGAATGGGCTGGAATATTCCTATCCATTCTTACCTATACCGTGGTTGTTAACGCAATAAATTTAATTGATGGTATTGACGGTCTAGCAGGTGGTGTAGGTGTAATTGCTTCTATGGCCATGGGTTTCTGGTTCTATATTGCAGGGGCTTATGAGTATGCCGTGTTAGCGGGATCATTATCGGGTTCACTTATTGGGTTCTTGGTTTACAATTTCTCCCCAGCAAAAATCTTTATGGGTGATAGTGGATCTCTCACGATTGGATTGGTTCTTTCTGTCTTGGCAATAAAACTAATTGAGTATCCTATAGATTTAGTTCCCAATGAGTTAATTAGAATTTCAAAGCCTGTTTTCGCTATGTCGGCATTGGTCTATCCATTGACCGACACCTTACGAATCTTTATTTATAGAATAGCAAGAGGAATATCTCCTTTTGCAGCGGATAAGAACCATATTCATCATAGAATTATTGAACTTGGACTTGGACATAGACAAACTATCTTGCTGATATACGCAGCTTCGATATTCATGATTGCCCTCAGTACAAGCATTCACGAGAGGCCGGGAATAGTGCTCATTATTACTGCGCTTGTTGCACTTATTATATCTCAGATACCCGGAATTCTTGTTTATATCAAAAAAAGAGGACGAAAGAGCGAGTGAGATTAACCAGTACCATATTGCTTCTATTAAGCTTGGGTAGTCTAGTCGCTCAGACAACATTCGTTCCGTTGGATCGATTTTCGACATGGACAGTTGAAAGACAATTAGACACTTCGGCTTCTGATTTTCATCCTGAAATCAAACCGTACAGTGCCTGGTCGGTTGAATCGGTTGGAATAAGAATGTCGAATAGAGGTGGCATAATGGATAGAATTGGCGAAAAACAAGAGGTGAATGGAAGCTATGCAGAAGTTTGTCCTAGAGTTAATGCAACTGGCTTCTATCAATCAGGTTCAAGTAAGTCATTTAGCTTAGAATCGCATATCGGAGCTGGAGTGTATGCTGGTTATAAAGGCAAATTAATGTTGAACGGTGATATTTTGGCTGGGTATAATGAACCAGTAAAATACATAGATAAAATTACAGATAGCCTGAATATGGTTCCGGGCTTCGGGCCTGCCAACAGGCAGGGGGGCTATGGTTTTAATCAGTCAACATTTAGTTTGTCATGGAAACCAGGGAGATTAGTTGAGTTGCACGCAGGAAGAGGTAAGCACTTTATTGGTGAAGGTTACAGAAGTTTATTTCTAAGTGATTATGCGTCCAATTATAATTATATGCGAACTGATGTCAGTGTTTGGCGAATCAAGTACATGGTTCTATTTACACAAATGAAATCAGCACAGGGTTATCCTCAAAAGATTGACCCAAAGATTAACAAGTACTCAACCATGCATTATTTGAGTCTGAATATTACAAAATGGTGGTCAGTTGGAGCGTTTGAGGCAGTAGTCTGGGAATCGGAGGATTCAGTTCAGAATAGACAGCTTGATATTAATTATTTCAATCCAATAATTTTCTTCAGACCCATTGAATATAGCATCGGTTCCTCCGACAATAGTCTTCTCGGATTTTCCTCTACGATAAGACCAATAAAAGGGCTAACACTTTATGGCCAACTTATGCTTGATGAATTTTATTGGCAAGATGTAGTAGCTCCTATATACGCTCGAATCAATCCGGATTCAGCAATTGGGACCGGCTCTTGGAGGAACAAACAGTCTATGCAATTAGGAATTAAGATTCATAACCTAGCAGATTGGAAGAATTCAACCATAATAGCTGAAATGAACGTAGTTAGACCTTACATGTATAGCCATGGTAATTCGAATCAGAATTACATGAATTTCACTCAGCCACTAGCTCACCCACTGGGAAGTAATTTTATTGAATGGCTCACGTTTGTTGCTTGGCAGCCCGCTCGAAATTGGGGTTTCCTCTGGAGTGCAACATATTCAAGAAAAGGATATTCGACAATTACAAAGCAAGCTGGGGAAGATCCAAATATTAGTTCTGCGTACTTATCAAATGCGACAGAATTTGGATACTATCAATTGCAGGGAAAACTGATTGATGTCGCTAACATTAGATTGCAAGCTTCCTACACAATAATTCATAGCTGGAATCTTAGGGCGGAGGCTTCCGTTCATTATAGATTGGAACGAACCAGTTCTAGTGTTAATGAGGTAGTAATGCTAAGTCTTGGATTACGCACAGCAATGTGGAATGAGTATAGAAATTTATAGACTTTGTTGTGATAAATACAACGGGACAATACTTGCTATTTTTCCGTGATTGGTTCAAAATCCAGAACGATAGAGTTCATGCAGAATCGCTTGTAAGTTGGAGGCGGACCATCGTCAAAAATGTGACCTAAGTGGCCTTCACATCTTCCACAAACCACCTCGGTTCTAATCATACCATGCGATACATCTTTGTTATATTCAACACTTTGATCGCTTGTAGCCTCAAAAAAGCTTGGCCATCCACATTGACTTGCAAATTTCGAGTCTGAAACAAATAGATGGTTTCCACATGCCGCACAATAGTAGTTTCCTAAACCTTCGTGGTCCCAGTATTTCCCCGTAAATGCCCGCTCTGTGACTTTTTCACGAGCGATATAATAAACATCCTCAGGTAACACCTTCTTCCATTCTGCATTACTAATTTTCAGTTTTGCTGTGTCTGTTCTAGAGTAATAAGGGTTTTTGATTTTACTATCGCTCATTTTATCAGTGTTTTTATCTGGTACGGTTTGACTGCAACCTAAACTTGGAATTAGAATTGAAGCCAGTAATAGATGCTTTATTAATGTCATAATATGCATGAGACGATTAATTAATTAAGCCCTTGCGGAGTCGTTATGCAACTTATAAACAGCCATTTCTAAAAACTGTTCCCTGCGACATAATCTGGTTCTAAAATGAGCTTCTTGTTATAAAGCCATTTTAATTATTCTTTCGAATGCTAAACGCGGCATTCATAAATTGGGAATAAATAGAAAACATCAGGGTTGAATTTCTTGACTCAAGTTTATCTCCTTGAGCATTGACCCAAATAACTCCTCATACGTGTATTTGTTTTGAGCCAGATTTCTGGCGTTTAATGCTAAGCTTTCAGATAGATTAGGATCCTCCAACAATAGGTTTACGTGATTTGCGAATGTTTTGGAATCATCAGCAATAAGTATATGCTTGCCATTCTCGACATCAATTCCTTCCGCACCTATCGAAGTGGAAACTGCTGGCAAACCTTTATACACGGCGTCAAAGGTTTTTATTTTCATTCCACTGCCGAACCTCAGAGGAATGATTGCACATCTACATTGGTCCATAATTGGAGTTACATTATCCACAAATCCCTTGTAAACTACTCCCTTGGTATTCAGTAATATGTCAGTGAGCTTGTCATCTGCACCCTTTCCACAAATAATGACCTGGGCATCGGAATGTGTTTTGAGTATAGCTGGCCAACATTCAAGCAAGAACCATTTTAAACCGTCGCTATTTGGCATCCAGCTTAAAGTTCCAGCGTAGAAGAGCTGTTTTTTTGAATGGCGAATATCAGCTGTTGGCTGTTTTAGCAGATCATCATTGCCGAGATGATATGTGAGCTTAAATTTATCGCTGGCTATGTCAGAGTTTTCTTTTATCAGAGCAGAGTCGTTTGGAGCCATGAATGTGAATCGCGATTTTTTTATGACCCATTTCTCAAATTGTTTCACACGATCGGCCTCCCATTCAAGTAACCATTTCTTTACTGGGTTTACGCTGATTTTCGCATAATCTGACCAAAGCTTAAATTCTGCATTATGACTGTGGTAAATGACCTTTGGAAACATTTTCACATCGATCATCTCGAACATTTCAAGGTGATCGATAATTACAATATCAGATTTTTGAATTCCCCATTTTAGCATTGATTCTAAGCGTTTAGAGTAAACCCTAAATGAATTGAATGTTGGGAACTGCATGATAGCTAAGAACCAATTATAAACAGAGCGTTTTCGAAAACTGCTAAAGACTTGAACGCTTTTTACACCTGATGCTTCGCGAAATGCAGTGAGTGTTTTTCCGTCTTTTGGTCCGTGAGCACATACCAGATTCAGGTCAAAATGGGCGCTTAGATATTGCGCCAATCGAAAAGATTTTATTCGCCCTCCACTATCCGAAGGCCATGGTAATTCAGTAGTTACAAAAAGCAAGGACTTCTTTTCGGACACGTATTGCTAGATTATATTCCGAACTCAGACTCTATCACACTTACCATATTCAGTTCTTCCCAAGGAAATAACTTGACGGTTTTTGTAATGGTTTCACCGCTTCCGTTGACAAACGATTTAGTGACGGTTTCTGTTTTCCGCCCCATATGCCCATAAGCTGCCGTTTCGCTATATATTGGTGTTCTTAATTGAAACCTCTGCTCGATGGAATACGGCCGCATATCGAATATTCTTCCCAACTTTTCAGCGATAGCTCCATCGTTCAAGTCTACTTTGCTTGTGCCGCAGGTATTAACGTATAATCCAACAGGCTCGGCAACTCCAATAGCATATGCTACTTGTACCAATATCTCATCGCATACACCAGCGGCTACCGCATTTTTTGCAATATGTCGAGTTGCGTAGGCCGCAGATCGGTCAACCTTACTTGGATCCTTTCCACTGAAGGCTCCGCCACCATGTGCTCCTTTGCCGCCATAGGTGTCAACAATTATTTTTCTTCCTGTTAGTCCAGTGTCGCCATGCGGACCTCCAATTACAAAAACGCCAGTAGGGTTCACATGATAGGTGATGTCATTTGTGAATAATTGCTGGATATGTTCAGGTAATTGACTCTTCACTCTGGGAACTAAAAGGTTCACAACATCCTCCTTTATTTTCGCGAGCATTGTGGGCTCATCCGTCCAATCATCATGCTGTGTGGATAGAACAATGGCCACAATTCTATTTGGTTGATTATTGTCATCGTATTCTATCGTCACTTGACTCTTGCTATCAGGTCTGAGGTAAGTCATTTCTTCCCCCGCCTTCCTAATTGCTGCCAGTTCAATCAACAATTTATGACTTAAGTCAGCCGCTAATGGCATTAAGTTTTCAGTTTCATTGGTGGCATACCCAAACATCATTCCTTGGTCACCCGCCCCTTGATCTTCCTTATTTGTCCTATCAACACCTTGATTAATGTCAGGGCTTTGCTCATGTATGGCCGAAAGGACTCCACAAGATTTCGCCTCGAACATATATTCACTCTTTGTATAACCTATGCGAGAAATGACATCTCTAGCAATGGTCTGCACATCCAAATAAGTGTTTGTTTTAACCTCCCCGGCAAGCACAACCTGGCCTGTGGTTACTAATGTTTCGCACGCAACTTTCGATTCAGGGTCAAATGCTAAGAAGTGATCTACCAAAGCATCCGATATTGCATCTGATACTTTATCTGGGTGTCCTTCTGAAACGGACTCGGAGGTGAATAAGTAAGGCATAAATAAAAGAGTTCTAATTATAATCAAATGTAAAAGTTGGCTTTTACATTGGGCATTTAAAAAGTGAGAAAGGCGAATTAATCTTTGGTCAGTTTCTTGAAAACGTCCTCAAGTCGATTCTCTTCTTTTTGGATGGTAAGTACGCTAAGGTTTTGACTAACTGCAAATTCGAAAATATGTGGTCGAATATCAGAACCTGAATTGCTTGCAATAAGCCAAACATTCTCGCTAACCTTTCTCACAGTAGCTACATTTTTAATGCTGGTTAAAAGGTTGTTCGGAACTTCTTTATTAAACTCAACCTTAATGACTTGTCTCGTGTCTTGCGATTTTAAGTTGATAGAAGCATCGTTCGCGACAATTTTACCATGATTTACAATGATGACTCGATCACAAATGGCCTCCACTTCTTGCATGATGTGTGTACTTAGCATCACAGTTTTTTCTTGCCCTACAGTCCTAATTAGGTTTCGGATTTCAACAATTTGATTGGGATCTAAACCCGTGGTAGGCTCGTCTAGAATTAAAACTTCAGGATTGTGAATCATGGCCTGAGCAAGTCCCACTCTTTGTCTGTAGCCTTTACTAAGGGCTCCTATTTTTTTCTTTCTCTCCAAGGTCAATCCCACCTGCTCAATCATCTCATCAACTCTTTTCCCTTTATTTTCAATGCGATGAATACCGCCAATAAATTCAAGGTATTCGCGCACATACATATCCGGATATAGCGGATTATTTTCTGGTAAATAGCCAACCTTTGATTTAACGTTAATGGGATCTTCAAAAACATCGAAGCCACATACATTTACTGCACCAGAAGTTTGCGGAATGTAACATGAAATAATCTTCATCATGGTCGATTTTCCAGCTCCGTTCGGCCCTAAAAACCCCACAATATTTCCTCTGTCAATACTAAAGCTGACATCATTGAGGGCAAGTTGCTCACCATAAACTTTTGATACTCCTGATACTTGTATGGACATAAGGCGAATTTAACAAGTAGTATCGTTTGTGGCTCGGTATACTTGAAAGTTTCTAACTCAACCCTCTTTTTAACTATGAGCTAAATAATCTCAAATCGAATCGATCCTCGAATCCTTTTATTCCTTGGAGACCCCCGGTGTGTATAAAGAGCACTTTACTACCGGGCGCAATTTTCTTAGACTTTATTAAATCGCTGAGTCCCATCATAGTTTTACCCGTGTAAATGGGGTCTAGCTTTATACCAGTTTGAGAGTGAAATTCTTTGATGAATGCAATTAGTGATTGATCCCACTTTGCATATCCTCCAAAATGGGACTGATTAAGAATGCTCCATTTTGACTTTGGCTGTAGGTCAAAACTTGGGTAAACTTTAATTATATCATCAAATATATTGTCATGTTTAAGTATCGGAATCCCAATTACATGCTGATTTGCATGAGCTGCCTTAGTCACACCAGCAAAGGTTGTTCCCGTGCCTATTGCAAGAACTATATAATCAAACTCCGTGGTCCTTTTATCTAAGATATCTCTGGCTCCTAGAATACCCAATAAATTAGCCCCTCCCTCTGGTATGATAAAACAGCCTGGGTACTTCAATTTAATTTCATCAAGACTTTTTTGGCTATCCTTCAATCGATAATCGCCACGAGAGATGAATTCAAGATGCATCCCGCAATCTTCAGCAAATGATAATGTAGAGTTATGTGATTTTGGTCGTTCTCCTCTTATAATCCCAACTGACTTGAAGCCATTGATTTTGCACATTGAAGCTGTGGCGGCAATATGATTTGAATAGGCGCCACCAAGTGTTAAGACTGTATCAGACCCAAGATTTCTGGCGTGACTTAAATTGTGGGTCAATTTATAAAGCTTATTACCACTTATCATCTCATCAATGAGATCGTCTCTTTTGATATGAAGGTCAATCGAACTAAAGTCGGGATGACTGATTTTTTGAATGCTAGATAACGGGATTGTCAAGTCAATCAATTTAATGATTCAAATATCCAATTAGATACTAAACCATTTTCAAGTTCTCTTGTTATACCTTAATTAATCTTAGTATAGAAAAAGAACGATATGTTTGATGGTATGACTAGCATAGGTAATCGGTCAAAACTGGCTCCAGAAGACTATTACATGAGCGATGATGGATACTTGATATTTACAGGAAAGTATCACTCCAAAAGAGGTTATTGCTGTAAAAGCGGATGTAAACATTGCCCTTATGGATTCAATAAGGGCACGGGAAAGATTGAACGGAAGTAATTCCAAGGATCGGAATCCGTAATATTTCCAGTCAAATGCCATATTTGGATTTTCAAAATCACTCCATGACAGAGCAAACTTTCAAAGCAGCGATCAGCGCTGGTATCCCGCAAGAACTTCCGGCTAAAAAATCAATTGATTCAGAACTGAGTCATGCCCCCAAGCGCAAGGATATTCTATCAGAAGATGAAAAAAAACTTGCGCTAAGAAACGCTCTTCGTTATTTTCCAAAGGAATGGCATAAAGAACTCGTAACTGAGTTCAAACTGGAATTGGAACAATATGGTCGGATATACATGTACAGATTTATGCCTGACTATGAAGTTTACGCGAGGCCAATTTCAGAATACCCAGGACGATGTGAGCAAGCAAAAGCGGTGCAATTGATGATTCAGAATAATCTTGATTGTAAGGTGGCGCAGCATCCTCAAGAGTTAATAACATATGGTGGGAACGGAGCCGTTTTTCAGAATTGGGCTCAGTATTTACTTACCATGAGTTATTTGAGTGAAATGGAAGAGGATCAAACACTTGCTCTTTACAGCGGTCACCCAATGGGGCTTTTCCCATCTCACAAAGATGCCCCAAGGGTGGTTGTGACCAATGGCATGATGATTCCTAATTATAGCAAGTCAGATGATTGGGAAAAGTATAATGCCTTAGGTGTTACGCAATATGGACAAATGACTGCAGGCAGCTATATGTATATCGGCCCGCAGGGAATTGTTCATGGCACAACCATCACGGTCTTGAATGCTTGTAGAAAAATTGGTGGTGGAACCGAAGGTCGGCTCTTTGTGACTGCGGGATTGGGTGGAATGAGTGGAGCGCAGCCAAAGGCTGGAAACATAGCTGGAGTAGTCAGTATTTCTGCTGAAGTAAATCCTGCGGCTGCATACAAAAGACATGAACAAGGCTGGGTAGACGAGGTAATAACGGATGTAAACGAAGCCATACGAGTCGCCAAGAGTTATATGGACAAGAAGCGCGCACATTCCATCGCATACCTTGGAAATATTGTGACACTGTGGGAAAAACTTGCCGAGTCTGATCTGAAGGTTGATCTAGGCTCTGATCAAACATCTTTGCACAATCCTTGGGCCGGTGGTTATTATCCAGTTCAACTAAGTTTTGGAGATGCCAATGAGATGATGGCCAATGATCCTGTAAAGTTTAAGGAGTTAGTGCAAGAGACACTGAGAAGACACGCAGCTGCAGTCAATGTCTTATCAGAAAGAGGAATGTATTTCTTCGATTATGGGAATGCCTTTTTACTAGAGGCAAGCAGAGCGGGGGCTGATATTATGGCGGACAATAAGATTGATTTTAGATATCCATCTTATATACAAGACATTCTTGGTCCGATGTGCTTTGACTACGGTTTTGGGCCATTTAGATGGGTTTGTGCTTCCGGAAACCCTCATGATCTTCAGATTACTGACCAAATCGCCTGTGAAGTATTAGAAGAAATGCGAATTAATTCACCTAGCGAAATTCAGCAGCAAATGGCTGATAATATTCAATGGATTAAGCAAGCAGGTAAAAATAAAATGGTTGTGGGTTCT